>Ga0315281_10002461_pt1 | contig 27511 bp, 23 predicted proteins | sample YL17G07_0_MG_FD_204540 | JGI IMG/M metagenome (GOLD analysis project Ga0315281, IMG submission 204540) | Sediment microbial communities from Yellowstone Lake, YNP, Wyoming, USA - YL17G07_0 | ecosystem: Environmental > Aquatic > Freshwater > Lake > Sediment | place: USA: Wyoming | collected...
ACCGTCCGCAACGACAAGATGAAAGAATCCGTTTCCGAACGGGTCATAAAGAAGGACGGCAGCGTGATTTCCCGACCCTCCCTGCGGAATGAGAAAGGATCCGTTGCCGAACGGCCGGAACAGAAAGCCGTGCCGCGCGATTCGGTCCGGCCTCGGCTGGAAGGGGAATCCGGTTCGCGCATCCGGAGCTTCCCGTCCCGGGGATCGTACGAAAACGAATCTCTTAGGCCGGGCGGCAAGTCCAGCGTGATTTCGCCGCCCCGCAAAAATGAGGAGAAGGGCAATACGCCGCCCTTCGGCGATCAGGTCCCTCCCGAATTGCGGGAAAAGGATAACGGCCGGACGGTCATCCGGAAATATGACAGCGGCGAACCCATCAACCGGGTTCCGCAAGACGGGAGGTCCGTGAGGGAACAGCCGAAAAGCCCGGAAAGAAATCCGGGATCTCTTGCTCCGCGAAACAATGATCCCGAGAGGATCGTCAAGGAGCGGGGCCGGTCCGATGAAGGGGCTTCTTCAGCCCCGGGGAGGTCCCTTCAAAAAGAGAGAGAACGAGGAGTGACGAGGACATCCGAACCCCTGAACCGGAGCGTCTCCAGAAATGATGTCCCGTCGTTCTCCAGGCAAAGCTCTCCGTCAAGAATTGCCAACACTCCCTCGAGAAAAATAGAGCCGCCCTCCCGCACCTACAGTGGATCATCGCGGATCCTCAATTCGCCGTCTCGGAGTTCGAGCCCTCCTTCAAGAAGCTATAGCTCGCCTTTACCATCCCGCAGCTCCGGCGCCCCCTCGAGATTCTCCAGCGCGCCGTCCCGCAGCTCCGGCTCTTCGTCCCGGAGTTCGAGCGCTCCTTCTCGAAGCTTTAGTTCCCCCTCCCGTTCGTCTTCGGGTTCAAGCGCACGCTCCAGTTCCAGTGTTTCTTCCCGGTCATCGTCTTCATCGTCATCGGGATCCGGCGGCGGGCGCATCAGGAAAAAGGACTAGCTCCGTCTTCCTCTTATTTTCTTCTTTACACTTGCTTTTTTCAGTGATATAAAATATCCTGGTTTCTCTGTATGGAAGACTTCGAGATTGGAGGTATGGGCGATGACTCTTAAGAGCAAGACGACCGCAGTTCTCGGCCTCAGCGGACTGGCATTCTTACTGATAGTGTCTGGAAGCATAGCCTGTAAAAAAGCGGCCCAGGAAGGCGCTCCCGCGGCCGGCACAGCCGCTGCTCCCGCCGCGCAAGAAGGCACGACGATTAATGAAGGCCTGAACGAAGTCAGCGGGACTGTGAAAAGCGCCCTGGGAAAATATTTCTATATCTCCCAGCTCCCGGGGTTCGACATCGTGGCCGCGGGCCAAGTGGACACCGGCGATGCCTCGGTCCTTTTGGGCAAGGACGTCAAAGTGAAAGCTGTCTTCAACCATGAAAAACCCTCGGTCCTGGTCGCCCAGAGCGTCGACATCAAGGAAGGCGAAACCCAGTTCAAGAATGTCTTCAACAAGACCGACGCGGCGGTGCCGGAAGATTATTTCGATCAGAAGACCCGGCCCGATTACCAGGAGATCAAGATCACGAACGTCAACAAGAGCGAAGACTGGGAAGGAAAGGGCAAGGGCAAGGTCCGCGGAAAGCTTATCCCCGGGGCCGGCGGCCAGGGGAATGCAATCTCCATCCTGGATGAGAAAGACAAGGAAGTTGGCAAAATCATCGTCGACAACGTCACCGAATACGCCACGTATTGCATGAAGAAGCTGAGACTGTTCGACACGTTCTGGTTCTACTTCAACATCAAGGACAGCGTGGATAAGAAGCTCCGCCCCAAGAACAAAGAGATCTTCCACGCGGACATCGTTTTCACCGGGCTTTACTAAAGCGAAGACGCAGGAATTTTCATAGGGCCGGTTCTCGAAAGAGGACCGGCCTTTTTATTTTGGGATCTCTTCCGTTTCCTGATCTTTTCCTCACCTCAAGTTTACCTACACTAATATTAACGCATTAATTAGAGTGATATCCCCGTTCGGGCGGCGCTTAGGCCGCTCCAGCCCCCCGGGCCCCGGGGAACCAGTCCCGTCGGTTCCCCCCGTCGGGAAAGCCGACGGGTCCCCCCTCCGCTACGGGGGCTTAAGGGCGGCCTAAGCGCCGCCCATACATTGCCACTTTATTTATTGCGTTTGTACTAGATGGGAGAGAACCTTATTTTCTTTGTCATTCCTCACCCCCAGACTCGCGATGATATTCTATTTAATGGGATTTTCTTAGATACACGAGATGAGCCGGCCGATGCCCTTCTCAACCTCTTTTCGAAAATGAAAATGGATGAGCCGGCGGCCCTTTTCTCTCAAGGCTTCGCGGTCGCCGCAAGCCTGGGCATTTTCGAGAACCCCGAACGAATAGAGGGAAGATAAAGAGGCCGGCGCGGCCGGGACAGGAGTGTCTTTGAAGTGATCGGCGGTCAATTGGATGAACAGCCCATTGCCCCGGCCGCCTTTGTGGAGCTGGCCGGTGGAATGGAGAAACCGGGGTCCGAAATCATACGTTACCGCCAAGCCTGTCCGCGTTCTCAGAGCGGCGGCGAATTCTTTAAGGGCGGAGGCGATTCCGGGCAGAGGAGGGAGGAAAGCCAGGAGGGCGACGTAGTCTCCGGGCCTGGCCAGGCTTAAGAATCGTTTGAGGCCTTCTTCGTCCTCTCCATTTTCTTCCGGCAGGCTTCCTCGCTCTTTATATGTCTTGAGGACGGTTTCGGTCTTTTTTTTGGAGGCGGCGACGTCCGGCTGGTCGAAGGGATTGACCTTCAAAAAATGTCCGGCAACGGCCGTCGCCATTTCCCAGAGGAAGAACTGGCCGCCGAGTTCATAGGTGTTGTTTAGGGTGAGAGAAAAAAGCGGAACTTGATTTTTCGCCAGGAGGCGCATCGCTTCGCTGTGTGTTTTGTCCCCTATGATTCCTATGTGAACGAAGACCCGGTCTTGACCTTCCTTCCCGGCCGGAATGTCCGGATCTCTGACGATCGGAAGGATTCCCCGGCCTTCTTTTCCCGTGCTTTCGGCCAGGAGCTGCTCGATCCAAGCGCCGAAGCTTTCGATTTCCGGCGACAGAAGAAACGCGACTTTGTCCCGACCGGCCAGAGCCAATGTCCCGAGAAGGACGCCGAGATAAACTCCGGGATTTTCCGAAGCCGACGGATTTTGACAGAGCCGGGCCGCCTGCCGGCTTTGATCGACGAGCCGGGCGGCATTCATGCCGATCAGGGCCGCTGGAACGAGGCCGAAAGGCGACAGGGCGGAGAATCGGCCGCCGATCTCCGGGTCGCCGGCAAACAGGCGTCGGAAGAGGAGGTCATGGGCGGCTTTTTCGAGCGGAGTTCCGGGATCGGTGATGGCCGCGAAATGAGCGCCGCCCCGCTTGTTCCCCAACCGTTCGCAGGCGCGTGCATAAAAAAAATTCAGGAAGGACGTCGTTTCGAGCGTCGTGCCCGATTTGGAGGAGACGAGATAGAGCGCTTTTTCCAGCGGGAACATCTCGGCATAGCTCAGGACGACCTCGGGGTCTGTGCTGTCGAGAATGCCGAGTTTCAAATATCCGTCCGCGGTCCCGAAGATACGGCTGAAAACCTCGGGGGCGAGACTCGAACCGCCCATGCCTAGGAGAAGGGCATGCGAATAACCTTCTTCTCTTATTTCCCGGACAAAGGACTCAAGCTCAGGGAGCGTCTCCGGGGCTTTATCGGGCGCGCTCAACCAGCCGAGCCGGTTGGAGATCTCTTCATCCTTCTCTTTCCAGAGAGTATGGTCCTTTTTCCAGATGCGGGAGATGACGGCCGATCGTTCCGTGTCGCCCAGGGCTTGGCGAATTTCTCGTTCGTACGGATCGAGTCCCGAAATCGAAAATCGCAGAGGATTCCTCATGTCCTTGAATTTTAATCGTTCTTGCCGATCTTTTCAAACCATGAAAATGAATTTGACAATTTCGCCGATCCCCATGGTAAAATCTCTCTTCGCCGATCGCGGTGAATGATATCAATGATCGAGGAGGTCAGCGAATGAAGATTTCGACGAAACTCAGTCTCGCGACAGTCCTGCTCCTTGTCTTTGCCTTGGCGGTCCCCGCCCAAAATCCGCCCCAGAAGAAAGTGGATCATAGCAAGATCATCGGCCTCTGGGCCTTGGAGGTCGATGCCGGCGGTGAATATTATTACCTGATCTTGGAACTCAAACTGGAAGCCGAAAAGCTCGGGGGCGGGCTGAGCGAGCAGAACGGCATGTTCAAGGATGTCCCGCTCTCAAACATCGAGTTCGACGGCCAGACGCTGAAGTGCGAGGCAAAAACTCCCACGCCTCCGGATGGCGCCGAGCGGCTGATCAAGATCGAGGTCAAGCTCGTCGATAACAAGCTCGAAGGCCTGATCACGGTCCCGGACCTCAGCGTGTCCGCCGGCGTCAGCGGAACGAAGAAATAGAGCTCGAAACGACTGCCGTGAAAAAATCTCTCGCGATTCCGATGTTTCTTCATCAGAATGATGCCTGATTTGACCGACTTATACCGCTGTGGTATAAAGCTCCGGATCAAACTTTAGCAAGGATCGTTTCCCATGATGACAAGCATCCAAGAAGCCGCTGGCACCTTTCATCCGTCGCGGGCGCTCTACCGGTTCATCATCCTGATCTTTGTCGCCTCGCTGTCCTTCGGCAGTTATTTCGCCTACGACATCGTCTCGGCGATCGCCCCGACGCTCGTCGAAGAGCTCGGCGCGGCGCGCGGGACGGTCGGTGCCTTTTTCACGGCCTACAGCGTTGCCGCGGTTCTGGCCGTGCTCATCGGCGGAATGTTGATCGACAAGCTGGGGACCCGGAAAGCAAGCATCCTGTTCTCGTTGCTGGTCTTCATCGGCGCAGCCGTCGTCTGGCAGGCCAAGAGCATTCCCATGTTCTTCATCGGCCGGTTCATCTTTGGCGCCGGATCGGAGCCGCTGATCGTCGCCCAAAGTGCGATCCTGGCCCGCTGGTTCAAGAACAAGGAGCTGGCCCTCTCGTTCGGCCTCACCCTGACAGTGAGCCGCTTGGGGTCGTTGTTCGCCTTCAACACGGGAGAGCTCTTTTCCAGCTATTTTAAAAGCTTTCGCTACGCGTTGCTGGTCGCTGTCGCCGCATGTCTCCTCTCCCTTTTGGGGAACCTGATTTATATCTTCATGGACCGCCGTGCCGAGCGGATTCTTGAATTAAAAGATGGGGGCGGCGGCGACAAGATTGTTTTCAAGGACATCAAAGAATTTAAGCCGACGTTCTGGTATGTGACATTCCTCTGCGTGACCTTCTATTCAGCGATTTTTCCCTTCACGAGTCTTTCGACCGACTTTTTTGTCGATAAGTGGGGGATCGCCCGGGTTGCGGAAGCCACGGGCGGATTCCTCCATCAGGTTTTTAATAGTTTTTTCCATATGTTCAGCACGGCCGGCGGCATCTCTTCGATCATCATTTTCGCCTCGATGGTCCTGGCGCCGTTTGCCGGCCGGCTTGTCGATAAAATCGGAAAGCGGGCCACGCTGATGATCATCGGGTCCCTGATCATGATTCCGAGCCACCTCACCATGGGTCTGACGCGCCTTTATCCGGTCTATCCGATGATCGCTCTCGGAGCGGCCTTCGTCCTCGTTCCAGCCGCGATGTGGCCGTCGATCCCTTTGATTGTGCGCAAAGAACGGGTGGGGACGGCCTTCGGGCTGATGACGGCCATCCAAAACATCGGCATGGCTTTGTTCCCGTTTTTGAACGGCTTCCTGCGGGATATCACGAAGACTTATACGAGCAGCATGCTTATGTTCGCCGGGCTGGGGCTTGCCGGCATGATCTTCGCCGTGCTTCTCAAAAGGGCGGATGTTCGAGAGGGCGGCGGGCTCGAGCGGGCGGGAAAAAAAGAGGTATGATCAACACTGTCATCTCAGACCTGGGCCAGGTCCTCCTCCACTTCAACAATAGGATCTTTTTCCAGAAAATGACGCAATATACCCGCCGCTCGGTCGAAGAGATCCGGGAGGCGGCCCATGATAACCTGGAATTGTTGTATCTATTTGAATTAGGTAAGATCATGCCGGTGGAATTCTACGACAGGATTAAGACGGCGCTTGGAGCGAACTTGAGCTACGAACAATTCTATGCCGATTACAGCGATATCTTCGCCTTGAACGGGCCTATTTTAAAGGTCATTGCCAAGCTGAAACCGAAGTATAAGCTGGCCATGATCTCAAACACCGACATCATGCGGTTCACCTTCATCAAAAACCGCTTTCCCGAAATACTCATTTTCGACGGCTACGCCCTATCTTTTGATCTGGGCTTAAGGAAACCCGACCCCGAGATTTATACGGCGGCATTGCGGTCGGTAGGTTCCCCGCCCGAAAGCACAATTTTCATCGACGACATCCAAGAGAATGTTGAAAGCGCCAAGCGCCTGGGAATCAAGGGGATCCTGTTCACAACGGACACGGACCTTGAGGCCGAGCTAGGAAAATTCGATGTCAAAGCCTAAAGATCGGGGTCAAACCTCAATGCCCAAAATTGAGTCTTCTCTCCTGCTTTATCTTTGATCCCCCCTTTTCTTTTTTATCCATCATGATTAACCTGAATTATTCATGAATGATGTTATCTCTCCCGGTCGTGAATCTGCCGACGGGCGCCGGATTCGGGGACATGACCCAAATTCTCCGGAATTTGGGATCGTGTCCCCCTTGTCTTGAATTCGGCGCCATCAGCGAATTCTCTTCTCAAGGAAACGACGCAATTTATGAATAATTCAGGTTAATCATATTCCGGTAAGAATATGTTGATATATCCCAAGCCTTGACAAAGTCAATATCTTACTGAAAATAAATAAAATATGACTATTTAAAAATTATTAAAAAATACTTGACAGAGCCCGTGATTAGGTATAAATTCTGAATCGTAAATACAAGATGTTGTATCTATAATCATTAATTTCCACAAGATATTGGCCTAAGCGGCGAGTTTTTTCGGGTCTTTGGTCCGTTGTTTTTGGCTGTTTCGAAGGAAAAGGAGGAGAGGAAAGATGAATCCAAGGATCATTGCCCGGATCAAGAAACGGGACGGGACAATCACCGATTTCACTCAGGACAAAATCACGACCGCCATCGCCAAGGCCATGGCCTCCCAGGGCATCACCGAGAACGGCAACGCCAGGACCATTTCGGATATCGTCACATATATGATCGAAGAGAAGTTCGGCGGATACACCATCCCTTCGGTCGAGCAGATCCAGGACATCGTCGAAATGGTCCTCATGCGGCGCGGCTTCCATGAAGTGGCCAAGTCCTACATTCTCTACCGCGAGCGGCACAAAGAGATCCGCGAAGCCAAAAAGACCGGCGTCAACCTCGAACGCCTGATCAGGGATTATATCAACGATGCGGACTGGAAGATCCGCGAGAACAGCAACGAAGGCGTGATGAGCTTTTCGGGGCTGAACGCACGCGTCTCGGGTGAAGTGCTGTCCAATTTCGCCCTCAATCAGATCTATTCGGAGAAGGTCAAAAAAGCCCATACGGATGGAGACTTCCATCTCCACGACCTATCCTATCCCATCGTCGGCTATTGCGCCGGATGGTCGCTTGAAAACCTTCTCCGCAGAGGGTTCGGCCACGTCCCCAATCAGGTCCACTCGGCCCCGGCCAAACATTTGGAAACGGCGACGCTCCACATGGTGAATTACATCGGCACGATGCAGGGCGAGTTCGCCGGGGCACAGGCCTTCTCGAGCGTGGACACGCTGCTCGCGCCGTTTGTCCGCTGCGATCGGCTTGACTATGACCATGTGAAACAGGACGTCCAGAAGCTCATCTTCGGCCTCAACGTTCCTTCCCGCTGGGGCTGGCAGACGCCTTTCTCCAACCTCACCTTCGATTGGACCATCCCCGACGACATGAAGAACAAGCGGGCCGTCGTCGGCGGCAAGGAACTCGATTCCTGCTACGGCGAATATCAGCCGGAAGTGGACATGATCAACAGAGCCTTCCTCGAGCTCATGGTCGAAGGCGACCATCAGGGCCGCGTGTTTACATTCCCGATCCCCACTTACAATTTGACCAAGGATTTCGACTGGGATTCGCCGAACGCGCAGCTCCTCTTTGAAGGCACGGCTAAATACGGCATCCCCTATTTCCAGAATTACATCGGCACGGACATGAACCCGGGCGACATCCGGGCCATGTGCTGCCGGCTGAACCTCGACCAGCGCGAGCTCATGCGCCGGCCCGGCAACATCTGGGGCCCGGGCGATTCGACCGGCTCGATCGGCGTCGTCACGATCAATTTGAACCGGATCGGCTACACAACCAAGACCGTGGACGAGTTCAAGGCGCGCCTCAGAGAGCTGATGGACATGGCCAAGGAATCGCTCGAAACGAAGCGCGAGATCGTCAACAACATGCTGGGCAAGGGATTCATGCCCTATACCCAGGTCTATCTCGGCCACTTCAACAACCATTTCTCGACGATCGGCATCTGCGGCATGCATGAAGCCTGCCTGAATTTATTGGGCAAAGGGATCGGCACGGCCGAGGGCAAGGAGTTCACCCTCGACATCCTGAAATATATGCGGAGCGTGCTGAAGGAGCATCAGGGCGAGACCGGCAACCTCTACAACCTCGAAGCGACGCCGGCCGAATCCACGTCCTACCGGCTGGCCCGCCTCGACAAGCAAAAATACCGCAACATCATCACCGCGGGAACGGAAAAATATCCCTACCTCACGAATTCGACGCAGCTCAACGTCGACGCAACGCGCGACGTCTTTGAGGCCCTGAAACACCAGGAAGACATCCAGAGCCTGTACACGGGCGGGACGATCTTTCACACGTTCCTTCCCGAAGCCATCGACGCCGCGACCTGCCGCAAGCTCGTCCAGAGGATTGCCCGGACGAGGATCCCGTATTTCAGCATCACGCCGACGTTCAGCGTCTGCGGGAACCACGGCTACATCAAGGGCCAGCACCATAAATGTCCGGAGTGCGGGACAGAGACCGAGGTCTTTTCGCGGATCGTGGGCTACCTGCGGCCGGTGCGGACCTGGAACGACGGCAAACAGCAGGAATTCAAGGATCGGACGCCCTACACGACGGTCGGTTGATCATGGACTATCTGCTCTTCACCTATCCGAACTGCCAGAAGTGCGCGGACCTCAAGGCCTACATGAAAGGGGCGGCTCTCTCTGCCCGCGAGTACAAGGTCGAGGAAAAGGAAGGCCGGCTGAAGATCCGGGAATTTTTAGCTCATATCAAGCGCGATGAGAAGGGCTCGATCATTCTCCCGACGCTCGTTCTCCAGGAGAGCGGCGCCGTCGCCGCAGTCGTGAACACGCGGCAGGAGCTCGAAGATTGGTTGAGATCAAAGGGCTAGAGAAGTTCGCCCCGAAGGATTTTCCCGGCTTCATCTCCTCGACGGTGTTCCTGGCGGGCTGCAATTTCCGCTGTCCCTACTGCCACAACGCCGACCTCATCGCCCGGCCGGAGACGCTGGCGATTATCCCCATGGATTTTTTCCTCGCCTATCTTGATGTCCGGCACGGCTGGCTCGAAGGCGTCTGCGTTTCGGGAGGAGAGCCTCTCATGGAGCCGGGCCTTGAAGAATTGCTCGCCGTTCTTAAGGATCGTCATCTCCTCGTGAAGATCGATACCAACGGCTCGTTTCCCGAAAGGCTGGACGCGCTCATCAAGGCCAGGCTCGTGGACTGGGTGGCCATGGATGTCAAGGCGCCGCTCGAGCGGTACGCGGTGGTCACGCGGTCGAAGATCAGGACCGAGGACATTGAGCGCAGCGTCGAGCTCATCAGGAATTCCGGGATCGACTATATATTCAGGACGACGGTCGTTCCGGGCCTGGTCGGTGAAGAAGATATTCTAAAGATCTCAAAATGGCTCAGCGGCTCGACGGTTTTCCAGATCCAGCAGTTTTCGCCGTTCCATACGCTCGACCCGGAGTTTGCGAACCTTAAGCCGTTTAACCCGGCGGAGATCCAGAAAATGGCGGACATCGCCCGGCCCTATTTTTCCGAAGTCCGCGTCGAGGGAGTATGAAAAAATGGGGATAGGGACTCAAATTCTCTTGAATTCGGTTCGCGTTCCCGTTTTCCTTTGAAGATCGGTCCTCAATTGTGAATATATGATGAGAGGATTCCATGGAATTAAAAATTAGGCGGATCCACCCCGAAGCGAAGCTTCCATCCTACGGGCATAAAGGAGACGCGGGACTCGACCTTTTTTCGTGCGCTGACGATGTCCTCGGAGCGGGAGAGGTCAAGGCGATCCGGACCGGAATTAAAGTGGCCATTCCCCGGGGATATGTCGGCCTTATCTGGGACAAAAGCGGCATCTCGCTCAAAGGCGTCCATAAACTGGCCGGTGTGGTCGACGCAGGCTATCGGGGCGAAGTCCAGGTGGTCATGATCAACCTCGGGAACACACCCTACGAAATCAAGAAGGGGATGAAGATCGCCCAGATGCTCATCCAGCCTATTAGCGAAGTCGAGGTCATCGAAGTCGAGGACCTCGACGACACGTTGCGCGGCGAAGGCGGGTTCGGCAGCACAGGGCAGTATTAACAGTCGGAAAATTGAATATTCAAATATGGGAATATGAAAAATGGAGCAAGACGAACGCCGAGTCGTTGAATTGCTTAGAAATAAGGGCCTAATTGCTAAAGAATTTTCGTCAGAGGAAAAAATAACATCAAAGACGCCCGATTTTCGCGTTTTTAAGGGAAACGAATTCGTTTTCTTCTGTGAAGTAAAATCTGTTGCCGAAGACAAATGGCTGAAAAACCAAGTTCAGAAAGCTCCACCAGGAACCATTGTCGGGAAACCTAGAAATGACCCTAAATTCAATCGCGTTAGCAATAAGATCCACGAAGCAGCCGCTCAGTTCAATTCGGTAAATATTAATAGAGATTTTCCAAATGTTCTTGCATTCGTAAACAAGGATCATTGGTGTAAAACGAAATACCTCGAATGGGTCTTAACGGGAAACTTCCATTCGGATAATGGGAATTTCCATCATATTTTCAAGAAATATTCTCGGGGAAGAATATCGAAGGAAAAGCAGTTGATCGACGCGTATATTTGGATGAACGTAGAAGACGATCAACCCATTGATGAATTTTATCTTTTCTGTCCTTCGGATTCGCGATTCTCACCTAAGATCGCTGGGCTTTTTAGCCTAACTTATGAAGTCTGCGAATCTGAAAAATCCATCCTCCGGTGGTGGCCCGTTCAAAACATCGAAAATCTGAAAACGACCTCCTCGCGGTATGGATATCTTAAATAATGTGACTTAGCTCGAGACGATTTCGATATCACGCTCGACTTGCTTGAAATCTTTCTCTCCGGTCACGAACTGCGCTAGCGAATCAGGGCATTGAACAGCAGTTTGAACGTGCCGTGCGTCTGGGCCCGATGCTGGGTCCGGAATCCGATGAGAACCACCTTGCCTTCGCCGTATTTCGCCGAGACCATCCCTGCCTTCTTGGTCAGGTTCTCTTCCCCGATGAGCCAGCCGCTCTGAAGAAGGTCTCGGTCGGCGTAGAGGACGATGGTTTCGTACCGTTCGTTGTAACTGGTGGGGCTGATCTCGAAGGCCGGGTTGCCGCTTAAGTAGACGACCAGGCCCTCTGCTGGCATCCCGTAGGCGAACGGGTTGGCATTGTCGAATTTCACCCTGAGCGTAGACCCCGGGCACCAGAACTCTTTTGAGCTTATGTTCGCCACCACGTTGCGGACGCTCAACCCGAGTTTCTCGATCGCGAAGCCGCAGGCTTGACCGAGCGTCACTAGAGTCCCGCCCTTCTCGACAAACGCTTTCAGCCCTGCCACACCTTCGTTGCCGATACCGCTTCGGTACTCGGGGGGCGTCGAATCCACAGGACGGCCCCTCTCGCCTCCGGACACCCCGGCTCTCTCGCCGGTGATCATGGCCGTCGCATCGTCCGGCAGAATGATGACGTCATATTTGCCGTTGAGGCCTCCCTTCTTGATCTCGGCGTCCATCAGCGTCGTGTAGGGGAAACCGAACTGCTCGAGGAGCCAGCGTGTCCAACCCTCGTCCATGTTGCCACCCCCGTACCGTTGATACATGCCGAGACGCAATCGCTTGACCTCGTGGTTGTCCTGCTTGACCTCGCCTTCGAGCGCCGTGAAGTCGACGCCAGTCAGTCTGGCGACATCGGCGAGGATTGCTTCAGATCCAGCGGCGACGAGGAAGTCTCCGGGCCTGAGGCCGTCTCCTGCCTTGTCGACCCGCCGGATCGCCAGGCCCTTGTCGAGGAGAAAGTTTGCGGCTTTGAAACTGTCGTTCAACCTTCCGTCGAACGAGTATCCGAACGTTCCCGGGACGACCTTGCCCGCGGCTGGCACAGGACCGGTCAATTTCGGGAAGTCGCCTTTGACCGCGTCATCAAGCGGATCGACGCGCACACCCATGAACTCGGCCATGGTATCTGTCGCCATGTCGTAAGGCCGCATCGGAGAGCCGTCCTTGGCCCTGGTCCAGTCGTTGTCGGGATAAAAGGTCCGGCCGACGAGATATCTGATCAGGCCCATTTTTGGCTGCGCAAGCGAGATGACGTAGGATCCCGCCGGGTAGGTCATACCGTCCGCGGTTGTGAAACCTTTGGGCGCCAGCCTGATCTCGATGCCCTGGACGAGCAGTTTGTTGACCAGCTTCACGGCGGTCAACGGATCGTGCTGGGTCGCAGGAATCGCGTAGGCCGCGGGCTTGCCCTGGGCGCCTCGTTCTGTCTGCCTTTTGGCCTTTAGGCAGGCGTTCCAGAGCACGGTTTCCTTGTTCCTGGCCGCCAGGTCCAGGAGAGCCCAGGCCGAGACCTTCTGTCGCTCGACAATATCCCGGAGCCTCCACCAGCCGCCCGGCCAGGGATCGGGGAAGGTGGTCTGGGCCTCGTAGGCCGGCAGGCCCCGGGCTCCACCCCGGAGCTGGTCGGGATGAATATAGAGAGGAGTGGCCAGCTTGGCGCTGGCCGATTCGGTGAGCATCCCGGCGATGTTGTGGAAAGGCGTGATCCAGTGGAATCCGAAATGGCCCCAGCCGGAATATTGGGCCATATTGATGACACCCGACAGGCCGGCCTCTTCTTCTTTGTAAGCGATGTGGGCCCCGTACCAGCTCATCTCCCGCCAGATGAGCGGATCCGCGTAGGGACGGATGGGCTCGGCGTAGGGCGGGACGTAGATCCTGGCGCCGTAGCTGCCCATGTGATGGTGATCAAGGTAGGCCTGCGGGATCCAGTCCGTGAACAGGATCTTCGCCATGTACTGCGATTCGATCATGTTGGTCTGGAAGGCGTCCCGGTTGTTGTCGTGGCCGACGTACTTGTGATACAGCCAAGGGAGACCCGCTCCTTCGTACTCCGTTCCGAGGGTCTTCTGGTACCAATCGGAGACCATGATCGCGCCGTCCGGGTTGAAGGACGGGACCATGAGGAAGACGACGTTGTCCAGAATCCGCTGCGTTTCTTCATCCCTCCGGGAGAGGAGGCCATAGGCGAGCTCCGGCGCCATCTGGGTGCCGCCGATCTCCGAGGCGTGAAGACTCATGGACTGGCAGATGACCGCTCTTCCTTCCCCGATCAGTTTCTTAATCTCCTGCTCGGTGAGCCCCCGCGGGTCGCTGATCTTGAGGTTCACCTCCCTCAGCCGCTCCAGCTTGGCCATGTTGTTCGGGGAGGAGATGATCGCCAGGAGAAAGGGATTGCCCATGGTTGTCGGCCCCATGTCCACCACTTTGATTTTGCCGCTTCCCTCCTTCTCCAGAAGCTTGTAATACTCAACGATCTTGTCCCAGCGGGCGATATGCCTATCGCTGCCGAGCTGGAATCCGAAGAACTTCTCGGGAGACGTGATCCGGCTCTGCGCCTCTGCGGTTCGGGCGAGGAGCACCGAACAAATGATCGCCAGCGCCAGGACGACGGCAGTCGTCTGAACGAACCTGAATTTTCTTCTCATCGGGACCCTCCGTGGTTAACGTTACTCATAAACCATATCACTCGTGATAAATCACTGTCAATTTTTGAGACTTATGCCTTGGCGTTGAAGCCGGCCGCTATGAGGATGACCGGCTCAAAGACAGGCGCCGGCGGAAGTGGGCAGACGCAAGGGACTTAAAATCCTCCAGGAAGAAAAATGGGCTTTTTCCGCAGAACTCCGCGTTGCCAGCAACTTACTGAAAAATTAATGAGTTATGCAAAAATGGGGCGGTCTGCAATGCTCCAGCGGTTTGCATTGTTTACATGGAATCATGCAAATAGGTGAAACATAAGTGAGACACTGTTCGAGGAAGTATTCCAGAGTCCGATTTCAACAGTTGATAAGAACTTGTCGCGGCCTTAAATTTTATTCAGGGCTTCAGCTCTGACCAGAAGAGATAGCAGTCTTCCTGGGGAGGAATGAGGAGAATGATGGCAAAAAGAATTTATTTCACCTGCCTCCTTCTCGTCCCGGCTTTCTGGGCGGTCGGCTGCGCGATCCGGGGACAATGAAGTTACGGTCGGCACGAGAGTGGATTGCGACATATTCATTGGGGACAGACGAGGGAGTCAGAAGCTCATATAAAGCAATCTGGGACACCGCTTGGGCGCGATGGCGCCTTTCGAAAAATCTGTTCTAGCCCAACCAATTCTCGACTTTGAGCCGTTTGATCCGCCTGAACTCCTCCGTGTTGTTGGTCACGAGGACAATCTCGAGGCTCAGCGCATGCGCACCGATTTGTGTATCCAGAGGGCCGATCGGTGTCCCGGCTTTTTCCAGCTCGGCTCGGACCGGTCCATAAACGGAGGCCGCATTTTCATCGAAGTCGGCGATCTCCAAGGGCAAAAGGAATTCTTCCAGAGCCTGGAGGTTCTTCTCCGCGGATTGGCTTTTGGCCGTCCCGTAGCGGAGCTCGCCGAGGGTGATCGTCGAGATGCCGACATCCCCCACAGCCAGAGAATGAAAGCGCCTCAGAATCTTCGGCGGTTTGCGTTTGATCAGGGCAATACAGATATTGGTGTCCAGCATGTATTTCATCAGAGAGGCTCTCGCTCCTGGGCCGTCGGCTGCCGGCGTTCGGTCATAAAGTCCGCAGAGAACATGTCGAGGCTCCCGAGAAGGGAATCCCACGAGTTCTTGGCCGGAATTAGGATGACGGCGTTGCCCGATTTCTTGATAAAGACGTAGTCATCGTCGAACCGGAATTCCTTGGGCAGGCGCACGGCCTGGCTCTGGCCGTTGCGGAAAAGCTTGGCTGTCCTCATGCGCACCTCTGTCATAGCTCAGAAATATATACTATTAATATATATTTTTTATCCTTTTGTCAAGCGTTCATTTATCTACCGCCGCTTATCATAGACTGGCCTGCGGGACGATTTTTCTCAGAGAGCGGAACCTTGTGATCTTGTTGCCGGCGCTGCGGAACGATGGCAGGAGAATAAATTGAAGCCCGGCAATTAACTTTTTAGATGTTCAAGGCTGTCACAGGTCCTGTCTAATCTCGCCGTGGATGCCTGGTTCCATTTGGCTGCAAAAAAGAATCGATCTCAGGCCGGCTCAATCGGAAAAGTAATGCTGATTTCCTGTACAGGTGCCACCAGCCGATGGTTTTCGAGCTCTGCGGATGGCTGGTTTCGAGAAGCGGATGAATGTCCGGAAGCACTTCGTGTTTTCCATAGACTTCGTCGTGCAATATAAAATCCGATACGCCCCTCGTGAGCGGATGTTTCGGATTCACGACGTGCACCGGCACCTCATGGATGATAAAATAACATGGTGAATATCAATGGATTCCGGTCGTGCCGGGGTGGCGGAATTGGCAGACGCAAGGGACTTAAAATCCGTCGAGGACAGTTTCACGGGGACCTTCGGCTTTTGCGCCGAAGAATTCGGGGCCGCGCGGGATGTAGAAGAGAAGCGCGGCCAACGTCAGAATTCCCGTTAAGATAAACGGGAAATGGATGCCGAGCGCGTCCGATAAGAACCCGGAAACAAGTGAAATGATCGCCCCCGAAACGAGCTGGATGTTGGAAACCCAGCTGAAGGCCTGGGTCTGCCCTTCCGGCAGCACGGTCGAGCCGACGAACGTGTGGAGCGACGGATAGGTCATCAAAAGAAACCCGCCAAAAGCTAAGAGCCCCGCTACAGCCAGCCCTTTGTGCGGCGCGAAGCCGATCACGAAGAGGCTGACGACCGCTCCGGCCAGGCTCGTGAGGAAAACGGCTTTCCGGCCGAAACGCCGGCTCCAGATGCCGTAGCCGTAGCCCGTGATCGTCCCCAGACCGATCCAGAGGGCGAGGTAGAGGCCTGTCTGGCCCATGGGGATGTGGAATTTGTGATTGAGCAGAGACGGCGCGTAGTAGACCGTGACCGACCAGCCCATCCCGCCGAAGAAAATGCCCGGAATATAGTTCTTGATTCCCGCGAGCGAGCGGATCCAGGAGGAGGTATTGAGTGACGGCCGCTCTGCGTCCCGGGAGGAGACGCCGCGGAGGGCCAATAGGCCGAGCGCCCCAAGGAAGAGGCCGAACAAGCTCCAGGCGATGAGCGGCGTCTTCCAATTCCAGCGCTGGGCGAGGAAGCCCACGGTCAGGAAGGCGAGCATCACGCCTGCGTTCCCCGAGCCGCTCTGGATGCCCATGGCCTCATCCAATTCCTGTCCCGAGCCCGAACGCGTTTTTGAGATCCAGGCAATGATGATCGGGTGATAAAAGCTCGTAAAGATCCGGAGGAGCATGAAAAAGGCTATGAGGGCGCCGAAGGTGTGGGCGAAGGGGATGAGCGCCATCGAGGCGCAGATGCCCAGGCCGCTCGCGAGCATCAGCAGCCGATATTCATGGCGGAACGAGAGGTGGACGACGAGAAATTGAACGGCGAGCGTCATCAGGAGGCCAAAGTTGGATAGAAGGCCGATCTGGGAGTAGCGCGTAATAAGGAACTGCTGGTTGTAGAGGATGGGGAAGATCATGGGCGTAATGACGGACGCGGCGTCGGTCAAGGCATGGAAGAGCGAAGCAGAGAGAAGAATTTTCTTTTTCATAGTTTAAAAAACAATAATTTATCACGCCTGAAACGGCGGGCGCAAGAAAAAATAAGGATAAATAAAAACGGGTGCACATATGGAAGGGGACCTTTAATCCACCGCCGAAATTCTGCGGGTGTAAGTCCGCAGATGGAGCGGATTCCGACAAAGTCGGACCAGAGAATCTTGGCCGAGAAAATGCCCTGGATGTGGGTCCGGAGTTGTTTACTCGATTAACAAGAAGGAATAGCGGTTCATGGCTCGGTCGTAGTCCGGGAGGACTTCGATCGGATAGCCGGCCCGCCTGACCGTGGAATAGACGTCCATGGCCATCGCCTCGGGCGTCGGCCGGGCGAGCTTGGACTCTTTGCAGTCTTCGCGTCTTGCGGTGCATTTCGCGCAGATCGTGCAGCTGTCCATGAAGAGAAGAAACGCTTTTTCATGGCCGGAAAGGAAAATCTCCTTTTCCAGCTTGAGGAGCCTCATGTTCATTCTTTTTGTCCAGGCGTGACGGTCTTGGGGCTTGTCCACTTTCTTTTCAAAATGGAAGATCACGGCCGTGTTGTATTCGCGGAAGAATCGCTCGCAGTCGGCGACGGCCGGCGTATTGGGAGGGCAGGTAGCGTTCTGGCCGTATTCGCTGCACCCGAACTGGCATTTCATCCGGACCCATTGGGCGACGACGATGCTTTTGGGGTCGATCCAGCGGAAATCCTCGAATCCGTGCTTCTGAAAGATCTGTTCAAAATATTTTGTGTCGGCCATGCGTTATGTCCTTTTTCGAAATTTTCCATATTATAGCTTATTCGATGGCGTCAGACCACCATAGTTCGCGGTGAATTCGGTGACACATACTGAATTATTTCAGCGTATGATTGTTCTTTCTAAGCGACCGCCGCAAGCGAAGCGCGCCAATCTCATGGGAAAACGATGTGACTGCCGCGCTGCGGCCCTCCTCTTAACGAGGAAAAGGATTCGTCAAACTTGTAGGTTTGGCTATGTATCTTTTATATAATACTTCCGTGTTTTCCGTCATTTTGGCGCGCCCTGAAAATTCAGAGAATATCGGCCAGGTCGCCCGGGCGATGAAGAACACGGGGTTCAAAGACCTGCGCCTGGCGGGGATCAAGAATTTGAAAGACAAGGCCTTCAAGACCGCGGTCCACGCCGAGGACATTCTGAAGGATGCGCGGCGCTATCCTGATTTGGACGCCGCCCTGGCCGACCTGCATGTCGTCTTTGCCGCCACGGCGAAAGCGAGAACGAATTTTCCATCCCTGATGTTCGAGGACGCGCTGGATAAAATGCGGGCCTATCCTCCATCGATGAGGATCGGGCTCCTCTTCGGCAACGAGCGGACGGGACTGACCTCGGAAGAAATGCGGCATTCCAATTTCCGGTTCACCATACCCCAGGCCTCAAGGCAGCCGTCCTATAATCTCGCCGCCGCCGTTCTCCTGACCCTTTTTCCTCTCGTCCATTCCCCGCTTCCCGTGCCGGCGCGGGCGACGGTCAAACCGCTGCCGCGAAAAGACCAGGATGAATGCATCCGCCGGATCTTGGAGATCCTTAAAGCGCGGAGGTTCATGCATGAGACCAATCAAACCCACGTCACCGAAATGATCCATGATCTGTTCGGCCGGCTGGCCATGACCGACAGAGACCGGAGATTGCTGCTGGCCATTTTTTATAAAGGGTCCGCTGGAAGGGCGAACAAGAAAGGAGTTTAGATATGGACGAAGCCATCCACGTTTCATTTCCGGGAGGGGTCCGGGTCAATGCCGCCTTCAAAGGCTTCGAGTTCAAGACCGACCAGCCCGCCTCTGCCGGCGGAACAGGCGCGGCGCCCTCGCCGTTCGACTATTTTCTAGCTTCGCTCGCCACCTGCGCGGGCTACTTCGTCGCGGCCTTCTGCCGGGAGCGGAAGATCGAGACCGAAGGGATGTCGCTTTCGATGAGGATGGAGCGCAGCCCGGAGACGCGGATGATCTCGAAAATCGCGATCGACATTTCCCTGCCGCCGGGATTTCCCGAGAAATATAAGATCGCGGTCGTCAAAGCGGCCGACCAGTGCACCGTAAAAAATCACATTCTGAAGCCGCCCGCGTTCGAGATCACGGCCGGGACTCGGCCTGCCTGAAATCACTTTTGCCCTTCGGGAAGCCACAGGTAATAAAACCCGGTTCTCAACTGGGGAAGCCAATTTTCCAGGCTTTTCTTTTCCAAAAGCGGGGCCTCGACCAGGCTCGCGGCGTAGATGTTGGTCTTCGACTTCGGATAATACGTGTAGGCCACGACCTTGGCCGATTTGAGCGATGCCAGGGACAAGGTTTTCTGCAGGGCGTTGTCGAAATAGCCGATGTCATCGATGAGCTTAAGCTTGAGGGCCTGCTTCGCGGTATAGACTCTCCCATCGGCGATCGGCCGCAGTTCATCCGAAGTCAGCCGGCCTTTCCTTCCCTTCAACACCGCGTTCAGAAAATCCTCATAATATTCGTCAATGATCCCCTGGAAACTCTTCTTCTCCTCCTCGGTCATGGCCCGGAAGGGGCTGCCGGAGTCCTTCATGCCGCCGGATTTGATGATGGTCATCTTGACTCCGATCTTGTCAAAGAGTGTTTCGACGCTCGGAAAGATGGAGATAACGCCGATGCTGCCGGTGAGTGTCGACGGATGGGCGATGACGGAGTCGCAGGCCGAGGCGATGTAATAGCCGCCTGAAGCTGCGAGGCTCATCATGAGCCCGACGGCAGGCCGGCCTGTCTTCTCCTTGAACCGGAGGATCTCATGGTAGAGGATATCGCTGGCCGTGACCTCGCCGCCCGGCGTATCGAGGCGGAGGATGACGCCTTTCACCAGGGGATCGGCCGCGGCCCGTTCGAGCCTGTAATAGACGCGCGACAGGACATCGCCTTCCCGCGACAGCGGCCCTTGCGCTGCGAGCGAGCTGATCATGCCTTCGACGTCGATCACGAGGATCTTCTCCTTCGCCGCGCCGGGGACGAGGACGACCTCTTCGAGATTTTCTTTGCCCAGAAAATCGAGGTGAAAATTCGTCGTGCAGGCCGCCAGCATCAGGCCGGCCAGAATCAGAATGATACTTTTTTTCATAGGGCCTCCTTTTTTCTTGTAACATTATACCAAACCTCGACGCCCGTTGCTTTTCCGTTTGACTTCATGGAGGCCTGGTGATAAGTAAGAATCCTTCAATCCCCATGCGAGTCGGGTGTGAGTGAATTCGTCGTCGCCGGAATCGACTTGGCCGGAGTTCCGCGCCGGCCGACGGGCGTCTGCCTGCTCCGAGGAACGGCCGCATCCACTACGCTGCTTTTCGAAGACCAAGAGATCCTGGCCTTTGTCCGGCGGGGGAAGCCCGACCTCGTAGCCATTGACGCCCCGCTCAACCTGCCTCCTGGCCGGAGGTCGATCGAAGACCGGAACGGCGCCCATTACCGTCCCTGCGACCTCGAGCTCCGCGAAAATAAAATTCCCTTTTTCCCCATCACGCTCGGTCCGATGCGCGGCCTGACAGTCCGGGGGATCCAGCTGCGGAGGCGATTGGAAAAGGACGGTTTCAGGGTTGTCGAGATCTACCCGGGCGGAGCGCAGGATGTCTGGCAGATCCCTCGCGCGCGGCACGATAGGATGGAGTTGAGGCGCGGACTCCTCCGGTTTGGGATCAGAGGTCTCGGCAAGGACATTTCCGGCCATGAGCTCGACGCCGCGACCGGCGCTCTGGTCGGCCTGAATTATCTCCTGGGCAAAGCCCGGATCTTCGGCGATTTCCGAAGCGGGGCCATCCTCATGCCGAAAATGGGTATTGAACCGGCGCCTTTGAATTTTTCCGTATCACCGCGGGCGACGGAAGAGCCAGGACAGTTCGACCATCTCTCTGTAGCTCATCGAAGTGTCGGGGAAAACGCCCGCGGAGGGCCGGCTCCATGTCCAGGACGTCAAAAAGAGAGATGGCGGCGGCGTCAAAATCTTTGAAGTTGACCGCGATGTCACGTCGCTGAATTTTATTTCGCGTATTTTCGCGGGCTGATCACCCGCAGGGTCCCGGGCAGGACCTTGAGCTCGATCTCATCCCGGGTCGGCATGATCTCCCCATTATACTGGATGTGGAGGTCCTTGCCCCGGATGATCATTCTTTTCACTTTGTAATGCTTGAGGATCTTCTGGTAATGCCCGAGGTAGATCAGAGGAAAATAAAGGACGTAGCTATAGGCCCGGATGTCGAAGAACGTGACGTCGAGAAAGCCGTCATCGATCCGGGCTTTGGGGGCGATCGTCCAGTTATAGCCGAAGTAGTTCGTCTTGTTGACGATGCAATCGAACAGCTTGAGATGGAGGGTTTTCTGGTCGAAGCGGCGCCCCTTGTCGTCCCTGCCGTCGAAGAGATCGACGTCCATTTCCTCCCGCGGGTGGGTGAAGAGGATCCTCGAGGCTAAAAGATGGCCGAGCAGACCCGGGATCTTCGACCGGAGCTTCTTGTGGGTCGCTTTGGCCGTGGCGCCGATGCTGACCAGGTTGGCGATCCGGCCTCCGAGGTTGATCACATCGATCGGCTTGGGCTCGCCGGTCCTGAGAATCCTGATCGCTTTTTTGATCTGCTTGGGGATCTGGAGGGAGCGCCGGACGGCGTTCCCGCTTCCCAGAGGGACGAGCCCCATGATGACCTCGTTCTGCCGGCCCGCGTTGAAGATGCCCTGCATGACGTCGGAGAAGGTGCCGTCTCCTCCCAGGACGACAAGGACGTCGTTCTCGAGGCTGAGTTTTTCTGCGAGCTCGATCATGCCGGCTTTGTCCTTGGCCTGGTCATAAACGCGGCCGGGAAATTTCCGGTGCATATATTGCCGGAGTTTCAGCGTGCGCTTCCATTTTTCTTTCGCCGATTTCGGATTGACGATGAGGGCAACTCTCTGGTTGGAAAGCGTCCTCCGAATCTTCTTTTCTTTCATGAGGGCTATTTGCCTTCGGCGGTCTCCGTTTTGATCTTCACTTTTTCCGGCAGGATGGGATCGAACTTACCGTTGCCGTCCACATCGACAAAGATGGGATTGGTCAAAGCGTAGGGAAGGGCGGCGTTCTGCGGAAGGCCTTCGGCGGTCTGCCGTTGGACGACGGGATAGAGCGTCCTCTTGCCCAGGACCTCGATAATGAGGGCAGCGTCCCTGTCCAGGCTTATTGTGAGGCCCTGGATGCGGAATTTTTCCAGGGCTTTTTCGGCTGCCTTGACCGGGAAGATAATCTTGCGTTCGCCGTTGACGATCAGCCGGACTTCATCCACCGATATCCAGGGTGCGCCGATGACCTTCACGAACAGGTCGACCTTCCCGTCTTTGGCGGTCAGGGTGTCACCGGGAACAGAGGCGGCGTTGACCTTGAAATCGATAAAGGGTCCATTGGTCACGAACGACCGGCCCTTTCGCAAAGCCTGAAAAAGAGCCTCGGTGTTGAGAGCGTCTCCTTTGCCTCCCGCATAAAAAATATACGTCCTGGAAAAGCCGGGTTCTGCGCCGTCGATGGCGTGCGCGTCGGATGATCCGACAATGGGGAAAAAGTAGCCGCGGTTCAGGAGATGAAGCCAGTCTTCGACGGCCTCCTGGTTGCCGCGAAAAAACGTCGGGCCGTTCATCGCTTCCATGAGGTTGAAGGACAGGTCAAAGTTTTTATTGGCGAACGCCGCCGATTCCTTGTCGAGCTTATAATTGTTGAAATAGCCCAGGTCTCCCGCCCGCGGATGGTTTGCTTGGAATATCGCTTGGGGGTTTTTGGCCCGGCTGGCGCTGAAGAGTTCGGCCGCCTCATCCGGAACAACGCTGATGGCGCCTTTCGTGTCTTCTCCTTCGAGAAGCTTCATCGGATATGTGTTGTAATGGATGACGGTTCCCTTGGTGACCTCGCTGCCCAGGATCACGGCCAGGTATTTGTTCAGGCCGAGCTTTTTGAGTGTCGAGGAGTAATCGGTCACATAATTGTGGTCTGTGGCGACGGCGACATCCACGCCTTCGCCAACGACCGATTTCAGCCGTTCGGGCACGAGCGGCTGGCCGTCCGAGTTCTGGGTGTGCATATGCGGGTCGAGGGAGACGAGGTTCGGCGTCTCGATGACCTTGTTGATCGCAAAAACAAGCGCCTGGACATCGTCTTTGAGGATCTCGATGACTTTCTCGTCGCGCGTGTATTCCGGGCCACGGGAGGCCGAAACGAGATAAATGCCGACCGGAAGCTGGACGTCCATGCCGTCTTCGGGAGGATAGGCGGAATTCTTAAAGGTCTCATGGCTCCGCCCGGTGTCCCGCGGGTTTTCAGGCCTGAAATAGGGCGTCTTGGTCGGGTCGAGGCCGATGAAGCTGACCTTGCCGGGGACATATTCACCCGGGCCGTTCTTGATCTTCACTTTGACCGTGCCCGAGGCCGGGTTTTCGATGACGCAGAGGTTTTCCGCGTCCGGCTTCACGGACAGCATCCGTTCGCGGACGGCCGGGAAGAAATTCGCACGGACGGAATATTGGCCTTCGGGAAGAGGGATGTCGAGAGCGAAAGGCTCTTCGAGGAACGTCCGGAAGAAGATCGCCGACGTGAAGAGCTCCCGGACGATGACTTCCATGAACTGGCCCTCGACGTCCTTGAAAACGAGCGCGGCTTTCAGGGCCTTGAGATTCTGTGCCTGATACAAGGCTTGGAGCAGGCTGTCGGGCTGAGTGTCGACAACCAATGAATATTGGACCCTGCAGGTTTCTCCGGGCGCGAGTTTTCCGGGATATCGTTTTTCGGCTTCTTCGACGGGATTCGAGTTCAGCCAGCCCAGGTAGTGACCTTTTCGCGGATAGACCCGGAAGTTCAATTGCGGATAGGACGTTCTGTTGTAGGGGCTGAAGGAATACATGTGGTTGGCGTTCAAATAGAGGGAGTAGCTCAGGTCTTTAACCTCGGCTGTTCCGGTGTTCTTGATGACCGAGGTGAGGACGATCCTTCCCTGGCCGGGAAAGATCTGGTAAGTCGTTTTGATCTCGGCCTTGCCCCAGTCCGCTTTTTCGTAAAAGCCGCTGCATTCGAGCGTGACGCTCCCGTCCGACGGATTTTTGGGGCCGGGCATCACGGCTTTATATGCAACATAATCGGTCTTGGTCTTGATCCTAATCTGAGGGGCGCCGATGTTCAACGCGCTCTGCAATTTTCTGCCGGCCGGAACAAAGCCCAGGATGCTGCCCATAGCGTCCGGGGCTGGATAGCCGAGCTGAGTTATTTGAGGCCTGGCGCTCCCGCCAACAAGCAGCAGGAACTGGCCATCGGAAACGAGCAGGTCGCCGTTCTTCCAAAGGCTGCAGAACTTTTCGGGAAGGTCCTTTTCGCTTTGAATGACTTTGACGTTGAGGTCGGCCCCAAGGAGGAACGATCCGAGGAGGCAGAGGGCCGCTACGACAAAGCTGGCTCTGATCATTTTTGCCATGAGGACTCTCCTTTATTCCCCCTTAATTAACGAGCGGTGATATGCCCCGCCCGAGAAGGGAAAGCAGGGCGTCGGACGAAGTTCGGCGCCCGTTGGAAGGGGTCTTCCCCTCCAAATTGGCTAAGGGGGTGGGGGGATTAAGATTGCTAAAATTATAAGTTTTCATCCACGTGTGGAGCTTTCACAATATACCAAAAATCTTTCGTTTGCAACGACCCTCAGCTTAGACTAAAATGAAAAATCACCATGGGTGCTCCGCAAAAAACCCTGTCGATCAAAGGCAAAAGATTCCTCTTGAAAGTGGAATCTTCGAATGCGTCCGAAGATTATTTGAAATATGACGAACTGCGCAATGAGATCTGGGATTTCCCTGAGGACCACCTGGCCGGCTCGCGGAACATGATGTGCGAGAATTTCCTTCACGACGGAAGCAGCCTGTTCATCGGCGTCTATGTCGAGGACTCGTCGGGACAGATCGCCGAGGACAGGCTCCATCTCGTCGGGTTTTCCTATGGCTTCGTGGGCGTCAGGGACAAGACCGTTTGTTTTAAGTCTCTGGACAATCTCTGGTTCTACTCCCAGTACACGGGCGTCCTCGCCGCCTATCGGGGCTACGGCCTCGGCGTTCAGATCAAAGAGTTCCAGAAGGAGATTCTCGTCGATGTCTTCGGCGTTTATACCGTCACCTGCACCTACGACCCTTTGACGGGCATGAACGCCTCCCGGAACATTCATCACTTCGGGATGGATGTCCTGGAATACCAAGCGGCCACGTACGGAGAATACGGCGGCTTCCTGAACAGGCTCGATGTCCCCACGGATAGGTTCTTCATGGCCTGGGACCTGAAAAGGGCGGTCCGCCGGCCCGCGTATCGTTTGGAAGATTTGCTCGGCGGCGGCCATGATGTGGTCGAGGTTGAAGAACGGCGGGTTGCGGGACGGTCCCGGGAGGAGAACCTTGAGGTTGTCACGCGGCTTCATCCGTATCTTGACTACGAGTTTTTGCTGATCCGGATCCCCCGCGATTTCTATCTCATGCTCCGAGAGACGGACAGGGCCGATCCTGCCATCCGCAAGATCCCCATGGAGTGGCGGATGAAGACCAGGGAGGCTTTTCAACGCCTTCTCCAGAAAGGCTATAAAATCGTCGATTTTGTTGGCCTCAAAGACCGGACACGCAAAAATTTTTATGTTCTCAAAAAGGCTCAATCCTCATGAGACTTTGTGTCCTCCTCCTTTCCCCGGACAGGACGAAAGAACAGAGGAATGAAAATGATGAATCATCGTTATAAAGGAGTTCAAGAATGACGAGCCTGACTAACCAGGTCAAGGAGTTCATCAAGGAAGCTATTAAGCTGGAGATCCGCGGCCGCGAATTTTTCAATCACGCCGCCGACCTGACGCATAACGCGCACGGGAAGAAGATGTTCAAGAGGCTGGCCGAGGAGGAGGTCAAACATCTCGAGGCTTTCAGCCGGCTGTTTAGCGCCGTGATCCAATCTGACGAGTGGAAGACGTTCGTCAAGGACGAGGTCCAAAAGGGAAAGTCAGAGGTCGTCGAAGAGCTGGTCGCCAGGATGAAGCGGGCCGAAAGCCAGAGCGAAGTCGAGGCCCTTCGGATCGGGATGGAACTCGAGCTTAAGGCCATCGATTTCTTCAAGGGCTGCGCCGGAAAAGGTGACGACCCGACCGCCAAAGAGATCTTCGTCAAAATCGCCGACGAAGAGAGGTTCCATTACGACCTTCTGCAGGCCCAGGTTGATTCTGTGACACGCTCAGGCTTCTGGCTCGACAGCTCCGAATTCCAGATGGACGGGAAATACTAGACTTGGTCAAATTTTCGGAATATCTCCAGTTCTCATTCTCCAACCTCCGGGAAATGAAACTCCGGACCGCTCTCACGGCGTTCGGGGTGACAGTCGGCATCGGCGCCCTCGTGGCCATGGTCGGTTTCGGCAAGGGCCTGCAGAAGAACGTCGCGGAGAGCTTTGAAAAGCTCGACCTCCTGAATTCCATCACCGTTTTTCCCGGCGGCGCGCTCTCTCGAAATCCTTTCCGCGATCCGGATGAACAGGCCCGGAACGAGCCAAAAGGCGGAGGAGAAGCGCGAATCCTGGATGACGAGGCCATCAAGAAGTTCGAACGCATGCCAGGAGTCGAGGTCGTCTTTCCGGAGATCCGGTTCCCGGCGATGGTCAAGCTCGGCGATTCCGAAGAATTCAGGCTGGTTCAGGTCCTCCCGTCGAAAATCGCCGCTTCGAAGCTCGTCAAGCTCGCGGCGGGAAAACCTTTCGCCCGCGATGACGAGGACGCCGTGATCATCGGCCGGACGCTTCTCCGCCAGATGAACGTTAAAGACCCCGCCTCGGCCCTCGGACGAAAACTCCGCATCTCGTCGCTCGCCTTCGATTTTGGCGCGCTCGTTCCCGGAAACATCGGGGCGATTATTCAGGGCAGCCGGCTGCCGTTCAAAAAGCAAGATTATGAATTCACCGTCATCGGCGTGACAGAAAGCATGGGCTTTTCGGGCCCGACGCCCCTCCAGAGCGACATCTACATTCCTCCGGGATCGGCGCAGAGGATCGAAAAGCTCCCGTTCACGAACATCTGGGACCTGTTTCGGGCAAGGGAAGGAGCGCGGGGGTATTCGGCGGTCAATATCCGCCTTGCTTCGCCGGCCCATGCGGATTCGGTCAAGCGTCAAATTCAGGACATGGGATTCTCCACGTTCGCCCTTATCGACCAGTTCAGCCAGGTCAAGACGAGCTTCGTCTTCATGGACATGGTCCTGGCTGCTGTGGGGATGATTGCGATCTTCGTCGCGGCCCTGGGCATTGTCAATACCATGGTCATGTCGATTCTGGAGCGGTATTCCGAGATCGGCATCATGAAGGCCGTCGGGGCGGCGAAGAGCGACATTAAAATAATTTTCTTCATCGAGTCGAGCGTGATCGGGCTCCTGGGCGGGGTGTTCGGCCTGGCTCTCGGCTGGGCCGTCAGCCGGCTC
>Ga0315281_10002462_pt1 | contig 27503 bp, 39 predicted proteins | sample YL17G07_0_MG_FD_204540 | JGI IMG/M metagenome (GOLD analysis project Ga0315281, IMG submission 204540) | Sediment microbial communities from Yellowstone Lake, YNP, Wyoming, USA - YL17G07_0 | ecosystem: Environmental > Aquatic > Freshwater > Lake > Sediment | place: USA: Wyoming | collected...
TCAGGCCGATGAGCTCGTTTATATTCTTTGTTGAAAAACCCCCTGTGGAAAAGAAACTGGCTGCCGCCCTGTTCATCTTGTACACACTGTTGCTGGAAGCGACAATAAGCTGCGGTATTGATGAGTTGAATGCAGCGTCAAAGTATTTTGCAAGGCGCACGTTCCTGTTTGTCTCGTGCTTATATGCTAGGGCAAAGCCTATGATCGAAGCGCCGAAGCTTGCGTTGTCCAGAAGCTCTTGGGTGAACTTGTTCTGGCTTGTTGATAGCATGCTCAGTACAGCTATGACGTTGCCGCTAGCCATTATCGGCATGATGGCGCAGCTCCCATAGCCCTGGCTCTTGTAGCTAATAAACTCTGGAAAAGCTGAATACTCGCTGAGTTGGTTGTCCACACACTGCTTTCTCGTGTTTATTATATAGTCCTCTATCCGGTTTATCTGGTCTGGCATTCTGCTGTCGCTTAAGAGGGTTATGCTGACCGCATCCAAGCCCAGTGCACTTTTTATGAAATTCGAGAATTGCCTTGTGGATTCTTCCTCGCTGCTCGCACTGTTCGCTATCGGCAGCATATCTTTGAGAAATTTTTCAACGAGTATACTTTGAAGCATCTTAATCAACACCTAGGAAGGTCTGTTACCTATTTTAACAAGAAAATATTTAAAGTTAAGTTGAGAGTGCCTGATGGTGGAAGAATGGCGCAGGCGGCCAGCCTGATGAGAAGGGGCATGACGGCCTTTATGATGGCTGAAAGGTACATGAGGAGCAGCAACTATGCCAGGGCGGCAGCCCTATACAACAAGGCTGCAAGATGCATACTCTGGGCAATCTACATAGTAAAGAGAAGAAGGCTTCCATCAAAAGAGTTATCTATAGGGTATTTGAGCAGGAAAAGCGGCATACCAAAGAATATTTACGATGAGTTTGAGGATTCTGAAAAAGAGCTAAAGAGAGAGAACGAACTCTTCGAAAAAGAAAACTTCGTAAGGAACCTGCTCCTTTATGCATGGAATAGGCACATTATCTGAACAGTGAGCAAGGCAACGCTTTTATTATAGTAGTCATAATTTTCTCTGATTCTAATGGAGCAAAAGGAACTTTTTGACGGAGTTTATACAATAGATGGCAAGATTGCAACAGCAAACCTTGTAAAACAGAACAGGGTTTACGGCGAGGAACTGATAAGTCTGGAGGGTATAGAATACAGGCTCTGGAATCCTTACAGAAGCAAGCTTGCGGCTGCGCTTTTGAAAGGGCTTAAGTCTTTTGAAATAAAGAAGGGCGATACGGTCCTGTATCTTGGAGCTGCCACAGGCACAACAGCAAGCCATGTAAGCGACATAGTTGGTTTGGAAGGCGGGGTTTTTTGCGTTGAAATATCTGAAAGGAATGTGAGAGAGCTTCTGAATGTGTGCGAAGCAAGAGAGAACATGGTACCGCTGCTTGCTGATGCCAGATTTCCAGATAAGTATGATGGGGCTATTGGAATATGCGATGTCATATATCAGGATATTGCTGCGAAAGACCAGTCTGAGATCTTGAAAGTGAATAGCAGGCTTCTAAAAAAGGGGGGTTATGCATACTTCATAATAAAATCCCAGAGCATAGACATATCAAAGGCGCCCGAAAAGGTATTTGAGGCTGAGCTCAGAAATATAGGGGGTTTATTCAGGGTTGTTGATAGAATGGATCTTGAGCCTTATGACAGCATGCATCTCTTCACTGTGCTCAAAAAGCTATGATTTGTGTTTGCATGAAAGCGAACATCAACGGATACATAAAAATTCTTGAAAGGGCATCGAGGCATGGGCAGAGATTAATCTGCTTAATCTGCGGCACAGAAACGCCAACGCTTGCGGGTAAAGGCATGTGCTCCAACTGCGAAAATGCACTCTATGCGGGCAGGAGCGCGCTCTTGAAAAGCAACAGGCAACTTGTCAACACCCTAGACTATATAAATGCAATGATAAAGGCTAGCAATTACGAACAGGCATTAAAGCTTTATGACGATTTATATGCGGCATCAAAAGAGACCGCACTGCTTTATGCGCAAGCGCTTCTATGCATAAGGGCATCGAACTATGAGACATCGCTCATATATTATACAAGAAACGGCTTTATGGAAGAGAATGCGTTGCACAGGGCAAGATCGACCCAATTGATGTCAAGGGCAAAGCTGCTGCTCAACAAGGCCGGATACATGTATCAGAACTCATTGGCTAACGCAGAAACCAAAAACACCAGATACATGCTGATGCTCATACAGCTAAAGCTAAAGGATTACAAAGCTGCTCAAGAAAGCATTGAATTGCTGTCAAAGCAGGGCGACGAATACATAACAAACTATGCAAGGATGATATTTTACTCTGCAGTGGGCGATTTCAAAAACTCATTTGCTTGTGCTGATGCGCTTATAAAACCCGAAGGCTTTTCAATTAATGGTGTTTATTATGCCACGCTTGCACTTATGAAACAAAACAGATTGAAAGATGCAAAACGTTTGGTAACGGTGCTTGGCAGAGTCTTAAAAATCAGCAACCAAAATGCACTAATGAAAGATATAGAATTTTTGGAATCAGTCTAGGCTTTTTGAGTATTAGGGATGCTAATTATTTTTCCTTTGAAGTTAAGTACCAATCCCTATTGTGTATACAAATGTTTATAAATGTTTACATCAATAACTTAATTGGTTATCATATGGAAAGTGTAGTGATAAGTGTTAGGGTTAAGAAAGAAACAAAAGCAAAGTTGGAAGAAGAGGGTATAGATGTGGAGAGGTCGGTAAAAGAGTTTCTTGCACAGAAGGCCTTACAGATAGAGCTGAGGGAAAAAATAAAGAGGCTAAAAGCAATAGTAGAAAAAAGTGTAAAGGCTTCTAGAAAAGGATTTGCCGTAAAGTCTATAAGAGAAGATAGGTATGCTGCTCATTGATTCTTCTGCAATTGTGAAATTCTTTTCAAAGGAACCTGGATGGGAAGAGGTAACTAAATACATTGCTGACTCGCTGACACTTTCTTTTGCTATAGTCGAATTGAGCAGCGCTTTGCTAAAGAAGGTAATCAAAAATGAATTACAGATAGACGTGGCTATGAAATTAGTTAATGAATATTCAGAGTGTGCGATATTATTGAATCAGAATAAGTACATTCGCACCGCCCTTAAGATAGCAATCAGCAATAATCTTGCAATTTATGACAGTTTATTTATAGCGGCTGCGTTGGATGAGGGGTATGATCTTGCATCAGTTGATGGAAAACAGCTTAAAGTAGCGAAGAACCTAGGAATTAAAGTGATAAAGTGTTGAGATTATGTTGTGGGAGTTCTCTCAGAATGGATTATTTTGAAATAAAAATAAACTCAAACTTTTCCTTGTCATCGAGTATGCAAAATCCGAAGCGCTCGAACTGAACTATATCGCCATTGTTAAGTTGCGCGGCATAATCTTCGACAAATCCGTTGCTTTCTTTCAGGCTATCTTTGTTAAAACTGCCATCTGGATTTAGAAGATTGCTTGGAATTAGTACTTTGCATTTTTTTGAATGGTTTTGTGGTACCCACTGAACCACCTTATCAAAGCCATCTGAAGAGGTCGAGCTTGCTTTCACTAGGCCCCTATCAAGGCTATCAATTTTTACCTTAGCAAAATCCTTCAGTGCTATAATGGCACCATTTTTAAATGAGGGCACATCTGACATGCTCACGTAAACAACCCCGTTAACTTCATAGTCTCTGTAGTCTTCTCTGTTTGGATATACTCTAAGCTTGGCAACCTTCTTAGTTAGATTCGATATCTCCACTTTGGCAGGGTTTTCAACATAAAATAGGTGTTTTGCAATTGGATCTATAAGTTTTTTGTTTTCGTCAAGAAGCAGCGACATGTCAACATTGCTTTCTGTTTTGCTCAAGCCAAACCTCAAAGCAAACTTCTCTATTGCTTTTGGAAGTACGCCCCTGCGCCTTAATGCGCGTATCGTCAGAAGCCTTGGATCGTCATAGCTACTTATCTGCTTTTGCGCAATCATGCGATTCAGGATCCTTTTCGAAGTGATGTTTCCTCTTATTTTAAGTCTTCCTATCAGGTGCACTTCCGGGACCCTGAGGCCTAACATTTTTAGAATGACTTTATACAGCTCGGTTGAAAGCTCGTAGTTTTTGTCTCTTATGGCATCGGTGACGCCGTTGATAGAGTCAATAACGGGCGTGTTTATGTAGTAGGTCGGCCATACAGCATATTTATCGCCCTGCCTGTAGTGGGGGGTTGTTATCACCCTTAGTATTGAGGGATCGCGCATGGTTGTATTCTGGGCTTGCATGTCTAGCTTCATGCGCACGACCGCGCTGTTCTCTGCATAATTTCCAGAGAGCATTCCATCAAAAAGGTCTTCATTCAAAAATACGCCGTTTGACCTATGCTTGCATTCCTCGCCCTTGAATCTCTTAGCCTTTATCTCATCTTGCGAGCATTCGCATACATATGCGTTGCCCTCTTTTATGAGTTTTCTTGCGTAGTCGTAGATTTTCTTGACATTGTCGCTCGCGTAGTACTCGCGGTCAAACTTCATGCCAAGCCATTCGGTATCTTCCTTGATGGCATCCACATATTCCCAGCCCTCTTTCTTGGGATTAGTGTCATCAAAATACAAGAATATTTTACCATCATACCTTTCGGCTATTGCTTTTGAAAGGAAAAGCTGCTTGGCGTGGCCTATATGGAGGTAGCCGTTTGGCTCTGGAGGAAATCTTGTCACGACCTCGCCCACAATCTTTCTATCCAATTCGATTCTTGGCTTTGAGGTTTGTTCGGCCTTTAGCCTGGCCTCTCTTGTAAACTCGGTTTCGTATTGCCCGTATGCATCCTCTAGTTCATCTTTGCTTAGGGAATTTGCAGTTTTTACCGCTTTCTCAACAATCCTCTTGAGCTCTGGCATGCTCATTTTAAGGGCCTTGGCCTTCGGTATCACTTTGCTCAGTACGCTGTTGAACTCTGCTTTCCCGTAGTCTGCTGCATTTTTTATAGCGTACTTACTTGCAAGCTCTTCTATCTCACTAGCCACTTGATCAGCTTGTATAATTAATTCTTAAATTATTCTCATATAGGATGCCGTTTGCAGTTACCAGGGCCTGCACTGTAACTTTTATGGTGCTATTTATGGGCTTCAGGGGCGCTATGCTTACTGGATATTGCTTCTCGCCTACAAAAACGTTCACCGCTGTGCCTTGGTAGTAAAGCTTAAGAGTGCTTGGCAGTGTGACATAGGTGGTTGCTTTAACTCTGAAATTTTTGTTGTTTACAGTATTGTTCAATAGCGATTGTACGCCATACGCATCAATTCCACTGCCCAGATAAACCGTGTATTTGCCCAGGTTGTAGAAATAATTGAGCACAGAACCGTTTGACTGAAGATTTCCCAGCATGCTAGAAATCATGTCATGCGCAGAACTGTTCTGAGAGGCATTTATCAGGGTTATGTTTAGACTTCTGCTGTAATTGCTCACTATCGCGTTTATTGCTTCTGCTGAAACAAAATAGGTTTGCATATTGCTGATTGTGGTGGTGCTTGTGGTCTGGCCCATGTTGTTGTTTCCAAAAGATGCATAAGAGGAGAGGAATATGACTGCTATAAAAATCGAGCCTATGGCAAGCAATTGTTTTTTGCGCTTCTGATTCATTCTAGCACCGGTTTTAGAAAAGTCCGTACAAAAATAAAACTGTTCTGATATCGGTTTCAAAGCTTTTATATTTATAGGCAGATATTAACCTTCAACTTATTGTGAGTCATAGATGATAAGATGGCTTTTAAAGATGGGGATTTCCTAGAAATAGAGTACAGCGCGTGGAACACTGCCGACAACAGTCTAATTGCATCTACTGATGAGAAGGTGGCAAAGGACTCGGGAATGTACAACAGTGATGCAAGATACGGGTCCGTGCTGGTTGTTCTTGGCGCAAATACCATAGTCAAGGGTTTGGAACGCGAATTGAAAGGCATGAGTGTTGGTGAGGAAAAGAGCTTTACACTGAAGCCCGAGGACGCATTTGGCAATAGGAGAGAGGAGCTTGTAAGGGTCATGCCAATGTCGGAGTTCAGGGCTCATGATATAAGCCCGCAGCCCGGCGTGCGTGTCAACATAGACAATGTAGTTGCAACGGTCAGGAGTGTAAGCTCCGGGAGGGTGGTGGTTGATGCAAACCATCCAGATGCCGGCAAGGAAATAAAATACACAACAAGGGTAGTGAGACAGCTTATTGATATGGTGGACAAAGCAAAGGCGCTAGCGAATGCCTATGACCTGCATCCGACAAACACAATCCTGAAGGACGGGGTTCTGGAGTTGTTTTTTGACAGCAATGTGAAGAAGAACGCCGATTACTTTGTAAACAAGGCGGGTGCTCTAGCTGCAATCTTCACCCACTTAAAGGACATAAAGAAAGCCGACGTGCATGAGGAATACTCACCGGAATCGGAAAAAGAGAAAACAAAGGCTGAAACGCAAGACAAGCCGGCATGAGCTGATTACTCCTTTATGTTCAGCGCGAATGTGCTGTTCGCCTTGATGTCCAGCTTTTTAGCTATGCCCGATTTCTCGACATTTAGCACTATAACATAGCCGCTCCATCTTGATGTCAGGTCCTTGGACCCGCACATCGGGCACCTGTCGCCATGGCTTATGACAAGCCTGCAATGCTTGCACACAACATTCTCCATTCTATCTGCCCCTTCTGCCCTTCCCTTTCTGATGCTTTCCAGCCGCTTTCTGCCCTGCCATGATCCATTCGGGCTTTCCCAAGCCCTCCGGCCTCATGCTGAGCGCTATCTTCGAGTCCTTGATGGAGTTCTTCATGCTTACTGTTGAGATTTTTGCATAGACTATATCTCCTTTCTTTAATGACTTGCCGCCCCTTCTTGCGACAAACGCCGACGCCTTCCTGTCAAAGGAAAGAAACTCTGTGGTTATTTGCGATACGTGCACCAAACCGTCCATCGGGCCTATCCTGACAAACGCGCCAAACTCTGCAAGCTCTGTGACTTCGCCAACAACAATCTCATCTACCATTGGCATGTATATCAAGACATCGAACTCAACGCTGTGATGAGTTGCTGGATCGCCAGGATACACTATGCCATCTCCTATGTTGCGTATGTCGAACACTGCAACTATGAGCCCCAGGTCTTTATCTATCGTGCCTTCGTATTTGGCTTGCAGCACATCTCTTGCAACCTCTTCTATCTCGCTACCGAAATGAATAGGATCGATCTTGAATGTGTCTTCAACACTATATTTCTTGAACACGTTTACACCAACACAAAACTATTTTAAAATTCCCTTTTTAGAGAGCTTGAAAGTATTCACCTTGCGGGACTTAAGTCTTTTGCAAAGCTGGGTATCGTTTGTTATTGCTATACTAGGTTCTGCAATCGCCTTGCTAAAGATCCAGTTGTCTGCGCTGCCCGTTATATTATCAACTCTTATCCTTTTAAGTTTTATTATTTGGAGCGCCGTTTTGGCAAGCTGTGCGGTTTTGCCAGCCGAATTTGAAAGTCCGCTCAGTTCGGCAACTACGCCCTTAGATATCATGATGTCACAGCCAGGAAACCTGCTTTTTGTTATTTCAAAAACATCCTTTGAGTTTTCCAGCCCGTAGAGTATTGAGCTGGTATCGACTAAAACGAGCAACAAGTAGCACCTTTTATATTTTAAAGATTATGGTATAAAAATGTTTGCCAACCGCTTTGCGCATCACCAGTGTTGCAGGCGCGCCCTCAGCCTTGAAATTCTTATCTTTAAAGCGCTTGAGAGCACAACCGCGTTATTGTGCCGCCTATCGCTTGCGGAATAGAGCAGAGTAATTGGATCGTTAACCAGAGCAATGTCAATCAGTTTGTCAAAGGCCTGGTTGTCTTTCAGTTCCTCCTTGTATCGCTCTTTGAATCTCTTCCATTTCTTGGGATCATGGGCATACCACTTCCTGAGCTCGTTGGTGGGCGCAACTTCTTTGAGCCATAGGTCTATGTTGCCTGTGCTTCTGCGCACGCCCCTTGGCCAAAGCCTGTCAACGAGAATCCTCAGGCCATCTGTTATGTCGGTTTTATCATAAACCCTTTTCAGCTGTATCATTAAAGTCATAAGCATTTGAGAAAGAATGTTTTTATTCTTATGTATGGTTCTATTCCACTAGTCTCGTAAAAGTAGAAAGATTTATAAAAGATAACGTTAATAATTAAGCAAGGTGACCAAATGGGTGTTTTTGATAAGCTTGGAAGAAGCCTAGGGCTAGGCAAAGAGCTCAGTGTAGAAGAATATATGACATCTGAAGAGATGAAAGATGTCGACATCTTGAATGAACCAGCAGATTTTTACATAAAGCCTTTTGCACTTGTCTCTGAAGAGGATGTGGCAGTGTTACAGGCGGAGCTCGGCAAGCGAAACATCATGCTCGTTAACATCACAGAGGCGCTGAAAAGGCCAAACACTTTGAAGAGCATGATCGCTGCGTTAAAGGAATACGTAACAAAGATAAATGGCGACATAGCGCAGATAGACAACGACAAGATACTCATAGTGCCCGCAAGAGTCAAGATAGTTAAGAGCAAGAAGGCTCAGGCATCAAGCCGCTGATTCTTTTTTCTCGATTGATTTGCAGAAAACGCTACGCCCAGCGCTTTTAGTTCCTTCCTCGTAGGGTATGCCCTACCCAGGATATGCGCAAACGCGTCGTATATCGCCTTCTTATCCCTTATGTAGTTCTTCGAATACACGAACCGTTTGAACAGATCTTTTGAAACCCTTAGCTCTGCGGGGCTTGCATAGAGGCGCTCCAAGTTGTGCTCGGGCTCAAAGCTCGCCTTTGTGAGCTCGTAGAGCAGTATTGCCAATGCATGTGATATGTTCAGGGTGGGGTATTTTTTTGAAGCTGGTATGAAAATCGTTGCGTCGCATTTTGCGAGCTCGTCCTTGTTCAGGCCTGTATCATCCCTTCCTATAACTAACGCAACATTGCTTTTGTTGTTCAAAAGCTTGCGAAGTTTGCTGGCTGTGTACACATTATAAAAGGTGTCTTTTGTTTTGTACCAGAGCGCGGTTGTGCCTACAACAAAACAATTTCTTACAGCGCTCTCAAAACTTTTGCATATAACCGCGCTTTCAAGCAGACTGAATGAGTGCTTTGCGTATTTCATTGCTTGTTTGCTGTTGGGCTTGCACCTTGGATTTACGAGATACAGTTTCTTGACGCCAAAGTTGTCCGCTGCCCTTGCAATGTAGCCGAGATTTATAGGATATAGGGGCTCAACGATTACAACTCTGAGTTTCATACAAACACTATAAAGTTAGCATGCCGGACCATATGAGTGCCATGACTGCAAGAGAGTTTACGAGCGTGTGCGCAATTATTGATGGGTAGAGTGATTTTGTTCTTTTGAAAGCGTAGCCTGCCAGCAGCCCAAACATAAAAGCGGCGATAAACTCAGATATCGATGCCTGGTAGCTCAGATAGTGCAACAGGGCGAAGAATAAAGCGCTTAGAGCTATGCTCAGACGCGGCACGAGTAGGCCCCTGAAGAAAATCTCTTCGTTAAAAGGGGCTACAAAAGCAGCAAAAACCAAAAAGTATAACGGCAGGCCTGCAAATACCGTTTGCACGTTTGTTGGCAGCGATATGTGCGTTAATTCTTGGAAGATGGCCAAAAGCAACTCTGTAAGTAACACTGCAAGAAAAAGTGCTATTCCCAAAAAAACATTTCTTACGGTTACGCCCTTCTTTTTCAACCCTAATTGTGCGATCATAGATTTTGGGCTGTTGCCCCTCCAAATGAGATACGCAAAGGCCGCAAAAGGAAATATCAGCGATAGGAATATTGAGGAACCTGCGCTAGCTATGCTTAAAGTGAGATAGTTTGCCTGATACAGGTACACTAATAGGGCTGTGAGAATTATGGCCAACAAAAATGCTGCATAGAACATGTAGCGGATTGCTGGACTTGTTATCCGCCTGTGTTTTGGGGCGTGCCTGGCTGCCTTTTTTGCCAACAAAACACCATCAGCCTTTGTGCTGCGTCTTGAACTCGGTGTAGCGGCACTTGCCACAGGTGAACCTATCCGCGTGCTCTGCCATGTGCGAGTTGCATTTCGGGCACATCTTCCCTGGCTTGTACTGCTTAAATTTCTTTGCCTCTTTTTTTTCTGCCATGTAATCAGACCTTTGGTTCAGGCTGCTGCTCTGGCTGCTTCTGAGTTGAAGACTCTTGCCCTGGCTGTTTCTGAGTTGAAGACTCTTGCCCTGGCTGTTTCTGAGGCACAGCCTCTTGCTTCTTGGCCTTGGCTTTCTTCTTGCCCGAGGCCCTTTCCAAAATATATTTTGCTGTGTAGCGCTCCATGCCGTCCTTGTCCTTGTATGAATGTGCAAGCACAGCGCACTGCTTTATGCCGAATCTTTGGCTTATGCTCACTATGATGGTAAGTTCCGGACTTAGATTGAGCCTCTTGCAGATCTCTTGCTTGATCTCGTCCCTTTTCGGCGTTGCCTCAAAGCCATGCACATAGAAACTGATCTCCCTCCTGTTGAAAAAGACGTTTTCCTTGTCTTCAATTACTTTCACTTCCATGCGCATCACTCGTTCGTCACAACTCTGGAGAGTATTTTTCTGCCCATTGCTTCAAGAAGTTCAACCATTGCGCCCTCCTTTATCTTGCCCATGAGCTCTTCAGGGATTGGAAGTTCAAAAATTTCATATGTGGTTTCATCCATCAGCTGTACGGTCGGGCCTTGCACAGAAACAACCTGCGCGCGGGGCTTTTTTATTATAGGGACCTCTGCGCCACCATCTGATGGTTTGAGTATGGTTTTCTTCTGCCCGTCGAATATTCCTATTGCGGTAACTCTCATCTTTGCAGAGCCGTGCTTGCCGGGCGAGCTTGTTTCGATATCAACAACCTTGCACGGCACTCCGTCAATCACTATAAACCTTCCAATCTTGATCTCCCTCATAAGCATCCTTTGCACTTCATCGTCTGCCATGTTATTCACACTAAGCCTTTACAAAACGATTGATTAATGCAAGGAAAGTATATAAATTCTCTTGCGTGTTTTGCATCGTTCTTTAAATCAGCACTATTTCTTTAGCTTAATTTCAGCCACTCTGTCAGGTGTTTGGTTAGTTTTTCTTTTGCTTGGCCGAAATACCCCATAACATAGAAGTAATAGATTATGGTAAACAGGCCTGCCGTTAGTATGAATATGCCGTCCACGACTACGAAGCCTATGAAATTGGCGCTCGGATAGATCTGCATTCCTTTCCACCTTTTCAAACCATTACATTCCTTCTGCATTGAGCAGCATGTCATCTAGGCTATAAGGCTAACTATGAGAACTGTTGCCCTGGTCTGCCTTTTCTGGTCAGTAGAGTCTCTCCAGGCCTTCTACGAATGCCATGCTTGGCGCTGCTTTGTGAAGAAGCGCTGTGCCGAATCTTGGCGAAACTCCCGTGATTATTGACATCACTACAACTTCGTCTCTGAGCTCTGGTACAAGCCTTGCGCCAAAGATTACGTTTGCCTTAGCGTCCAAATCCTTTGTGACGCCCTCTCCAATTCTTGTTGCTTCCTCTATTGTCAGTGAGAGGCCTCCGGTCACGTGCAGAAGTGCGCTTTTCGCATCTTTCAGGTCTACATCTAGCAGTGGGTGTGAAAGAGTTGACTTTATGACCTTGTCAACACGGTCCGAACCTGTGCCATAGCCCAGGTTTATTACCGCTGTGCCACCGTTGCCCAGTACAGCCCTTACGTCTGCGAAGTCCAGGTTTATTAGGCTTGGAAGCATTATCGTGTCTGCTATGCCTTTCACTGCATTGGCCGCAACATTGTCTATGAGCTCGAAGGACTTTTCTATTGGCAGGTTGGGTGCATAACTCAGAAGCCTGTCGTTTTCCACGACTATTGTTGTGTCGGCGTTGTTGCTCAACTGCGCTATCGACCAATCAGCCTTAACCTTCCTGCTCCTTTCCAATGAGAATGGATATGTTACAAAGGCAACAACAAGTGCGCCCTCTTCCTTTGCGAACTTTGCAATCGTTGGTGCAGCCCCGCCGCCTGTGCCTCCGCCCATGCCAGCACATACAAACACCAGGTCGTAGCCAGATATTGCATCCTTTATCAAGTTGCTGCTGACCTCTGCCGCCTTCGCTCCTACCTCTGGGAAGCCGCCCGCGCCCAGACCGCGCGTAATCTCTTTGCCTATCAGCACCTTCTTGTCCGCGCCTATCATGTTCAGGTGCTTGGCATCGGTGTTTATTGCTATGGTTGTTGCACTCTTGATCCTGTTGTTGTAAAGCCTGTTCACAAGGTTGCTTCCCTGACCTCCGACTCCGACAACAGCAACCCTTGCAGCGAAGAGCTCACTTTCTATGAAGTTTTGCATTGCTATCACCCGCTATATCATCTCAATGCCTGAGTAGGCCGAGCTCTTCTTCTCTTCAAGCCTGCCCACGATGCTTGAGCCCTTGACTCCCGTAACTATGGCGACGAGCTCTATCTCGTCTTCGTAGCTTGGTATGAGCCTTGCTCCCCATTTTATGTTTGCATTTGGCGCCATGCTTTCGGTTATTATTTCTCCTGCCTTTATTGCGTCGCCTATAGTTAGGGATGCACCACCAGATATATGCACGAGTGCGCCCTCCGCGCCCTCAAACTCCACGTCAAGCAGCTTGTTCTTCAGAACAGCCGTGGCTGCTATGTTGACCTTTTCAGCGCCCTTGCCGCTGCCAACCGCTATAAAGCCGACCTTTCCGCCGCCCATTATTGCCTTTACGTCCGCAAAGTCTATGTTTATCAGGCTTGGTTGTGTTATGGTCCAGACTAAGCCACCAATTGTTTTTGCAAGAACAGAGTCTGCAAGCGCAAATGCATCATTCATTGGTAGGTTTGGAACTAGCTTGACAAGCCTGTTGTTGTCAAGTATTACAACGGTGTCGCAGTTCTGCCTTAGCTCTTTTATGCCCTCTTCGGCCTTAACCTTTCTTATGCGCTCCAGGTCAAACGGATATGTTACAAATGAGACAACGATTGCGCCCTGCTCTCTTGCTATCTGAGCAGCAACCTTTATTGCGCCAGTGCCCGTGCCTCCGCCCATGCCTGCGCACAGGAATACAAGCTGCGCTCCCTCAAATGCCTTCTCCAGCAAAGCTCTATCAACCTCTGCCGCCTTCACTCCTATGACCGGATCACCTCCGGCACCAAGACCATGCGTTATGCTCCTGCCAATAAGTATTTTATTGACTCTTTCGTCTATGATCTTGAAGTGCTGATAATCAGTATTTATGGCAACAAAATCCGTGCCTTTGACTCCAGACTTAATAAGTCTGTTGATCATGTTGTTGCCAGCACCACCAAGGCCTGCCGTTACAATTTTTATCTGCTGTAGTCCAAGATCTTCGTTCTTGGCGCTGTCGTCCGTAGGTTGCCCTAGAAAACTATTTACAAGGTCGCTCATACCAATCGCCATTTGGTATATGAATTCGGGCAGCAATATTTAAATAGATTTTGTTTTTTGCGGGAATTAGTACGGTTTCGAGATTTTTAGTCTAAATGATATACTTTACTACAGTTGCTTTTACCAAAGTGTATGTTTTATACCTAAACTAGCACAAAATTTTTGTTATTATTTCATCAAAGTGTAGGTTGCTGCTAATGACCCGGACTGATTTAGCAAGGCAATTACGGAATAACTCGCACCGGATGCCGTGTAGTTTACAAGCCATAGGTTGTGGAAGGTTTCATTCAATGGAGTGTGTGTTTCATTCAGTGTAGTATAGAAATTTGCGTACACAACCGTATTGTTATAACCATATGTGTTTACGTAGTCCATTATTGTTGTATTGGAGAGCGTGAAAGATTTTGTTATTGCAACATAGGGCGAGCTTATTATGTAGCTTGGGGCGTTTATCAGGTTGTAGATATAGCACGCTTGTGTGTAGGTGTTTTCTCTACTGGACACAAATGTCACCGCGGGGTAGTCGAAACTTTCAAGAACGAGTGTTGGGCAGGCTCTTGTTGCGTTGTGGACAATAGTGACAACAACCGTCCAGCTGCTTGCTTCCAATGACGACTGCGAGACATTTATCACAGTTATTATTGCATTGGGGTCCTGAGCGTACAGATCGCTTAGGACAATCTCTTCTGCCTGCCGTGCTGTAACCGGTGGCACGAATGTGTTTGGTATCAGAAACACTCCGACTACGAGCACAGCTATTGCTATTATTATTGCAATTATGCCAGCTTTTGCAAGCAACTCCATATTCTAGCTATGCATGCCAAGAAATTTAAGTTATACTATTGTTGTACAATGCCGGGCTGATTATCTTGAGTGATGATTTTGTTGCACTGGTAGTTTCTTCGCTATTGTTTAATGCCTCTATTATATCAATAGCCCTCCGCACCACCAGTTTCGTTATGCGGCTGTAATCTGTTGGAATGCCTCTTGCCACGTTCTTTGCAGGTTTAAAAAATTTAGATACGAATTTAATAAAAACCGCATCGTGCCACCTATCCACAGCATAGTAATCAAGGCTTGACTCTATCCATTTGATTATATCAGCGCCATAATTTTTACGGTCTAAAAATGTGTATGGTTGGCATATGTCAACCACCAACATGACAGCCAACTGATCAACAAGGTCTTTGAACCCCCTTCTGCTTATGGCAAAAAGCTCAACAGCAGCTTCCTTTATATCTCTATACCAGCATTTGACCTGTTCATGGGCAAGTTCGTGTCTAAATATAACATCTATTCCTTTTGAGAAATTCTCGCCAAGTTTATATATCTCGCAGAGCGGTTTTACATAATCAGTATCTATAATCAGAGTACCGCCCGAAATTTTTCGGTTGTATTCTGCTGGGCCTTCAACTACAGTACCCAGCACCACGGGGTTTTTGAATTTCCATAGTGCTGGTATTTGCGATATTAAATAGCTAAATTCTTCGTTTATTGATTTTTCATGCCTAAGGGCATCCAGACCAGAAGTTTCTCTCCTAAGGGTTTCTTTTACTGCAGAAGGATTGGAAACATTCGTTACGGCTGGGGCCCTTAGACTCTGAGCTTTATTGTTTGTTTTATTGGCTTGTCTGTGCATCATACTATCGTTGCTACATTTTTATTAAGTGCATCTCTTATCTCATCAATTCTCCGCATTATGAGTTCTGTTAGGTAATCGTAGTCTGTTGGGATGCGACTTGCTATCTCTTTTGCTGGTGGATAAAACACCGATACGGCTTCCATGAACCTATCATCATGCCATTTGCTTACAGAGTAGTGATCGAGGAAGGCTACCTTCACGATTATTAGTTCTGCGGCTTCCGTAGATAATTCCTTTAGAATTTCAACTATGTTGACCTTTCGATCTTGGATGCCATCAGAAACTTTGAATTGCTTACGGCCGTAACCTATCGTTGAAATGGCTATGCTGTCGATAAATGTCTCGAGCCCTCCCTCTCCTATTGCGGAGAGTTCTGCCGCGGCTTCTTCTGATAAACATACCCCAAGTGTTGCGTCAGGTGTAGATTCAACCAGTTTTTCGTGGGCGAGTTCGTGCGCGAATATGGCCTCTAGCCCCTTCGAGTGGTTGCCAAGTTCTGACACATCGTAAAGTAATTTTGCAAAATCAGTATCTATGGTTAGAATATGGCTGGTTGGATTGTAGACCATTGGTGTGTACTTTAGGCTATCAGCAATCATGATGGTGCCTCTGAATTCCCGCAATTGAGGTACATGTGATTTTAAGTATTCAATCAGGCCATCGTGCCAGAGGTCATCCGGGATGGGATTTTCTCTTCTAAGGGCTTTTGTTGTTGATGGCTGTGGTCTGTTGGTCGTCATAAGGGTTCCTAGGTTCCGGCGTTTATCGTCCATTTCATTAACCTGCTTGTACACCATACTATCATCGTTGTGCTATCTGTTCATGGGTTTTTCGATCCCGTTAAGAGCCTCTGTTATCTCCTTGACTCTTTGCAGTATGAGGTTTGTTAGAGTACCATAGTCTGTTGGGATTCGGCTCGCTATCTCCTTTGCGGGTGGATATAGCTTTGACGCGATCCTCATGAATTCCTCGTCATGCCATCTGTCTACGGCCCAGTGGTCGAGGCACGTCCTCTTCAGAATCTTGGCCAAATCGGCATCATCGCCTTGATTATTATTTGGAAGTTTGGATCGCTTATGAAGTTCGGCTATCTGTATAATGGCTGTGATGTTGACGAGACCCTCAAGCCCTTCGTCTCCTATCGCGCATAGCTGTGCCGCGGCATCCTTCATTTTAATCCAGCCGCTCCAGCGAAATCTAAGAAAGTCTCTTAGGCCTATTTTACGTAATGGATTGCATGGAAGGAGTAGATGGGTCATAGATTCGTCAATCCTTTCATGGAATAATTCGTGCGCGAATATGGCCTCTACACCCCTAGAGTAGCTGCCGCCAAGCTTGTATACACCATAAAGCAGTTTTACAAACTCGGGGTTTATAAACAGAGTACCATTAGGTATGCCGTATATCACCTCATAATCCCACATTATTAGATGATCACCGGCCGCAAAGATTCGAATAGGATATTTAAATTCGCGCAACATGGGGATGTGCGATTTTAAGTACTCAAACTTTTCTTCTACAGTACCTTCGTGCTCAAAGTTACTTGCGATGATGTCTTCTTTCCTAAGAGTTTCTGTTATTGTAGAAAGGTGTGAGAATTTAGTCGTGGTATTAACTGGATCGAGGCCTTCGTTGTTTGCTTTGCTTATCTGCTTAAACGTCATGATATGCTCTTGTTTTTCTAAATATTTATAGGTATCTTGGTGCGTTTTCAAGGGAGATTTGATTAAAAGCAGTATTTAAGTTGTGCGAGTATAAAGGGATTAATCGCTCGCTTTTGACAAAAAGAGCAGCACCGCTTTTGCGATAAGAAGCTTGTTCTTTGCCTGCTCCCAGACTATGCTCTTCGGACCGTCTATCACATCAGCAGCTATTTCCTCACCGCGGTGTGCAGGCAGGCAGTGCATTACCAAAACGTCCTTTGAGGCATAGCTCAACATTTTCTTATCTACAATATAACTTTCGAAAAGCTTTTTCCTCGCTTCTGCGTTTGCCTCTTGCCCCATGCTTACGAATGTATCTGTATATATGATATCTACCCCATCAATGCCATCGGCTATCGAGCTTGTGGCGCTTATGGAGCCATACTCCCTCGCCTTGTTGAAATAGATCGGATTTGGCAGGCAGTCCTTTGGCCCAACCAGCACCACCTCCGAGCCGAGCTTTGTGGCGGTTATCATAAGAGAATTTGCTGTGTTTGCCGCTATGTCACCCACAAAAGCTATTCTAATGTTTTTGAGATTTTTCTTGTGCTCCCTTACCGTGTACATGTCTGTAAGGGCCTGGGTCGGGTGCTCGAGATCTGTGAGCGCATTTATAACCGGTATTTTTGAATTGGTTGCCATCTCGATTATGTTGTTGTGATCGTACAGCCTTGCGGCTACGAAGTTGCAATAGCTGCTCATCATACGCGCCGTGTCTGCCATGCTCTCTCCACGCTTGAGCTGGGTTGTCTGGGCGTCTATGTAAACAGCTCTTCCTCCGAGCTGCGCCATTGCAACCTCAAACGCAAGGCGCGTCCTAGTAGAGGATTTTTCAAAAAGCAATGCGAGCACAGAACCCTCTTTTACGGACAGCTCTTCAGAGCCCTCCTTTATCGCATCTGCTGTCTTGAATATCTTGTTGATCTGCTCTTTGGAAAGATCGTTTGAGCTTATCAGGTGCATCTATCCACCAAAAATTGTGCCCATGCCTGCATTTCCTTTGGATTCCTCTTCTTCTATTGCGCTTATAACCTTCGCTTCATCGCTCTGCGGCGACCTCTTGACCGTCTTGAAGTTCAATCTCAATTTCTCTTCTGCAAGCTTCAGAAAGTCGTCATTCGCCTTGAGATAAAGATACGACTTCTTGCCGTCAAGACCCAGCGTGGAGCCCTCTCTGAGGCTGTAGCTCTGCCTTGCGAATATTACGTTTGCATACTTGTCTTCCGAAAGCTTTTTCAAAGCCTCTTTAACCTGAGCCATCCTTCTTCCTGCCTCGTCTTTCAGTTCCGGGTGCTTCTCAAAAAATTTTGGATCATCCCAATCCTTTGGAGTTTCAGGGATTTTGCTTTTGTCAAGGTACGGATCGTATTCGAGGAACTTCTTCAGCGACTTGGTTTCTGTGTTATCAATCTCAAAAACCCTTGCAGGCATGCTCACGACCCCAACAATTTTGCATTTATGGTGCCGTCCCTTCCCGGCCTATTCAGCACCACGGCCTTGCCCATGTCCGTTTCTATGATGGTGCCTTTGGTTATCATCGCCTGCCTTGCAAAGTTTCTGTTGTCTGGAGATTCCAAAACGCTCTTTATCTTTGCTTTTTTGTAGCCTGAAGCCGTCAAAAGGTTGACAACAGATGCGGTGTGAAGCCTTTTTGTGACTCTACCTCCACGCCTTCTAACATCAACGAGCGCATCGCTTTCCGCAAACTTTGTAGCTGAAAAGTAATTACCTATCTCGCTCCTGTGCTTTTTTCTCGATAGAATGTTGCGCTTTCCATTGCCGGATAGCTTTGTCTTTGACCTGCTGTGCAATTGCCTGCTAGATAAACTCATCTTATCGTATTTTATTTGAGTATAAACTTATTTAACCTTTCTTGATTTCTGGCTGTATTTGATTAGTCGTTTAGTAATTGGTGATTTTAGTCGCTGCCTAACTCAATTTATAGCGTGGAACGCCTCAGAAATATATTGCCAGAACAATAGCAAACAAACCTTTTTATCCTTTCATATGCAATAGATTATTTATTTGTAAGATGGCTTGAATATTGCTTTGGCTTTTTGGTTTTGGACGTTCACTGTACTATTATATAGTGATACTTTTGGCTGATGAGCATCACGGGCTTATAAAAAGGCTCTTCTACGGGCTAATGCACAAGCATATAGCCGGCTCTACGACAGCATCGGCAATAAAGACCGTGCATAAAGTCAATGACAAGGGCATGCGCGCTACAGTGACGTTTCTTAACGAGCATGTCAAGAGCGCGCCCAAAGCGCGGTACAACATCAACGCATATATACAGCTTGTGAAGACCATTTCCAGGCTCAGCATGAAATCAGATGTTTCGCTGAGGCTGACCCAGCTCGGCTATTCCCTGAACCACGAGATCGCTGCTGACGGCTTTTCAGAAATCCTGGCCGCGGCAGAGTCCAGCAATTGCAGGCTATGGCTTGAGCACGAGAATAACATAGAACCATCGGAGCTTATAGGCTTTTACAAAGACTTGATGAGCAGATCTACAGGCATTGAGATGCCCTTGGCTTACGTCCTAGAGAACGGCCATCTCTCAAGGGAAGCGAGGGTGCTCAGGGCTGTAAAGCTAACCGCCTACGGTTATGAGGCCAAAGAGGGCGTGCTGAAGCGCAAACACCAAAAGGACCTTTTTGCCATGTACAGCGATGCGATAAACAGGCTCATGCACGCAAAGCCCGCTCTGACTGTGCTCTGCCAGGATGAGAGGCTCGTGGACAGGCTTGCCCTCGCAAACAAGGGCTACAAAAGGAATTTAACGTTTGAGCTACCACTAGGCTATAACAACAAAAGGGTAAACATGCTCATGAAAAGGCACATCAACCTTAGCGCTTATGTTGCCTACGGCAAGGACTGGCTTCCTTATGCTATAAACAGGCTTACAGAAGGCAGGATAAGGGATATAGCAGTAGCGATACTAGATAATGAGAGAGTTGATTAGATGCCACTAGCGCCGAGAAAGGAGAGGGTGATAGATCTTGTTACCGGCGGCTCTACGGGATTGGGAGTGCAGCTTATAAACAGGCTACTGAAAAAGGGCCATGAGGTCCGTGCCCTGCTCTTGCATCAGCCAAGCGCAAATCCCGAGTGGCGCAACCTGCCGAAGGGCACAATACCGTATGTTGCTGACATAACACTGCAGAATCCTTCAGACCAAAAGGTGCTTGACGCTGCATGCACCAGCGTTAACAATCTGTTCCATCTCGCAGCAGCAACCTATAACTACAACAACCCATACGAGAAACTGGTAAAATTAAATGTTGTTGGCACTGAAAATGTTTTGAACGCTTATAAAAGAGCAAACACCGGACTTGATACCCACATGCATTTCCTGTTCGCAAGCACGGTGTCTGTTTACGGCTATGGCAGACCGAACGAGGTGCTTAAAGAGGAATCAAGGCTCAAGCCCCAAAGTCCTTATGCCGAGAGCAAAGAGATGGCCGAGAAGGTGGTAGTCTCATTCAGCGAGGCTTACGGCAAAATACCCTACACCATATTTAGGATTGGCAACATATACGGGCCAGACTACAAAGGGTCCTTCTTCAAGGTTTTCAAGCTCATAAAAGAAAAGAAGATGGTTTACATCGGTGGGAGCGGCATGAACCACCTAACGTTTGTGCATGAAGAGGATGCTGCAGACGCCATGCTGGAAGCCGCATCCAACCCGAGGTGCTTTAACAAGACATACAACCTTACGGATGGCGAGGCCTACACGGTGAAGGAGCTTTACAACCTTGTTGCCAAGAAGCTTAACGTCCAGCCGCCGAGCAGGAGCATACCGAAATTTTTCGGAAAGGTCGTAAGAGGTATAGTACAGATGAACTTTGACGAGTTTGAGTTCATAGCGAGCGACAGGCGCATAGACATAAGCAGACTGAGCAGAGACGCCGGTTTTAAGCCGAAACGAAGCATTGGCATTGAGGGAGTCAAGCTTATCGAGGAGTTTGAGCTTGAGCACTTTAAGCACAAAAAGGGTTTATGATGGTTTATATGAGATATGGCAAAATCGAAAAGTACATACACGAAACCCTTGAGAAAAAGGGGGCGATGCTCTTTTCATTAATAGATCCTGTGGACTATAAGAGCGAAGCAGATGCAGTAAAAACAGCGCTCGCTGTCGAGGATGCCGGATCGGATGTGATACTGCTTGGAGGCAGCACAGGTGCGCAGGGCGAGCTTCTCGATGATGTGGCACGAAGAATAAAGGAGAAAGCAACTATACCAATCGTTCTTTTCCCAGGTAACATAGCAACCCTGACGAGGCATGCGAATGCGATATACTTCATGTCACTGCTAAACGCGAGAAATCCGTACTGGATAACTCAGGCGCAGATGCTTTCTGCACCACTCATAAAAAAGTTTGGCTTAGAACCATTGCCTGTTGGATATATAGTTGTGCAACCCGGCGGCACGGTTGGCTGGGTCGGAGATGTTAATGCAATACCGAGAGAAAAACCGAAGCTGGCAGCTGCACTTGCATTGGCAGGCGAATATTTGGGAAACAGGTTCATAGTGACAGATGTTGGTGCTAACCCCAGGCTGCAGAATAGCGGGCCGGTGCCAAAGGAGATGATACGCGCTGTAAGAGAGGCAATCAGTGTGCCTTACATAGTTGCCGGCGGCATACTGACAGAAAGAGAGCTCAGGGGTGCTTATTCTAGTGGAGCAGACATAGTGCAGGTAGGAACCGCCTTTGAAAGGACGAGCAATGCCCGCAGACTTGCAACGCTATTTGCAAGGGCGACCAGAGAGGAAGGGCGTAAAAAGCTTAAAAGCAAGAGATAGATGCGCGAGATAGCAGCGTTGGAGATTGCAGCTCTTGTCAGCGAGCTCAAGCGCATTGAGGGCTTTTACATTGATAGCTTTTATGAAATTGGTAAGAACGAGTTTAGGATAAGGCTAAGCAGGGGTTCGGAAAAGCTGAACATGAAATGCTTGCTGAACCACGCATTCAACACCACTTCTTACATAGAAATTGTTGAACGGCCGACCAATTTTGCAATCGCCATGAGAAAGCGCATAGAAAATTCTGTCATAGAAAAGGTCAACCAGTACAACCATGACAGGATAATAGAGCTTGTTATAAAAAGCAAGGGTTCATTAAGCCATATTTTATTTGAGATGTTCGGCAAGGGCAACCTTATACTCGCAGACAGCGAAATGAGAATAACGCTCGCGTACATTCAGCGTGATTTCAGAGAAAGAAGCATAAGGTCGGGCAAGATTTATGCGCCTCCTTCTAACACAATTGTAAATTTGGGCAACATCGGCAAGGCGGATCAACTTCTCGAAGGGCTTGTGAAAGAGGCAGATGCCAAGGCATCGATCATGGTATTTTTGAGCAAGAATGTAAATGTCGGTTCGATATACCTTGAGGACATGCTTATAAGGCTGGGCGTGGGGCCGAAAACAAAGTTTGAAGAATTGGATAAGGAGACGCTGAATAAGATAGTGGGGTCGGTTAAAAGGTTAGGAAATTTTGTAACCAGCCCGAAGCCGGTTGCTTATATGGAAGGTGATCTTGTTCTAGACTACGCCATAACAGAAATACAAAAGTATGGCAAACTCTTCATGCAGAATTATGATGACGTGCAGAGCATGCTTGATGATGTATACTATAGGGAGGCGAGCAAAGTGCTTGTAAAGGAAAACAAGCAGATTAAAGAACTCGAAGCGAGCATGGAGAAGCAAAGGGCTACGATAAGCGATTTGCAGATAGAAATAGAGCACAACAGAAATGCGGGCACAAAGATATTTGGAAGGCTTAATGAGATAAATCAGTTTATAGAATTCATCAAAGCTAAAAAGAGGATTACAACGGAGGAATTGCAGACCGCATTTCCAGATATAAAGGTAGGGGAACTTGACCTAAAGGACAAGACGGTCGTTATAGAAGTGTAGTTTGGATCGCACTTTTTGATTTTGAATGCTAGGGAGCGCCATAGGAAATCAATTTAAAGTTACAAGACAAAAGGCTTGAGAGAAGGATTTACCAAGTGCATTATATGATAAACGTAACGATGCTCGGCACATCAGGTTCAGCACCAGCAAAAAATAGAAGTCTTCCATCAGTTGCCGTGGAGCATGATGGAAGCATATTCCTATTTGACTGTGGCGAGGGGACGCAACTGCAAATGCTGCGCTACGGTGTTAATTCATCGAGGGTAAAGGCGGTTTTTATAACACATTTGCATGGTGATCACGCCATAGGGTTTGCAGGCCTGATACGTACCATGGCGCTTAATAGAAGAACTGCACCGCTCTACGTGTTTGTACCTGCAGGATATGAAGATGGTATAAAAGCACTCGTTGATTTCGACAGGGCTTTGATAGGCTACAAAATAATAATAAAGGGGATAGCAAGCGGCATGATTTATAAAGAAGATGAAATCGCAGTCTCTGCGTTCCGGTTGGTGCACACGGTAAAAATCTACGGCTTTATTATAAAAGAGGCAGACAGACTTCATTTCATGAAAGAAAAGTGCGCAAAGCTGGGAATGCGCGGCATAATGTTCAAGAAAATTATGAAGGATGGCTCAATAAAATTAGGGAAGAGGGAAATAAAACTTAAAGATGTAACACTGCTTAAAAGAGGCGTCAAGATTATATATGCTGTCGACACAAGGCCCTCAAGAAACACCGTCAAAGCAGCAAAAGGCGCGGATGCAATAATACACGAAGCGACGTACAGTGATGATTTGAGGGATATGGCGGTTGAAAGGAAGCATTCAACTGCTGCGGAAGCCGCAACGGTTGCAAAAAAAGCGCACGCAAAACTGCTTGTATTAACACATATAAGTGCGCGCTATAAGAATGCTGGTGTCATTTTAAAAGAGGCAAGGAGCATATTCAAAAATACAATTTTGGCAAAAGACGGACTTAGGCTCGTTATAAGGGGCCCGTAGTCGAATGGTAAGACGTTACCTTGACAAGGTAAAGATCCGGAGTTCGATTCTCCGCGGGCCCATGCTGAATTTACTAAAAATGTTTTCAATAATTTTTGTCCCAAATGCCGAATAGCTTGGATGCTACTCCCCATGCTTTCCTATGTATCGTAAGATTGTATCTTTGGCATTCTTTACATTCATCTTGCATTTTGAATATTTCCTGTTCCGTCTTGCATCTCTTCTCTTTGTAGTTCCATGTCTGTGCATTATGTTTCTTGCAAAGGTTCCGTGCTATTAGCGAGTCCTCAAGTGCCTCCAGTTCGTTATCAGTTACTGTTATTGTTATCCTATGTCTTTTTCTATTTTTCATTTTTACCACTGTTCTATCAGATTTAATAAAATTACAGTAACTTACTGAACTCGTCAATAGATAAATTAACTTCTCTAATTATCGTCCTTACCATACCTTTGCCTATTGGACTGTGCGCAGGCACCACTATCATATATTCTGGTTTTCTATCACCAAACAATTCTACATATCTTTCCTTCCTGTCAAGGTGCATCACGATGTGGCTTCCACGCTGGTGATTTATTACATAGCCAACTTTGGAAAGCACCTTTATTACTTTGTCGTAGTTTAATGGTATTAGCCTAGACACTTACCTGCACCATCTCTATAGGAATAGGATCGCCATGTTTCTTTAGCGACTCGAGATAAGCTTGAATTGCCTCCTTGACGTTCTTCATAAGCTCCCTCTTGGTTTTTCCTTCTGTTGCACAGCCTGGTAGGTCAAGAACCTTACCTACATATATGCCATCTTCATCTCTTTCTATTATTACTCTATAGCGCATAATACTCCCCGTTCTACATCAGTATATGAGCATCAAACATATAAATTACTTAGTTATTTAGAAAGAGCCTATCTAGCTTAGACCAGCTCGATATTTTATAGTATTTACCGGTAAATACTGGTAATTACTACGAAAAGAGAACATTACTTGAGGTACGCTATCCCGCGGGCCCATTTTAAATATCGGTTTTAACACGATAGAAAGGCATAAATAATCAAAATATGAAAGCCTATTGGTAACATGTGTCAAGCACCCGTTGGTAAGGTAATACGTGTAAATAGGAACACAATAACCGTGGAGTACAAAGGCAAAACGAGAGAGTTAAAATCAAAACTCGTTAGTGCGAAGGAGGGCGACTATGTTCTATTTTCTCTTGATATTGCTATAGAAAAAATCGACAAAGAAGAGGCAACCACGATTTTAGGAGATATGAGATGAAAATAAAAGATAGGTTGCTGTTTTTGAAATATGCATTACCCTGTGCAAGCACGTTAGTTAGAAGGGGGATTGTGTCTCAAGATTACGTTGACAGCCTAATAGCGCTGGTATCTGAAAACAAAGTGCCACGCGAGGATGCAGAAAGTTTGTTTAGGGTAGCAAATGTGATGTGCGCCAGCATAGCCAAAAGGTCGGGCAAAAATTTGATAGATGCGGGGGTAATAAGAGAATATTTTCTATTAGAGCATAGCGATGTTGTTGATGACAGATTTGAACTCATGAAAGACTTTAATCCGGTTGATTGCAAGACCTATGCAGGAAAGGTTATAGAAGTAAGCGGGGGTTCTGCTTTAGTCGAAACTGCTTCGGGCAAGAAAAGATATAAAACAATCTTTGTCAAAGATATTAAGAAAAAAGAGATTGTTGCTGTACACTTTGATTTTATAGTGGAAAAAATACCTGAGTTACTTGCTGAAAAGATGAATAAGGTAGTGCATGAAAAAAGAGACTAAAGGAACAATTTTGGCCATACTTGCAGCCGTAGTTAGTGGTATCGCAATTCCCGTAAACAAATTTTTCATTGTAAATCTTGACCCGACAGTATTTACAGCCGTGAGAGCCGTTATAATAGGCGTAATGTTCCTGATTGTAGCTTCTTTTCGGTCTAAATTTAATTACAAGACATTCAAGAAAGTTTCTTGGACTTATCTTCTCGCTATTGCTGTTATTGGAGGCGCCATTGCATTTCTTTTATTCTTTAACGGTTTAGCCTTAACAACGGCGGGCAGAGCCGCATTTCTTCAGAAAACATTACCCTTGTATGTTGCCATACTGGCTTTTGTATTCTTAAGGGAAAGGATATCAAGAAAAATGGCGTACGCCTTAGGAGCAATGCTATTAGGAACCCTGATTCTGTACTATTCGCAGACAGGTCTGGCAACATTATGGACGAATCCCTCTTTAGGAGACCTTCTTGTAATAGCAGCAACCATACTTTGGGCGATTGAAGCTATAATCGCCAGAAAGGCAATGCTAATTGGTGAAACAAACTGGGTTGTCTCTTTTGCTAGAATGTTTTTTGGTGGCCTGATACTTTTTGGTTTTGTATTACTGTTTGGTAAAATGGGGCTGCTGTTAACACTCTCTATGCAGCAGTGGATCAACATAATTGCTTCGACTATAATACTCTTTGTATATGTCTTCTTTTGGTATTGGAGTATTAAGTGCATTAATGTGACAAAGGCTACATCGTTGTTGCTTCTGGCCCCCATTATATCAGTAATTGGTGGTGTAGTGTTCTTTGGAGAGCCAGTACCATTTCTGCAGTTAATGGGCTCTGCCATGATTCTAATTGGAGCGTATTTTGTTAGTGGTGTGAAGAGTGAATTCCGAGAAAAAATATAAGGTCCTAATTTTTGGCAATCCGATGGTAAAACAAGACTGTATGCCCCTGAAGCTTTTAGGTAGGCTTAGAAAGAAATTCCCACAGGTAGAGTTTAGGGAATTCGATCCTAACGAGAACCTTGAAAATGAGGGCAAGGAGCTTAACATTATTGACGCGGTTGAAGGCATTGAAAAAGTAACTTTGATAACAGATATAGATTCGATAAAAACCTCTAGATTGTATTCGATGCATGATTTTGATCTTGGCTACGGTTTAAAGCTTCTCAAAAAGCTAAATTACCTAGATAATGTCAGGGTGTTTGGAGTTCCGATGAAAATAAATGAACGAGAGGCTCTGAAGCAGCTAACCGCGCTTATCAACGCCAATTTATCCTGAGGAAGTGGCTGGCACAGCTCATGCACGGATCGTAGGCCCTTATAAGCTTCTCGATCTCGAATTCTATCTGCTTCTTATCCTTATCCAAATTGTCTTCAACAAGCTGAACAATGCTTTTCTCCATGCCGATCTGGTTTTGCTGGGTAGGTACTATTATATTCCCGTACTTGACCTTGCCCGTCTTGTCTATTGAAAGCATGTAGTACAGAGTTCCCCTGGGAGCTTCTAGGAGTCCAACGCCCTCTCCTGCCTTTATTTCTACTGGCTCGTTGTGCTCTTCCTTGAACTCGTTTGATTCGAGAAGCTCTATTGAGTGGTCTATGCAGTGCAGAATTTCTATTGCCTGGGCTAAATTGTTGTGGTATATGTTCTTTGAAGGAAATGCGCTAAGGAATTTTGAACTATCACCCCTGGTTTTGGTATGCAAATTGTTTTTATTTAGGTTCATTCTTGATAGAGCGCCAACCATGTATTCTTTTCCTTCAAAATTGTATCCCGTGGCTTCCGAATAAGGGATAACTATTCTTTCTAGGTAATCCCAGTATCTATCTTCTGGGATTGCTTCTCCTTTTGAGTCCACTATATTACCCTCCAAAAACGAATAATCGCTTGTACGCAAAGAAACAAAGTCTATATCGCGCTCAAGCTTGAAAGTACAATTATAGAATATTTCTATAAAGTCGATTACG
>Ga0315281_10002463_pt1 | contig 27493 bp, 22 predicted proteins | sample YL17G07_0_MG_FD_204540 | JGI IMG/M metagenome (GOLD analysis project Ga0315281, IMG submission 204540) | Sediment microbial communities from Yellowstone Lake, YNP, Wyoming, USA - YL17G07_0 | ecosystem: Environmental > Aquatic > Freshwater > Lake > Sediment | place: USA: Wyoming | collected...
TAGCAGGAAAGCACGCCGAGCAGGTCTGCTTGATAACGTTCGGTCAGGGGTTTCATGATCAGCGTCTCCTCGAAAGGTGGGCTACGCGGATTTTAACTTTTTTGGTTCCGGCTCGTCCGGCTTAGGGCATTATCCGGCCATGGTAAATTTTGTTGCTTGAACTCGCACATGACTAATTCGCTGTATCTCCTTTTGATTCTGCTCGCGGTCGCCGTGGGCGTGGTGGTGCTTTGCCGCATCCTGCGCCTTCCGGCGATGCTGGGCTATCTCATCGTCGGGATATTGATTGGGCCGCATGCGCTGGGCTGGATCCCCGATGCGCCGGAGACGCGCCATCTGGCCGAGTTCGGTGTGGTATTCCTGATGTTCAGCATCGGGCTGGAATTCAGCCTGGCGCGGCTGCGTATCATGCAGCACGTGGTATTCGGGCTGGGCACCGCGCAAGTGCTGGCCACCATTTTGCTGGTGATGCTCGCCTCGCTCTTTTTGGGGCTCGATTGGCGCGCTGGTCTGGCATTGGGCGGGGTGCTGGCAATGTCCTCCACCGCGATCGTCAGCAAGATGCTGGTCGAACGTGCCGAACTGAATACACCGCACGGCCAGAATATCATGGGCGTACTGCTGTTCCAGGATCTGGCCGTGGTGCCGCTCATCATCATCATTCCAGCCTTGGCCAGCAGTGCGGGCAACCTTCCCGTCACCATCGCGCTTGCCATGTTCAAGGCGGCAGTGGTCTTGGCGACCCTGCTGATTTTCGGGCAGCGTCTATTGCGCCCGTGGTTCCATCTGGTGGCCAGGCAAAAATCTTCCGAGCTGTTCATGCTCAACGTGCTGCTGTTCACCCTGGGGTTGGCCTACATCACCGAACTGGCCGGGCTTTCCCTGGCGCTGGGCGCATTCGTCGCCGGCATGCTGATTTCCGAAACCGAATACCGCTACCAGGTGGAAGAAGATATCAAGCCGTTCCGTGACGTGCTGCTCGGCCTGTTTTTCGTCACCATCGGCATGCTGCTTGATTTGGGCAGCGTGGTTGCAGGGTTCGGCTGGATATTGCTGGTGCTGCTCATCCTGCTGCCGTTCAAGGCGGCTGTGGTGGCGCTGCTGGCGCGTTGGTTCGCCGGTGACTGGGGCGCGGCGATCCGCAGCGGGCTAGGGCTGGCGCAGGCGGGCGAATTCGGTTTCGTGCTGCTGACCCTGGCGGGTGGGGTGAATTTATTGCCTGCGGAAGTGATGCAGAATGTGCTGGCGGCCATGCTGATTTCCATGCTGGCCGCACCCTTTCTCCTCCACTATGCAGAAGCCATTGTGCGGCGCATTTCTCCCGCCGAATGGATGAATCAAGCCATGCAGATACACCAGATCGCGGTGCAAAGCATGGCTGCCGATGAGCATATAATCATTTGCGGTTATGGGCGTAGCGGGCAGGCGCTGGCGCGTTTCATGGAGCAGGAGAATATCCACTCCATCGCGCTGGATCTCGACTCGCGCCGGGTGCGCGAGGCCGCTGCGGCGGGTGAGAGTGTGGTATATGGCGATGCTGCCAAGCGCGAAGTGTTGCTGGCTGCCGGCCTGATGCGCGCCAAGACTCTGGTGGTCACTTACGACGACAAACACTCCGCACTCAGGATTTTGCACCATGTAAATGAACTGCGCCCCGGCCTGCCGGTGGTGGTGCGCACCGCCGACGAAACCCATATTGAGGCGCTCAAGCAGGCTGGCGCAGCCGAGGTGGTGGCGGATGTGCTGGAAGGCAGCGTGATGCTCGCCTCGCAGGCGCTGTTGATGTACGGTGTGCCGCTTAACCGCGTCCTCCGCCGCATCCAGGAAAGCCGTGCGCGCCGCTACAGTGTATTCAGCGGATATTTTCGTGTGCCCGCCGATGACGTGGGTGAAACCACGGAAAGCCTGCAGCCGCGTTTTCAAAGTGTGCTGCTGAATGAGCGCAATGCCGCAGTGGGCAAGACGCTGGACGAGGTCAACCTGGCCGAGCTGGGAGTGGAAGTGAATGCGGTGCGCCGCCACAACGTGCGCGGCAGCCAGCCGGCGGGCGACATGGTGATGCGGGCCGGTGATGTGCTGGTGTTGCTCGGCCAGCAGATGCCGCTGATGGCGGCGGAAAAACGGCTGCGCGAGGGGTGATAAAAAAGCCCGCCGAAGCGGGCTTTATATCAGGTTGGCTGAATGTGTTTAGACACCCATGCACACCAGATAAGTGGTGTCATCAACAATAGCTGCCGTCGCAATCGCCGCTCCTGCGGAAGCAGTGCCAACTGCCGTTACCTGCAGGGAACCGGTGGCTGTATTGCCATCATCCAGAGTGGTATCCAGTTGCTTGGCGAATTTGCCGGCTATTGCGTCGGAGCAGATTATGTACGATCCCTTTAACCCGGTAATCGCAGTGCTGGCCGCATTGGTGACACCAATTTTCCCACCCACCGCATTCAAGGGCAGGTAGTCGGCTGCGGCGGTATCTGTGGGTCCGGGAGCCAGGCCAGCGAGCCGTACATGCTGCCAGAAGTTGAAAGACTCCCCTGCAGCGGCATTCCAATTGCCACCAATAATCCCGTCGCCGTTTCCATTGGCTGTTGCGGTAACATGGGTGGATGCTAACAAATCATCCCCCGGCAATGCCTTGAACTTGTCCTGGTAGCCGTAGATGAATACCGGGACATTTTTGAAATCGGAAGCGAGGTTTTTCACCTTCGCGCTGTTGATGAGTTCCTGGCCCTTTAACACGCCGCCGAGCAACAGACCGATAATCACCAGCACAATGGCGATTTCGATTAAAGTAAAGCCGGATTGGTTACGTTTCATGATATCAATCTCCTAAAATGGACATATAATTATTCGCTACAGCCAACTATCAGCAATGATCATGCCATCCACTTGAATGTGCCTGCAACCCGCGCAAATAGGCGCATGCGCTGTTTTGGCAAAGGTGGTGGTGTTTGCCGGGTGACGGAATTCTGACGGAAAGATGACAATATGGCGACAGCACTGTCTAAGAAGTTGTTTCCTTCCAGCCGCTGGCTGTTGTTTGCCATGCTTGCCTCGCTGCACTTCGCGCTCTGGCTGGAGGTGGACAGCATCTGGTCGCGCCCTTTATTGCTCACGCATTTTGGCCTGTTCCTGCTGTGGCAGCCGTTATGGCGCGGTGAGCATGAATTACGCCCCGGCGGCGTGGTGTTCATCGTCTGTATCGGCAGTGTGGTATTGCTTTGGCTCAACTGGTGGCTGCTGGCATTCTGGGTGGGCGGGCTGTTTGCATTGGTAGGCGGGCGGGTGTTCGCCTTCCGTATCCGCTGGCTGCGCTTCTTGTATCTGACCGTGATGGCATATCTGCTGGCGGCATTGTTATTATGGGTGGTGCCGCACCTGTTTGGGCTGTTGCATCCGGTAGGGCCACGGAGCCTTCACGAAGCTGCAAGCAACCTGATGGGTGTGATTTTGTCGCTGTTGCTGATGGGTGTGATATTTGTGCCGGTGGAAAAAGGGCAATTGGAGGCCGGGCAGACAGTGGATTTTTTCTACAGCCTGCTGTTGTTTCTGCTGCTCACACAACTGGTGCTCGGCAGCCTGTCTTTCATGACACTGGGGCACGTGGATTATCTGGAGGCGCTGCTGCGCACCTTATTCGCCATGGCGCTGGTGTTGCTCGCGCTGGGCTGGCTGTGGAACCCGCGCTTCGGCTTTAGCGGTTTGCAGCCGCTATTCTCGCGCTATCTATTGAACATCGACACGCCGTTCGAGGGCTGGCTCAGGCAACTGGCCGAAACCGCCCAGCATGAGCAGAACCCGGCAGCCTTCCTGACACAGGCCACAGCCGATCTCGCCGAGCTGCCGTGGCTGTCCGGCGTAACCTGGCGGACGGAGGAAGATTTCGGCCATCTGGGCGAATCCAGCCCGCACGCTATCGAAGTCGAGGAGCAGGGTTTGCGTTTGACGTTGTTCAGCAGGCAGGCCATCGCCCCCTCGGTACTGCTGCATATCCATCTGCTGACCGAACTGCTGGGCTATTTCTATCAGGCCAAGCGGCGCGAGCAGCGTCTGCGCGAAGTGACCCATTTGCAGGCCGTCTACGAGACCGGCGCGCGCCTGACGCATGATCTCAAAAATATGTTGCAGTCGTTGTTTGCATTGACGTCCATCGCGCAACGCAGTGAAGAGGAAGTTTTTCCGTTGTTGCGGCGGCAGTTGCCGGTGCTGGTGCAGCGTATCGAGATGACACTGTCCAAGCTCAAGGTTCCACACCTGGAAAATGAATCTTCCCTGCTGTCCCTTGCGGCATGGTGGGAGAGCCTGCGCCTGCGCCAGCGCCATCAGCATGCAGCCATCGAATGGGTATGTGAGGGCGCGGTGACGGATGAAAAAATCCCCGCCTCCCTGTTCGATTGCGTGACCGATAACCTGATCGACAACGCCAGCAACAAGCGCCTGCAACAACCTGGCATCTTCATCCGCGTCACCCTGCGCACGCAGCCATTTTCCCTGAGTGTTTGCGATGGCGGCAACGCCATCCCCGCACCGCTGGCGCGCCAGTTACTGCAAACCGTGGTGCCGTCCGAGAGCGGGTTGGGCGTGGGGTTATACCAGGCCGCACGGTGGGCGGGGCAATTTGGCTACCAGTTGGTGTTGCGGGAGAATGCGAAGGGCATGGTGTGCTTTGAGTTGATACAGAGCCGATGAAGACGCTTTCTGTCACGCTGTTGCTGCCACGAAAGCGTACTATCGGCAGTGGTAGAATCAGCGCGACAAAATTTACCGTGCAAGTTTCTAACCAACCATCATGACCGATCAAGACAGCACAACCACTCCTGCGATTCCAAACAAACGGCGCGCAATTCTGCTGCGCCTTGCTGCGTTGCTGCTGGTTATTTCGCTGGCCGTTTTTGCCTGGTGGTTTTTTTCCGGGCAGTGGCGCACCAGCACGGATGATGCTTATGTCGGCGGCAACATTGTCGCGGTGACCCCGCTGACCGGCGGCACGGTGGTTGCCATTCATGCCGACACCACGCAAGCCGTGACCGAAGGGCAATTGCTGGTGCAACTGGATGACAGCGATACGCGCCTGCAACTGGATGCCGCCGAAGCCGCACTGGCTGCTGCGGTGCGCGAGGTGCGCGGGCTGTATGCGGCCAGCCACAGCAACCTGCCGCTGCTCGCCCAGCGCCGCGCCGACCTGGCGCGTGCGCAGGCGGAACTGGCGCGTAGCGACATGGCCTTGGCGCAAGCCGAGTCCGAATTCAAACGCCGCGAATCTTTGTCCAGGCAGAATTTTGTTTCACCGGAGAATGTGCAGATTGCACAAACCGCACGGGACACGGCGCGGGCGCAGCGCGACGCGGCAGCCAGTGCGGCAAAAGCCAGCACCGCCGCCATTGCCCAGACCGAAGATCAGGCCAGCGTTTCCAACGCGCGCGTGGACAATACCTCACTGGAGAACCACCCCAACGTGCGCACTGCCGCAGTGCGGGTGCGTGAGGCGGCCCTCGCGCTGGCGCGTACCCGCGTGCTGGCGCCGGTCAGCGGGCAGGTGGCCAAACGCGTGGTGCAGATCGGCGAGCGCGTCACGCCAGGCGCTTCTCTGATGGCCATCGTACCTCTCGACAAGGTGTGGCTGGATGCCAATTTCAAGGAAACCGAACTGCGCGACGTGCGCATCGGGCAAGCGGCCACGCTGACCTCGGATTTCTACGGCGACTCGGTCATTTTTCGTGGTCACGTACTTGGCCTGGCGCCGGGCACCGGCTCCGCCTTCGCCCTGCTGCCGGCGCAGAATGCCACCGGCAACTGGGTGAAAATCGTGCAGCGTTTGCCGGTGCGCATCGCACTGGATGCACGGGAGTTGCAGGCGCATCCGCTGCGCATCGGGCTTTCCATGGACGCCACCATAGACACGCACGACCGCAGCGGCGCGGCGCTGACCACACTGCCCAATACTGCGGCGATTGCCACCACCTCGGTGTATGCGCAGGATATCAAGGCCGCCGATGCGCGGGTGGCGCAAATCATCGCCGACAATCTGGGACGCAAGTGAACGCTTCACCAGCCGCTGCCGGGCAGCCTGCCACACTGAGCGGCATCAAGTTAGTATTGGCAACACTGGCGCTCGGCATGGGCTCGTTCATGAACATTCTGGACCTGACCATCGTCAATGTTGCCGTGCCCACCATGGCCGGAAATTTCGCGGTCAGCCCGACGCAGGGCACCTGGATCATCACCTCCTATTCGGTGGCCGAGGCCATCATGCTGCCGCTGGCGGGGTTCCTCGCCGGACGCTTTGGCGCAGTGCGCAGCTTCGTCGCCGCGACCATGCTGTTTACCCTGGCATCGCTGTTATGCGCAATGTCATTCAGCTTTTCGATGTTGCTCGCCGCCCGGGTGCTGCAAGGGGTATTCGGCGCATCCATGATTCCGCTGTCGCAAACACTGCTCACGGCCATTTTTCCGCCGCACCGGCGCGGCATGGCATTGGGCATCTGGGCGATGACTACTGTGATCGCGCCGATAGTCGGGCCGCTGGCTGGCGGCTGGCTGACCGACAACACCTCGTGGCACTGGATTTTTCTGATCAACCTGCCGATCGGCTTGCTGGTCGGTATTTCCGTGTCCATCCTGCTGGCGGATCGCGATGCGCTGCAACCCGGCAATCGCCACCAGAAAATGGATTGGGTCGGGTTGTCCCTGTTGATTGTCGGGGTCGGCTCATTGCAAATCCTGCTCGACAAGGGCAACGAACTGGACTGGTTCAACTCCGGCACCATCATCACGCTGGGCGTGATGGCGGCAATCGCGCTGCTGGTATTTGTCATATGGGAGCTGGATGAACCCGCTCCTCTGGTTGACTTGCGCCTGTTTGCACGGCGCAATTTTCTGGTGGGGGCGGTATGCCTGTTGCTGGGTTCGATGGCCTTCTTCGGCGTGGTCGTCATCGTTCCGTTGTGGTTGCAGACCTTTCAGGGTTACACCTCGCTGTGGGCAGGCAAGGCCATCGCTTTCGGCGGGGTGCTGGCGCTTGTCCTGGGGCCGATTATCGGCGCCAACATCAACCGCGTTGATGCGCGCGGCATCACCACATTCGGCTTCATCGTGTTTGCCCTGGTGGGCTTCTGGAGCGCGCGCTTTACGCCGGATATTGATTATTGGTCGGTGGCGCTGAGCCGTCTGTTCATGGGCGTCGGCATCAGTTGTTTCTTCCTGCCGCTGGTCACCATCAGCCTTTCCGGTTTGTCTGCGGAGCAAGTTGCGGCAGCCTCAGGCCTCACCAACTTCATGCGCAACCTGGGCGCCAGTTTCGGCACCGCCATCACCACCTGGCTGTGGACCAGCACGGCTGCCGAGCACCACGCCAGACTGGTGGAGAATATTCATCCCTACAATCCGGCGGCGAACGATTACCTGAACCGGTTGCACCAGCTCGGCATGCCTGGCGATGCCGCGTATGCCTATCTGGAACAAGTGATTAACATCCAGTCCTATACCCTCGCCACGGATCATATATTAACCATTTCCGCCCTGCTGATGCTGTCGCTCGTCACGCTGATCTGGTGGGCCAAACCCCCGTTTGTCGCCAGTCGCGGCGGCGGGCATTAATAAGCCCGTAGATGGGTGGAGCGCATTGCACCGTATGTCTGTTGTACATACGGCGCAATGCCCGTTGGTTATTGCGCCCTACGCGGGCTGCAACGCATCCGGGGGGCTATGCCGCGTTCCCGGCGGATTGCTACGCCAAAGACTCCAGAAACCCCAGCAACGCTTCGCGCTGGCGCGGCTGGAGGCGCGCGAAGGTGTTCAACAGCCGCCGTTCCTCCGGCAGCATCCATTCATAGGCGGGCACCGCTTCGGATACGGAAAGGGCGGGCGGCGGGCGCATCTCGCCGCGTCCGGTGGAAAGCCATTCGAACCCCACGTCGAGCAGTTTCGCCAGGCGCACCAGGTTCTTCATGTTGGGCGCCTTGCGCCCCGACTCCCATTCCGCCACCGAGGGTTGAGTGACGGACATATGCCGTGCCAGTTCCGCCTGGCTCCACCCCCGCTCCCGTCGCGCCCGTTTGATGCGTTCCTTCATCATGGCGATTATTGTATCGGTTTCGGCTATATCTCTTTAAATCGCAATAGGCTATATCACAACTATCGGCATTGGCTATAATCCGGTAAGCTACACAATACACGGGTATTGCCGGAAGCGCGGGAGCGGCGACCATGCCGTGAGTATCGGGGCGTAGACGTCAAGTATATAGGTGCCGTGCGAGCAAGTTGGAGCGTGACATGTGCACGCAACCGGTCTTTGTGTTTGAGTTGAGAGGTGGCGAAGCGTGGATCAAGGAAAGGTTTTTTGTCGATGCGTAGAAGGGCACTGTTTCCTGGAAAAAGATGCCGGATGGGCCAAACAAAATCATGCCCAGGCTTTGCATCCCAATGGGATTTTTCTCGACCGCACGTTGCTTGGCACTCTTGATGCCGAGAGACTTCACGAGAAAGACGAATGGATGGGTTCTCTGGGGGTGAAGGGAACATGTCAAATCTGTTGCAGACACAAGACAGAGAAACTCTTCTGAAACGCACAAGGGAACCTCAGGGTCAGACTTGATTTAATTTCAGTGTATATCGAGTTGACCCTAGTTTTTCGCTAAAATTTCTCACGATTTCTTGCAAAGAAATCAAAGGTGGGCGGGTTCGATATATTTTCAGCATGCCACGAAACTCGAAATTCCCACCCTTCCCACACGCCCTCGCGTAAAATCGCAACTGCACTATAACGCCACCATAAGCAAATAACCATATATCTTCTAGTCTGGATAATTCCAGCCCTACCGTGTCCGCCGAAGTCGAACGTTTTTTTTCCGAACAAAGCCCGCTTGCCTCTGAGGTCGCGTTGTTCCGCCCGCGCGCGCAGCAGCGCGAGATGGCCTTGGCTGTCGCGGAGGCGATACGCGACAACGCGATTCTGGTGGCCGAGGCGGGGACGGGGACTGGCAAGACTTTCGCCTATCTGGTGCCCGCACTGATGGCGGGCGGCAAGGTGATCATTTCCACCGGCACGAAGAATTTGCAAGACCAATTATTCCAGCGTGATTTGCCCACGGTGCGCGATGCGCTCAAAGCGCCAGTTTCAATCGCACTGCTCAAGGGGCGCGCGAATTATGTGTGCCACTACCACCTGGAGCGCACGCAGTCCGACGGTCGCTTTGCCACGCGCGAAGATGTGCGCCATCTGGGAAAAATTGCCAAATATGCGAAGGTGACACAATCCGGCGACAGGAGCGGCTTGAGCGACGTGCCGGAGAACTCGCCGGTGTGGATGCAGGTGACTTCCACACGCGAGAGTTGCCTGGGGCAGGAGTGTCCGCAATATAAGGATTGTTTTGTACTCAAGGCGCGTAGCGAGGCGATGAAGGCGGATATCGTGGTGGTGAACCATCATTTGTTTTTTGCCGATGTGATGCTGCGCGACGAAGGTGTTGCGGAACTGCTGCCCGCTTGCAACACGGTGATTTTCGACGAGGCGCACCAGTTGCCGGAAACTGCCAGCCTGTTTTTCGGCGAGAGCATTTCCACTTCGCAATTGCTGGATATAGCGCGCGATGCGCGGCTGGAAGCGGCAACCTCTGCAAAAGATTTTGCCGCACTGCCCACCGCCACTGACGCGCTGGACAAGGCTGCACGCGACCTGCGGCTGGTGTTCAAGAAGGAAGGCCGGCTGCCCGCTGTTGCCACCGACGATTTCAAAGACTGGCCCGGCGCACTGAAGACACTTGGAGAGAAACTTTCGCAACTGAATGGCATGCTGGAAAAACAGGCCGAGCGCAGCGAAGGGCTGGAGAAGTGCTGGCAGCGCGGGGTGGAGTTACTGGAAAAAATCAGGCTATGGCAAGGTGAATCACCCTCTCCCCTAGCCCCTCCCCCGCAAGCGGGGGAGGGGAATAATGATGACTCCCTCTCCCGCTTGCGGGAGAGGGTTGGGGAGAGGGACGGTTTTGTGCGCTGGCTGGAAGTGTTCCACCACTCCGTGCAGCTCAACACCACGCCGCTATCCATCGCGGAAATTTTCGCCAAACAGATCGGCGGCCATCCGCGCGCGTGGATTTTTACTTCCGCCACACTCGCGGTGAAGCAGGATTTTGGACATTACCAAACCGAGATGGGCTTGCTGGAAGCGCGCACCGCTTACTGGGACAGCCCGTTCAACTACCCGGAGCAGGCGCTGCTGTATGTGCCGCAGGATATGCCGGAGCCGAACAGCACCGGCTATACCGAGGCGGTGGTGCAGGCCGCTCTGCCGCTGATCGAGGCCAGCCGGGGGCGCGCGTTCCTGCTGTTCACCAGCTTGCGCGCCATGCAGCGCGCGCATGAAATACTCACCGCAGAATTTGACCGCAAGAACCTGGCCTACCCGCTGCTGCTGCAAGGCGAAGGCTCGCGCAACGAGTTGCTGACGCGTTTCCGAGAACACGGCAATGCGGTGCTGCTGGGTAGCCAATCATTCTGGGAAGGGGTGGATGTGCGCGGCGAGGCGCTCTCGCTGGTGGTGATAGATAAGCTGCCATTCGCCCCACCGGATGATCCGGTACTGGCGGCGCGCATCGCGCAACTCAACAAACAGGGACGCAACGCCTTCATGGAATACCAGTTGCCGCGCGCGGTAATCAACCTCAAACAGGGCGCGGGGCGTTTGATCCGCGATGAAGCAGATCGCGGTGTGTTGATGATCTGCGACCCGCGTTTGATCGGCAAGCACTATGGTAAACGCATCTGGCAAAGCCTGCCGCCATTCAAGCGCACAAGGGAATTGAGTGAGGCGGTGGAGTTTTTTAACCGGCTTCTAGCCACCTATAGCTCACCATCTGAGTGACTCGATAGTAGGAGCGGGCCATGCCCGCGAACAAACAGCTCGCGGGCATGGCCCGCTCCTTGTATCTTGCCTTTTGTCGTAGTTAGCTACTGCGGCACGAGGAACAGGAAGTCTGACTCGCTCTACAAACCCATGTAGAAAATACCAGCTTGGCTTTAATGGCCAAGCTGGTTGAGGGGCTACATCTGGGAAGATTACACTTTTGTATCTACGACATTCCCGGAATTGGAAGAACCCTGAAGGTTGCTTGCCAAGGCGCTCAGGAAATTCTCCAGCGTTGCAGTGCTTGAAGAACTGCTTAATCCGCCCAGCGCACTGATCAAATTCTGGAAGCTCTTTTGCAAATCAGACTGAGTCGAGCTCGTTGTGTCAGAGCCGGACGTAGAAGATGTAGAAGAAGACAGCTGCTGAATCAGGCTCTGAATATCGGCTCCAATATTCGGCCCGCCATGGTACGCCGATGTACTTGAGTTGCTTGAATTGGCCTGATCGAAAGCCCTTGCTTCTTTGCCGTCGATCTTGCCATCGCCGTTGGTATCGGCCTTGTCGAAGTTGGCTGCCAGGTTGGATAGCTTTTCAGAGGCTTTGCTATTCGAAGAACCAACCTCTTTGGACATGCTGGTCAGTTGATCTTTGGTGAATGCCGGGCCACCGGTTGAATCAACGCCGCCAAGGTCAGGTGGCGGCGGCATGTCGGAGTTACCGCTGCCACTAGCCTGCTGCAGCGCTGCCATCAAGTTTTGCAGGAATGACATCACCGCCTGAGCCCCTTGAGCGGAGTCGGTGGAATCGGTTGCAGAAGCCGAAGAGGAAGAAGATGATGATGAGGAAGAACTTGTACCGCCGACGCCTAGTTGAGCAAACGCTTTCTCAATGGCTTGCAGAAAATTGGAGCCTTTGCTTTTAACGCTGCTAGCCACGCCATCATCGCCATCGGAATCGTTTCCTCTGCTGGAACGCACACTGGATGTTGACTGCAAATTTGATAGGGTACTGACGTTTGATACACTGCTGATTGTAGACATGGAAACCTCCTAGAGTTAAGTTAATGGCCCATCCGGTTTTTTGGAAAAACAGATGAGTGATACTAAATATAGACAGTATGAAAAACTACAAAGACTATAAATAGGGGGTAAATATGTGGCAATTAACTCACCTGAACGTGGCTTTACACGGCTTTACATGTTTAACAAAAATTTACATCAGGATATCATTGGATATCGAACTTCTTCACAAGACGCGGCAATTTCGATACAGGAACTATGCCAAGCATCTGACTAGCAAAGGTCATTCACGCAGACGGTTTGGCTGGCAACGTAATCGTTATGCACAGCCCCCCACTCGAACGATTGTTGGCGGAAATACTGCCTTGGTGCGCATTGATGACCTGTTGCGAAATGGCCAATCCCAAGCCATGGCCATCTGAGGTTTTTGTTTCGTCGCTGCGGAAAAATGGCTCGAATATGGATTGGATATCCGCTTCCGGAACTCCAGTTCCCTCGTCCGAAACGTAAATGCAAATCGTTTGATCCTCGTTTTTCTGCATTTTGATGGTGATTGAGCCGTCAACAGGAGAATGCTTCATAGCATTGCGCACGACATTCTCCACTGCGCGGTGGAGCATCTCTGCATTGCCCCGGACAATAGCTCGGCTGTGCTCCTCAAACTCGATGCGGCAACCGCTGGCTTCGGCCTCAAAGCGTGCGTCTTCCACCACGTTGGATAGCAGTTCGTTGAGGTCAACATCTTCATTCAGCTTGCCCGCCATGCCCGCCTCAAGCCTGGAAAGCGTCAGCAACTCGCTGACCAGGGTGTCCATGCGCACGGCTTCCCGCTCAATGCGCGCCATGGAATCTTCAGTCCGTTCCGGCTGTTGTTGCGCCAAGCCGATTGCCGCCTGGAGCCGTGCAAGCGGCGAACGCAGTTCGTGCGAAACATCGTGCAGCACTTTGCGCTGACCATCCATCAATTGCTGTAGCCGCTGTGCCATGCTGTCGAAATCCCGGCCAAGGTCGGCCAGTTCGTCACGCCGTTTTCCCATGACCGGTGCAAGCCGCTCGTCCAGATTTCCATTGGCAATCGCTTCAAAAGCCGAGCGGAATTTGCGTATCGGTTTGGAGAAATACCAGGCCAGCAAGGCTGCAAAAATGAGGCTGACCAGCCCCCCCGCCAGCAGTGGCATGAGCGGTGGCAACATTCCTCTTTCATGTGACGGCGGCCCAAGGTGGCCATCTGGATGGGAGTAGGCAGGAGGCGGCACAAACAGCAAATAGGTATGTCCATCACCGGCAACCACTCTTTCCGCTACACCCACATCATTTTGCGTACCTGTAAGCCGATTAGCTTGCTCAATCGTCTCCACAGCAACGGGGCGACCCAACAATTCATGGTTGTTTTCATCCACGGCAAAGACGGGGAGAGCCGGTTCATGGTTTTGTTCCTGCAACAAACCCCGCAACGCCTCGCGTCCACCGTGGCGCAGTGTTGAGGCAGCCGATGCGACAAGGGAAGCAGATGGTGGATGCGCAAAAATACCGGCGTGCGGCTGATCCATTCCGGGAGACTTCAGCCACATCGCAACACCGACACCGATGACGGTAGTGAGCTGTGCCAGCCAGAAGAAGATGAAAAATTTCCAGAACAATCGACCCACGCCTTACTCCCTGATGAACTGGTAACCCTTGTTGAACACTGCCTGTATGCGGGGTCGCCCATCCTGCAATGGCTCCAGTTTGCGGCGAATGCTGCTTATGTGGACATCGATGCTGCGGTCAAAACGCGCAAGAGGCCGTCCCAACGCCTGCTCGGACAGGTCCGCCTTGCTCACTACATGCCCGGCGCTGCGCGCCAGAACCTCGAGCAAATTAAACTCGGTGCTGGTCAGTTCCAGCGGCTTGTCTGCCCACTCTGCGCGCCGCTGCTCCGGCCAGATGGACAGGGCACCAACAATAATTGCTGACGAGGAAGTGCTGGGCTCTGCTGTGCCACTGCGACGCAGGATGGCGCGGATACGGGCCGTCAGTTCACGCGGGGTGCAAGGTTTGGGCACATAGTCGTCCGCACCCAATTCAAGACCAACAATACGGTCGGCATCATCCCCCTTGGCAGTTAACATCAACACTGGCATCGCCCCATGGGCGCGTATCTGGACGAGAACATCAATGCCGCTCTTGCCGGGCATCATGACGTCCAGCACGGCGATATCATGGTGCCCATGCAGCGCTTCTGAGATGCCCGTCTCACCATCGTGTACCGCCTTAACCTCGAAGCTTTCCCGCTCCAGATAAACCCGGAGCATCTCGGCAAGTTCCACATCGTCGTCAACCAGCAAAACTTTTGTTTTCATCGTGTGCAAACTCATTAACCTTAATCTCGCCCATTTTAGTCAAGCCTGTTCGCCTCGCACAGTCACAGGTACTGGCATTTACAAGTTTTTACACGCTTCATGACTATAGCACTGACCTGCATTTGCAAGATGAGCTCTCGCACAAAATTCAAGGTATGAGATTTACTCATGCCGTAGCGCCTCGATGGGATCCAGCCGGGCTGCCCGTTGTGCCGGAAAGTAACCGAAAATTACCCCGATCGCAGCCGAGAACAGGAAGGACAGCAGGTTGATGCCCGGGTTGAAGAGGAAGGGCACCTGCATCAATTGCGCCAGCCCGATCGAGGCCACGGTGGCCAGCGCGATACCGACCAGGCCGCCAAATGAGGACAGAGCCGCCGCTTCGATCAGGAACTGCAGCAGCACTTCCTGTTCCAGCGCGCCGATGGCGAGACGAATGCCGATTTCGCGGGTGCGTTCGGTCACCGACACCAGCATGATGTTCATGATGCCGATGCCCCCCACCAGAAGACTTACCGCCGCCACCGCGCCGAGCAGCCCGGTCATGATGCGGATGGTGCCGGACAGGGTCTCAGCGATCTGCTTGGTGTCGAGGACGTTGAAATCGTCTTCCTCGTTATCGGAAATCTTGCGCCGCTCGCGCATCAGCAGATTGATCTGCTCGATTACTTTCGCCGTGGAGGCGCTGGCTTTCACCGAAACCATCAGCGTGCTTACATCCTGGCTGCCAGTCAGCCGCCGCTGCACCGTGCGCAGGGGCGTGATCACCGTGTCGTCCTGATCCATGCCCATCGCGCCCTGCCCTTTCGACGCCAGCAGGCCGATGATCTCGCAGGAAAATTGCTTGATGCGGATATCGTTGCCGAGGGGGTTCTGGTTGCCGAACAGCTTCTGCCGCACGGTCTCGCCGATCACACACACGGACTTCCCGGCGCGCTCCTCTGTGTCGTTGAAAATGTGCCCGGTAGCCAGTTTCCAGTTGCCGGTCTGGAAATAGGCATCGGTGCTGCCGTTGATGGTGGTGGACCAGTTTTTGGCGCCGTAAACCACAGTCACGCTACGGTTGACCGAGGGCGCAATCGCCTCCAGGCCTCTAACCTGGGCGCGGATGGCATCGGCGTCGGCAATCTTGAAGCTGGGGGCACCGGCGGAATCCCGCCCAGGGCCAAGCCGCTTGCCGGGGAGTACCATCAACAGGTTGCTGCCGAGGCTGGAAATCTGATCCGACACCACCTTGGTGGCGCCGTTGCCCAATGTCACCATGGTGATCACCGCGCTGACGCCGATGACAATGCCGAGGATGGTGAGGAAGGAGCGCATCAGGTTGCGCCGGATTTCCCGCAGGGCGAGCAGGAGCGTATTCCAGATCATCGGGCTTTCTCCCCATTGCGGATGTCGCTGTCCACCAGCCCGTCCAGAAAACGCACGATGCGCTGGGCGTATTGGGCCATTTCCGCTTCGTGGGTCACCATCAGGATGGTGATGCCCTGGTCGCGGTTGAGGGAGGCCAGCAGTTCCATGATCTCGTGGCTGGTTTTACTGTCCAGGTTGCCGGTGGGTTCGTCCGCCAGAAGTATAGCCGGTTTGGTGACGATGGCGCGGGCGACGGCGACCCGCTGCTGCTGGCCGCCGGAGAGTTCCGCCTGGGTATGGTGTTCCCACCCCTTCAGGCCCACCGATGCCAGTGCCGCGCGGGCCGCCGCGTGGCGCGCCGATACGCTTTCGCCGCGATAGAGCAGGGGCAGCTCCACGTTCTCCTGAGCCGAAGTGCGGGCCAGCAAATTGAAGCCCTGAAACACGAAACCGAGATAATGGCGACGCAGCAGGGCGCGCTGGTTGCGCGATATCTGTTCGACATTGACGCCGCGAAAGCGGTAGGCGCCGCTGCTGGGAGTGTCGAGGCAGCCGAGGATGTTCATCGCGGTGGACTTGCCCGAGCCGCTTGGCCCCATGATGGCGACGAACTCCCCTTCATTGATTGTGAGGTCGATGCCGCGTAGTGCCTGGAAAGCGGCCTGGCCCTGGCCGTAGGTTTTGGTGATGGAGCTCAGCACAATGAGCGGGGCGGCGGGCGGAGCCGGCGTGTTGTTGCTGCTCATTTCTGCGTGACCACACTTTCCGTGATGACCTGCATGCCTGGTTTTACATCGCCGCCGCTCACTTCGGTCTGATGCCCGTTGCTCACGCCCACACTGACCGGCACGGCTAGAAGCTGGCCATCGCGCAGCACCCACAGATGTTGCGCACCGCCCTTGACGGAGGCGCTGGCCGGTTTCGACGAGGTGCTGGCGGGCGGCTTGGGCAGCAGGCTGGAAACGAAGCTGCCGTCCTTTTTGTCATCGCTGTCGGACTTGAGCGGCGGGGTGAAGCGTAGCGCGGCATTGGATACCAGCAGCACGTTTTCGCGCGTCGCCGTGGTGATCTCCGAGGTGGCCGTCATGCCGGGGCGCAGGCTGAGGTCGTCGTTGCCAACCTTGAGGATGGTCTTGTAGGACACCACCCCATCCTTGGTCTGTGAGCCGTATCCGACGCGGATGATACGCGCCGGATATTTGCGTCCGGCGTAGGCGTCCACGTTGAAGCTTGCGGGCTGGCCTGCGCGTACCTGGCCCACATCGGCCTCGTCAACGTCCACCTGGAGCTTCATCTGCGCCAGATTTTCGGCCAGGGTGAACAGCACCGGAGCCTGGAGCGAAGCGGCCACGGTCTGCCCCGGCTCCACTTTGCGCGCCAGCACAACGCCGTCGATGGGGGAGCGGATCGAGGCTTTGGCCAGGTTGGTCTGTTCTGATTTGAGCGTCGCCCGTGCCTGTGTCACCGCAGCCCGCGCACCCGCCTCGCTGGCGACAGCTCGGCCCAGGGTCGCTTGCGCGGTTTCGAGTTCGGCCTTGGACGGCACCTTGCCGCCGGAGAGCTCCGCCACATGGCGCAGCCGCGCAAGGTTGGCGCGGGACTCCTCGACGGTCGCCAGCATCTGATCCACCTGAGATTCGGCAGAAATAAGCGCCGCCTCGGATTTGGCGACCTGATCATTCAGTTTGGAAAGGTCGAGCCGGGCGAGAAGCTGGCCTTTCCGCACCCGGTCATTGTCGTCCACCAGAACCGATTCGACGGTGCCGGAAAGCTCGCTGCCCACATCCACCTGATTGGTGGGTTGCAGATTGCCGGTAGCCGATACCGTGACAGTGAGATTGCCGCGCACCACTTCCTCGGTGAGGTATTGGGGCGCAGACGCGGTGTTGCGGGAGAGTAGGTAAAAAGCGCTGGGCACCGCCATGAGCATGACCAAGGCGCCGATCAGCCAGATACGGCTGGAGAAACCCAGGAAGTAGGCAGACTTTTCCGCCGCAACGATTCTGTCCAGCGGTTCTTTCTCATCGAGAGGGAAGTTGCTCATGATGTATTTCCTTGTTAAAAGGGTGTGTTTTCGCCGCCAACAGATGCTTGCCAGCCGCCGCCGAGCGCCTTGTAGAGACGGATCAGGGCGAAAATACTTTCCGCTTCCGTGGTTTTCAGGCTGTCCTGAACCGTGAGCAGGGTGCGCTCGGTGTCGAGCACTTTCTGGAAATCGGTGATGCCGGTTGCGTAGAGGTGGCGCGCCATCAGCACGGCGTTATGCGCCGCATCGGCGGCCTCGCGCAGGGCTTGTTCGCGCCTGCGGTTGTTGGCGTAGGAAACCAGCGCGTTTTCCACCTCCTCCAGGGCGTTGAGCACGGTTTTTTCATAGCTGACCAAAGCCTGCTCCTGAATCGCATTCTGGATTTCGATGCGCTGGCGGATACGACCACCGTCAAACAGGGTGGCGGTCACGCTGCCGAGCAGGGAGCGGGTGAGGCTGTCGCTGCCTCCCAGTGCGCCGAAACCGAGGGCTTCCCAGCCAATGGAACCGCTCAGTTTGAAACCGGGATAGAGGGTGGCCGTTGTCTCGCCAATACGGGCGGTTTCCGCCGCTAGTTTGCGCTCAGCGACGCGCACATCTGGGCGCTGGCGCAAGGCGTCGGCGGGAATGCCAATCGCCACGCTATCGGGCGCAGCCGGAATCGGAGCGGGCTTTTCCAGCCTGCCGTACAGCGCACCCGGCATCTGGCCGAGGAGGGTCGCCAGACGGTGTTCCGCTTGGGCGATGCTGGATTTCAGGCTGGGAATCTGGGCGTGCGTCTGCTCCCGGTTGGTGCGCGCCTGTTCCACGTCCAGCGAACTGGTCAGGCCAGCTTCTGCCCGCCAACCGGCCAGCGCCAAGGTTTCCGACTGGCTGCCCAAATTATCCATGGCAATGGCAAGCCGCGCCTGGTAGGTGCGTAATTCCACGTAATTGAGAGCCACTTCCGCCACCAGCGAAACTTGGGTGTCGTGCAGGCTGGCTTCGCTGCCTTCCAGATCGGCTTGAGCCGCCTCCACTGCGCGCCGGGTGCCGCCGAAGATGTCCGGTTCCCAACTGGCATCGAAACCCACGCTGTAAAGCTCTCCCGTAAGCCCGCCGACACTCGCGAGTGCGGCATTGCTCTTGCTGTAATTCTCGGATGCGGAAGCACTGATGGTCGGAAACTGATTCACTCCGGCGAGTCCGCGCCGGGCTCGAGCCTCGCGCAGTTTCGCCTGCACGCCACGCAAATCGGGGCTGGCCTTGAGTGACTGCTCAATAAGATCGGACAGCAGCGGATCGCCAAATTTCAACCACCAGCGCGACAGGTCTTGTGCCATGGCATGCTTTGCTAGGGTGCTTGCCCAATACGCGGGCAAATCATCCTTGGGCTTTGCGTAGTCGGGACCGACCGAGGCGCAGCCGCTCAACACAGCAAGAAGGATAGTCGGCAGGGCTACGCCCGTGAGTGTTTTCATTGTGTGCATGTTCATCAGCCCAGTCGGGCATTTTATTCAAGCCTGCTCGCGCAACGCAATTGTGCGCTCTGGCATTTACAAGCTTTTACACTTCATGATCTGACCCACAAATTAGCATGATGAATCACCACGCAAAAATTATTTACATGAACTTACAAATGATTAACGGCGTTTTACAGTAAATGCCAGAAAATATAGTCGTCAGCTTGACTGTTGCATCTCGAACGTTACGAGCATGAGATTAACGCAACGCACCAAGATTGCGTTGTGGGCGACGAACGGACACGACAGCTCGCAGATAGTCGAGAAGCAAGGCACATGGAGTGCCCATGCCGATACATTCAAACAATAAATGGAGTACCTGTGAAAAAAATAGGAATTTTCTTGTCCCTGCTACTTATCCTGAACCAACTTCAGGGGTGCCATGGCGGTGGAAGCGGTAGCGGCAGTAGCAGCACTCAAAGCCAGGTGCGTCTGGTTAATTCAACCACCGATTATGCATCGCTGGACTTGATCTCGTCCGGCACCATGCTCGCTTCAGCGGTTGCGACCGGCAGCGCGAGCAGTTATGCAAACGTCAACTCGGGTAGCACCGCCTTCACACTGGTGCGCGGCGGATCCAGCACCACATCGGCGCAGACGACCATTTCGCTCACCGCAGGCGTGAACTACACGCTGGTAGCCACCACTTCCGGCCAACAACTGCTAGTAACGGCGTTTATCGATAACGAGACCGCCCCGGCGTCCGGCGACGGGAAGATACGGATATCGAATTTATCGGCAGATGCCGGAAGTGTGGACATTTATGTGGCGAATAACGGCGGCGATCTATCCGCAGCCTCAGCCATGGCAACCTATGTCACGGGGACTACCGGCTACTACGAGATTGCCAAAGGGACTTACCACATCTGGATTACCGGGGCGGGCGACAAAACAGACCTGCGGCTGGATTTACCTTCGGTATCCATCAGCGACCAGCAAGTGCTGGCATTGATCTTGACCGGCACGACAGGCGGAGTATTGGTCGACGGTTTGTTCGTTACCCAGGAAGGTGCAGTCAGCGCACAGAAAAACGGCTCGGCGCGTATACGCCTTGCCGCAAATATTACCGCGAATGGCAATGTCACCGCCACAGCGAACGGCGTCTCCCTTGGCACCACCATGAGGTCGCCGGTGGTAGGCTCTTATGCCCTTGTCCCGGCGGGCGCTCTGACGATGAACGTAACGGTGAACGGCAGCACCGTCAACACGGGAAACCTGAATGCTGCGGCCGGCGCCGATCTGACTCTGCTGGCGGCAGGTGACGGCGCGGCGGCGCAGTTCTTCCTGCTCAGTGACGACAACAGGCGACCGATCAGCGGCAAGGCAAATATACGTTTGGCGAACGGCATCAACGGGCTTGGCGGCAACATTTCGCTTACCGCCGACTACAATCAGATAGCGCATGATGTGGCGCCCGGAACAGTTTCCGCCGCGACGAACGTAAGCAGCGGCATCGTCAACCTGCTGGAGGTGGACTCATCGCAGTCGAACACGTCGCTGTATCAGGCAACAAACGTAAATTTGCTGTCGCAGGGGGTATACAGCGTGTTCATGCTGGGAAACAGCACCGCGCCAGTGGGCATCCTGAGGCGCGACCGCTAAGCGGATATTGCAACTGCGCAGCACGGGCTATGTGAGCTCGAAAACACCGTTTTTCGATGGCACATTAACCATTCCAGGCTCAATAACCGGGAATGGGGCGCGGGCGCGTATTGACTCAAATTCCTTCACTGCCATTACAGGCATTTCACTTCATGGACGCATCTTGCCGATCCGTAGTTGCCTGATGAACTCGCACACAAAAATAATTTTCATGAATTTACATATGGTTAACGGCACTTTACAGCACTGGCCTTGAGTATAGCCGCCATCTCGATGGTTGTTCCATGGTGGAGAAGCCCGCGACCGAGCCTACTAAATCACGTATTTTCAATCCCAATTCGGAGATAAGCATGCAAGGCCTACATGAAACATGGATCGCAATAAAACTCGGCGGGATTATCGTTCTGCCTTTGTCGTTGCTGGCGATCATCGCTTTGGCCATTATGCTTGAGAAAGCATTTGTCTATTGGCGTTACGCCCGTCTTCCACTTAACTTGCTCAGCCTCGCCGAAACTTATGGCTTTGCTTGGGAAGAGCTGGAAAAAAGGCTTTACGGCTTGAATGACCGCCATTACTACAGGCGATTTTTCGAGGTGGTAATTGCCAACCGGAGCCGTCCCGCATGGTGGACTGAATCCCGTGCAGCAGATGAAGCACAGTTGATCGAAACATTACTTGCGCGCAGGTTGTGGGTGCTGGAAACCATCGTCACAGCCGCGCCCTTGCTCGGGCTCATGGGCACCATTGGCGGAATGATGGATGCCTTCAAGATCATTGGCGGAAGTGGCATTGTGAACCCGACGGGGGTGACGGGAGGCGTGGCCCAGGCACTGATTGCCACGGCAATCGGCTTGTTGATCGCGCTGATTTCCTTGTTCGGATTTAATTATTTCTCTCGTGCGCAATCGCAAACGATGGACGAAATGGAACGCCTCGGCACACGCCTGATAGATCACATCCGCTTGGACCAACAGGGTGACGCGCATGAAACTGCGTAAACCCAGGACGTATCGTAAGGGGCGCATCGAAGTCATTCCGATGATTGACGTGATGTTCTTCTTGCTGGCGACATTCATGCTGTCTTCGCTGTCAATGCAGAATCTCGATTCGTTGCAAGTGAATCTGCCGCAGGGGAAGGCTGAGAAGTTCAACGCCGACAACCCGACAACCCTGACGCTGACGGGCGATAGCAAGATCTTTGTCAACCGGACTGAGGTGACCTTGCAAACCTTGGCCGCCACGCTCGGGCCGTTGCTGAACAATACGCAACGAAGCGTGGTCGTGTCGGCGGATAACCTGGCACCGCAGGGTATCGTGGTTCAGGCGATGTTGCAGGCTCGGTCTGTCGGTGTCAGGAGCTTTTTGATTGCGGTAAAACATGAGTGATGCCGTAAGCATGTCTGATTTCCGGCCTCTGGATTTTCAGCACGCAATATGTGGCAATTGTGGCAAGGTCGTGCGCGTAAGCGTTTCCGATTTCCGGTCGAAGGAAATTAAACTCTGGTGGACGACACCACTGGCGGCAATCATCTGGCTGGCGATCATCTGGAAATTTGGCTATGCCCTGAACTCGTCAAATGTCGAAGTGGAACCGTCGCCCCCCATAGAGGCAAGTTTTGTGGAATTGCCCGAAGAGGTGCCAAACATTCCGGCCAAGAATCCAGAGGCTCGGTTCAAACCTATGCCCAAGCAGGCAGAGATATTGCCTTCTCCTGACGTGTCACACCGTACTGACATTGCAGAATCCAAGGATGTGCCACCGTTAGCTCCTGTGCCGGTGGAAAATATAGCGCCACAAACAGACTTGATGGCCTACGTTAATGTTGCCAGAGAGCGTCGTCGTGCCGCCGAGATGGCTATTTCAGAAACAAGAGCAAATGAACGTGAGCCTACGGCCGATGAAGTCAGGACAGCGAATATCATGCGCAACCTCCAGCCCGATGGCACGAACGGCGTTTTTCAAATTATCCGTATAGGTAGTCGGACGGGTAAATTTTCGTTTCGCGGCTGGACTAAAGACGTGAGCAATGCCCGGCGCGAATTGATCGAAGTTGATGCCGGGCCAAATGGTGATGTGGAGCGTGCAATCGTTCGTGGCATGATTGAGCTGATCCGCAAATATTTCAAAGGCGATTTTAATTGGGAATCGCAACGCCTCGACCGTACGCTAGTCCTGTCTGCACGCATGGAGGATAACGCCGGGCTTGAGGATTTTTTGATGCGTGAGTTCTTTGGGGCAGGTGACAGGCTTCACGGGGTTGCGTCACGATATTGAATTCAATCATGGCGAATGCCGGCTCATGAACCATTTACATAAATTTACGCATGGTTAACGGCGCTTTACAGCAGGGGCTTGGAGAATAGCATCCATTCTGGCCGCTCCATGGTGGAGAAGCCGGTAATCGAGTCAATTAACTCATGGAGAGCTATATGAAACAAATCACCAACAAATTTCGCCACGGTTTGATGATCGGAACAATAGCCTTGGCACTACCCCTCGCGGCAGAATCTGCACCGTGGGATTGCCAAGATACTCATGTCAGATCGAAGCAGCCTGAGGTTCTTGCCATGCACAATGAAATGATGATGCTCATGCAGCAAGGAATGTTTCCTCCTCCGGGTGCGATGATGCCGCCCCCTCGTTTCCCAAACGACGGCGAGTTCATTCCACCTTTCCTTCGCGGCCTTGACTTGACTGAGCTGCAACAGGACAAAATATTTGAGTTCATGCACAGTCAGGAGCCGGCCATGCGGGCGCAGTATAAGGCCGTCCGCAAGGCTGCGGAAGAAATGCATCGCCAAGCGGCATCGGATCATTACAACCCGTCCGAGGTACGAATGCTCGCTGACAAACTGGCCAAGGCACTCGCTGATACGTTTGTGCAGCATGCCACAACAGAGGCCAAGTTTCTGGCGTTGCTGACACCCGAACAGCGCAAGCAGGCGGACGAAATGCGCTCCAGATTCGAGGCACACCTTGACCATGCCCAATGAGGGTGCTACCCGCTTCTTAACAGGTTTTTACCCCCTTTTCACAGTTGTAATTCAAATACGTTGGCAACGTAACGAAAGGCGAAATAATGAAGGTGTTTATTGTAAAAGGCTCGGCGACCATGCTTAATGAGCTGCGGTCTATGCTGTCCGCTATTCCCGGTGTCGCGATAGTCGGTCTGGCGGTCGACGAGTCGAGCGCGATCAAACGTATCAATGCGCTATGCCCCGATGTCGTGACCCTAGCCATCCGGCTGCAATCCGGGTCAGGGCTTGGCGTGCTGGAAAACATCAGAAAACATCATGCCGGAATCAAAGTCATGGTGTTGACCAACTGCTACGAGAAAGCTTACGTCGACCGCTGCATACGCTTAGGGGCGGACTATTTTTTCGACAAATTTTTCCAATACACGCAATTCTGTGATGCCTTACGGAACTTGGCACACCTTGAGCGCATTGCCAACAAGCCTGGCGCCTTGCAGATACCAGAAAAATTACCGGCAGCAAGCAGCTCAGCCAGCGTAGCGATTGGAAATTCATGATGCCCGGCTTTCGCCTGTCCACACGTATCACTGTCGCGGCACTGATCATTGTGGTTGCGGCTGGCTCATCACCAGCGCCTCTTTTATTTGGGTTCATAAATCTGTGGGCACCAGAAAAATATTGAGATTCTTTGAGTGTGCTTTTGACACGGATGGCAGGGAGGCTTTCGATCCAGGTTATGTACAGTTGCCAGAAGAAGTCCAGAAAAATTTGATTGAAGTTGATTGGAGTCAAACCTTGGTGAAATGATTCAAGATGCAGTGGAATTAAACTTTATGCCTCTGAACTATTCTCAGCCACTTGCTGGTGTCACTCCTTCCCCTGCTTGCGGGGGAAGGTTGGGATGGGGGAAAACGATGGAGATCAAACAGGCAAGCCCCCTCCCCAGCCCTCTGGATGAAACAACTAGCCACTCGACTAAGCTGCCAAAGCCCGCAGCTAAGTCGCTGGTTACCCCGCGCGCTGCGCGCGCAAGGGAGGGGGCGCGTGCATTTGCTGAAAATTGTTCATAGGCATATAAATAAACGCAAGACATGACTTCATCCCCGCTATGGTTCCGCCTCGGCATCTGTCTGATGCTCGCCCTGAGTTTCAACTCTGTTGCGGTATTCGCCCGGGCCGAACGCAACCCTGCCCATGACGTGCGCCCTGGTGAACCAGCCGATGCGGCACGCGTAATCGTCAAGTTCAAGCGAGACTCCGTGCTGCTGCGCAAACACGCGCTATCATCCGCAGCGAGCGCGAGCGAAACGCTCGACACGGTAACGGCGCGTGCAAACTTCCTGGGTGCGCGTCTGCGCTTGAGCCTGCGCGCTGGCCGCGCGCTCAACGAGCATGCGCAGGTCGTCGGCGCGAGTGGGATAAGCAGCCCCGCGCTGGCCGCGCGCCTGGCCGCAGAGGCCGATGTCGAATACGCAGTCGCCGATCAACGACGCACTCACTTCGCGGTGCCCAATGATCCTTTGTTTACGCAGGGACCGCCGATCAGCGGCAGCACGGGCGGACCCACCGTCGGCCAGTGGTATCTGCGCGCACCGGCCGGTGAGGTCGCGGCCAGCATCAACGCAACCGGCGCCTGGGATATGACCACCGGCAGCTCGGACATCGTTGTTGCGGTGCTCGATACGGGAGTACTTCCGGAGCACCCCGATCTTGCCAACCGCCTGCTGGCCGGCTACGACATGGTGAGCGACGTACCGACGGCGAATGACGGCAATGGCCGCGAAGCAGATGCCTCCGACCCGGGCGACTGGGTGACGGCGAGCGAGTCCAGCAACCGGTCAAGCCCGTTCTACCAGTGCGACGCGGAGGACAGCTCATGGCACGGCACCATGACAACAAGCCTGATCGGGGCCGCGTCCAACAACGGCGTCGGTATGGCGGGCGTGGCCGGGGGCGTAAGATTGCTGCCAGTGCGCGTGATGGGCAAATGCGGTGGTTATGATTCCGACATCATCGCCGGCATGAGTTGGGCGGCTGGCTTGCCCGTGCCTGGTGTGCCGACTAACCCGACCCCGGCACGGGTCATCAACATGAGCCTGGGCGACAGTGGCGCATGCCCTCAGAGCTACATCGATGCGATCAACGCCATTACCAGCAAGCAAAATCCTGCGGTTATCGTGGCTGCGGCGGGCAATAGCTCCGGCCACGCCGTCGGCGCCCCAGCCAACTGCCCAGGGGTGATTGCCGTGGCTGGCTTGCGCCACATCGGCACCAAGGTCGGCTATTCCGATATCGGGCCGGAGATCAGCATCAGCGCACCCGGCGGCAATTGTGTCAACTCGGCTTCTGGAACGCCTTGCCTGTACCCGATACTCGCGGCAACCAATACGGGCATCACCACGCCGGTGGCATCTTCCTACACTGACAGCTTCAACGCCAGCGTGGGCACGAGCTTTTCGGCGCCGCTCGTGGCCGGTACCGTGGCCCTGATGTTGTCAGTCCAGCCGTCGCTGACACCGACCGAGGTCAAGGCGGCGCTGCAAAGCTCGGCACGTGCCTTCCCGTCCAGCGGTTCACCAAGCGGAGCGACCCCGAACTGTCACACGCCCAACAGCAGCGACCAATTGGAGTGCTACTGCACCACATCCACTTGTGGGGCCGGCATGCTCGATGCCGCCTCGGCGGTAGCCAGCGTGACAGCCAATTCCGCTGCAACAATGTTGCATACGGGTCTTTGGTGGAACTCGAATGAGTCCGGCTGGGGGATGAGCATCACCCAGCATGGAAGTAATATTGCCGTTGCGGTCTACACCTACGATCAGGCTGGCCAGCCCACCTGGTACGTGATGTCGGGCTGCCCGGTTTCCGGCAATAGCTGCACCGGCGATCTTTATGCGACGTCGGGCGGTACGCCCCCCACCACACCGTGGAATGGGTCGGGCAAGGTGACCAGTAATGTCGGCACGGGTACGCTGACGTTCGCGAACGCCGACAACGGCACTTTCGATTTCAGGATTAATAACGTCATCGGCTCCAAGTCCATTGCACGGGGGATATTCGTCGCGGGCGGCACCCAGGCCGCCGTCGATTACAACGACTTGTGGTGGAATCCGAACGAGTCCGGCTGGGGGGTCGCGCTGACCCATCAATCCGGCACGATCTTCGCCACTTGGTACGCTTATGATGCCAGCGGCAAGGCTGTTTGGTATGTGTCCTCCGGTTGCACCGTGGCAGGCAGCAGCTGCAGCAACAGCGCGCTCTACCAGGTCACCGGAGGTTCGCCGCTGACTGCCGCCTGGAATGGCTCGAATAAAGTCACCTCAAATGTAGGCACGGTGACTTTTACATTCTCCGATGCCAACAACGGCCTGATGTCTTATACCCTTAACGGCGTTCCCGTCACTCGCGCCATCACGCGCCTTGGATTCTAAAACCTGGATGGAGACTTCAGCTCGTTATGGTTCGGGTAAGGCAGCGGGGCCACGCGGCCGCCAACCGGTAGTTTGGCTGGCGGGGCACAACGGATCAATGTTTTTCGATGGAGAGTGAAAATGGGTAAGAAATTCATTAAGCAATTCATCATGACGGTCTTTTTCCAATATGCCTCTATATGATTTTCAGTAGGATGGGTGGCAACAAAGTCAGGCAATCTGCTATCGAGCAAGCTCGATGCAGAGTTGACACAGCGAAGCGTAACCCATCGTTCGGGTGCCCGGCAAAAGTTCTTCGGCTCGGCTTCGATGGGTTACGGCCTGCGGCCTTCACCCATCCTACGGGTGCCCGGCCAAAAGTTTTTCGGACAATAGTGCCAAACTGAAAATTGTTCATAGGCATAT
>Ga0315281_10002464_pt1 | contig 27488 bp, 26 predicted proteins | sample YL17G07_0_MG_FD_204540 | JGI IMG/M metagenome (GOLD analysis project Ga0315281, IMG submission 204540) | Sediment microbial communities from Yellowstone Lake, YNP, Wyoming, USA - YL17G07_0 | ecosystem: Environmental > Aquatic > Freshwater > Lake > Sediment | place: USA: Wyoming | collected...
AGAGGTCGGAGGGATCAGGAAGAAACTCAGCACACTTCTCATTCGCAGGGAACACTGAAGTGTGGTAGCATATTCCCCCCTTTCCGAAGTCTGTGTGTGTGACTGAGATGAACTCGATCTTGTTCGGCAGCGACTTGGGCTGCGTCATCCTCGCTCTCGCGAATATGTTGAAGTAGGCTCTGTTTAACTGGACTGAAAAGTTCGGCGCGCCAATCAGCTCTTGATTTCCACCATCCAGAAAGGCGAGTCTTCGATCACTCTCAACTCGTCGAATCGGCGTGAGGTACTTGAAATTCAGCGGATACGGTCGGTAGTTGCGATTGCCTAGAAACGGATCACCAAGCTCCTGCTCAACGATCCGGCGATCGAGGTCTTCAGCGACTCTCTTCACAACTTCCCCGATCAAAAGAAGCCACCTCGATCCTATTGCATACCTGCGGGGAGATACTAGGGCATTCTATCTAACTGTTTAGACCTCTTGAGTTGAGCGTGTCTGTCCGAGATCGAGAGAAACGAGATTCGGCGAACAGTGCCTGACAGGGACGACAACTGCCGGAACGTGTGGAGATCATCTGGATCTATGTTCGCTAAACTCTCCAGGACAACGTGCAACTCCTTGGAGGATCTTGTGGACTATTGGGAGCAGGTCTATGAAGAGTCCACGCAGCATCCGGGCGCCCAGTTCCTAGCGCACCTAAAGTGGAAGGGTGGAGGACTCACCGGAGACTATGTGAGGTATTTGTTTAGTTGGAAATACGGGCCAGTCCCTAGCTGGAATCCTCGTCCAGTCATCAAACGGTTGCGCGAACGTGAGAAAGTCATGCGACACCCCAAACGGGCACAGTCAGCCGAGAAGCTTCTGGAAAGCCTCCGAGTCTACTACAACTTCGTAAGATCACATGTGACTCTAGACGGCCGCACACCAGCACAGCAAGCTGCAATGCCGATTCAATTGGCCACGAACCATTGGCTTGATCTAATCAGACAAGCAGTAAGACATCATCTGAGCGAGTGAAAAGAAGCGTGCCCCTCCCCCGTAGATTACCCTTGTATTGTGCCGATCATGGTTAGCAGTGTCTTGTTATTCAGAAATACCTGCATAACTTCCTTCTTCTCTATTTGGTAAAAGCTAGCGATCTTTTCCGGCAACCTAACCAAGAGTCCTGCGTGTTCACGATCAACTTTCGCTTGTTCTTTCCATAGGCAATTCGCCTCCCATTCTGGAACCGGTTCTCCTGAAACTCCAATGCTCTCATCGTTGAGAGCATAGATGAAGGCACTAAGCCAAGAGGGATTTCTATTATGAACAACTTCGCGTGGGATCTCGACAAGAGTATTGTCTGGAAATGAGTAGTCGTTCGGATAGAGCAACGTTACCTTCCCCGTCTTTCGCAGGATGCTTCTTGTCCCAACCTCTCCCTTACGCGCCATTCTCTTGATCGCGCTGTGGACAGTTGCAGGAGGTTTATGCAATTTGAGGCTGGCGTCGTAAGCAGACAAGCCTGGGGCCTCCTTCACTATCGACAATAGCCTTTTCTCTAGAGCGAGAGCTACCTTCTGTCGAGCTTCTAGACCCAATGTGTATGGAGGCGTATGCTTTCTCGCTCTCATCACAAATCGCACATTTGGTAGTTGGGGGCCAGACAGTTAAAGATTGCGAATATTCGCTGATAAGTAAAAAGGAATAATAGTATGCAATTCCGTCGATTCTTCCCCTGTCGCCATGTTACAATATCTGAACCCTTGAGACGGTCAAAATTGCGCCGTAAAAGCGCCTTCCTAGACGAAAATGGTTTGTGCCAAGTGGTCAGAGATGCTCCCAATGGTGACAGGAGATACCTCTCCAATGATGCCAATCGCTTCGAATTGACCTTCAAGAGGAGGAAACCGAACGGAAGCCTAGTGCAAGTAACGTTGAAGGTGCATATCCAAGGTCACGGCAGATGCGTTATCTATGGCATTCACACCCCCGGCATCTGATTCACCCTGTACCACTCGCTAAGTTAACAGAGCGCCTATAGGAGGGGTCCACGCCCGTAGCCATCAATACCATCCCTATTCTCAAATCCAATCAGTGTGGACCCCACGCTCATCTCCCCAATATCGTTCTTGATAGCATTCGCAATACATTGTGAGTTTCCGATGCGATCCAGTGAGCCTCCCGTGAAAGGTTCATGAGCAAGCGGACTTTTCAACACAAGCGCTCCTCCGTGGAATGGTCGTTATGAATAGCTCACATGCCGTCGAGATAGAATCGGTCGTCAAACGCTTCGGGGACACGAGAGCCATCTACGAAGTAAGCCTCAACGTGGATCACGGGGAGGTCTTCGGGCTGCTCGGACCAAACGGTTCAGGCAAGTCAACCCTGATGAAGATGATGCTTGGCCTGCTGAAGCCCGACGGCGGCTCCATTACGGTGGGCGGATTCGATGTTCAGCGAAACCCGATCGATGTTAGAAGAATGGTCGGCTACGTGCCCGAGTCACCACGTCTCTACGAATTTCTGACATGCCTCGAGTATCTGGACTTCGTCGCTGATCTCTACAAGCTCACTGCTCAGACCAAGAGGGAGAGAATCACGGAGTTTCTGAAAGCCTTCGAGCTTGAGGGAAGAGAGAACGAGATGCTCAGCGGATACTCCCAGGGGATGAGACAGAAAGCCGCAATCATCGCCGCCTTGCTGCATAAACCGAAACTGCTGATCTTGGATGAGCCTTTGAACGGTTTGGATCCAAGATCCGCTAAGATCCTCAAAGACCTAATCCACAAGTTGGCGGATGAAGGCGTGAGCACCATCTTCAGCACACACGTCCTAGAGATCGCTGAGGCGATCTGCACCAGAGTCGCAATCATGCACGAGGGCCAAGTTCTGGCGGAAGGGCCCATAGCGGAACTCCGAAGCAAAGCCGGAATGCCTGGTTCAACTTTGGAGGAGCTTTTCCTCAAGCTGACTGGGACGGGTGATGTGAGAGAGATCGTTGAGGCTTTATTGAGATGAACCTCCGGGCCGCGTATCAACTGACTAAGGTTCTCACCTTTTCGCAGTTGAGGGCAACCAGAACCATAAGAGGTAGGTTAGATTTCCTGAGGCGACCATCCGCGATAGTGCTCATCGACGCCGCGGCCTTCATAGTAGCTTGCCTTGTCACTCAAAGGCTCGCTTCGATCTTCATCGCTCCGATCTCGACTTCTACGGGTTCGTCGCTTGCCGTCCAAGTGATGGTCGACTTGCCGATCTTCCTGATGTTCCTGATCATGATTTCAGGGCTGCTATGGGAGCTGAGCTACTCGTTCAACTTCACGTCAACCGACATGATCAACCATTTACCCATCACCGCGGCTGAGTATGTTCTAGCATCTTCAGCCTCGCTTGCGTTCTCTTACTCCATCTACGTTGCAGTGGGGCTGGGGGCGGGCCTCGGACTTGCGTTGCAGTTTGGGCTGATCTACGCATGGATCATAACGGTCCTGATGAGCTTCGTTGGTGTGCTAATTGGGGCCTTCGGATTAGAGGCGTTGAGAGCGTTCACGAATAGAGCCTCATCGCTTCTCTACAAGCGTAGCGGAAGAGCAGTGATGATGCTGAGACTTGTCGTGCTCATCGTAGTATTCGTGTTCTTTCAGTTAATCTTCAACCCGACGATCATGCTGTCCCTTCTTGGAAGTATCGCCGGCGGCGTCCAAGGCGCATCGTATTTCCCTCTGGTCTGGCCGTCGCTTGCCGTGGCCAGCTTCATTGAAGACAATCTCCTGTCCGCGTCCCTGTACGCATTTCTCACGTTTCTTCTCTGCGGGTTCTTCTTTTTGGCATGCGTGAGGTTGAGGCAGGCTTACTGGATGCCCATGCCAGTCTCGGTCAAACTATCAACAGCCACATACGCACCTAGCGCTGGCTTCCTTAGCAGATTGGGTTTGAATCCCACCGAGAGCGCTATCGTCAGGAAGGACTTCAGATCACTCAGCCGCCGCAGAGAGATGGCGAGATTTCTAGCCATCCCGATCCTCATTGTCGCGTCATTGTTGATCCCTTCGCTAGTGTCCACGAGCCAGAGTCCAGCCTCTTCCCTGGGCATCATGTTCTGGTTCTTCCCGTTGATTTTCGGCGTCACGTTTTTCGCGCTGTTCACTTCGATGATAAGCGTCGGGCAGGAAGGCTCAGCGGTCTGGAACCTCTATTCGTCTCCACTATTGCCGAGAGAGCTCGTTAGAGCCAAGGCGACTGCCAACATTATCCTGTCGCTACCGATAGCGATCACTTTCTGGCTTGGCATTACTCTGCTCGGGCACACGAGCTTCAAATCCTCACTAGCCATCCTACTCGTTCTAGCAGCCCTGATCCTTGCTGAATCGTTTGTGGGGTTGGCGTTGGGAGTCAAGTATCCAGATTTCAGCGAGACGATAAGAAGCCGCTTCATCCGCCTCACCGGAATGCTAACGGGCATGGTGCTCGGCATGGCTGTTGCAGGCGTCATATTGGCGCCTTACGGATTGTACGTACTCTTCAAGCTCCAATGGTTGGACAATAACATGTACTTCGTCATCGCGTGTTTTGCATCGTTGATCTTGACCGGCCTGATCTCAGCTATTGCCCACCGCGCATGTGTGTCATCAACCAAGAAACTCCTAGCGGGCATACCCGTCTAGTTTTCATGCGATCCATTGTAGAATTGAGTTCTTGATATCGCGGTAGGGTGAAACGTTTCACGTCTCGATGAAAACTAAGGTGTGACACACCGCCACTGCGCTCGTTCCATTCGTGTGGTGGTTTGAGGGTTTGGGCTGACGGAAAAAGATATTTATATAGTCGTTCGGAACTCAGTACGATATAGTGGAAAACAAGCACAATGGTGTAAGTGGGTGGCATCGATGCAGGCAGTTTCGGTTGCGGTGGCAGGCATACAGGGTCTGATACTCGACGTGCTGTCTGACGGAGACTGGCATGATCTTCCTGACATAGCATCGAAAGCTGGCGTGTCGAAGAGTTCAGCCAGCAAATACCTCTACTTCATGCTCAGCCGCGGCAAGGTCCACTGGAAGCCCGACCCCTCGAGAGGACCCGGCGCTTATGCCTACAAGCTCGTCGACGGTTCAGTCAGGGCACTTGTCAAGCCGTACCCTGAGGATCCGCTAAGCAACGACATTGATTTGGCGCTTCGAGACGCAGCTGGAAATCGCTACTACTACACCGGCCTCTCTGCGAGATACATCTACCAACTCTACGACAGATTCAGCAACCTGAACTTGGTTGAAGTCAAGGTACCTCGCAAGCTGGCAGCCCAAGCGGCGGAGAATCTGAACACCGCACTTTCAGGGTGGTACACTGTGGTTCCGGACAAGATGCCGTGGGAACTAGTTCAGGAAGCCATGCAATATGGAACAGTTCTGCGACTCGTTCCTAGGTACAGGCCACGTGAAAAGGGCAAATATGCGGGCAGGAATGTTGAGAAGATTGAGTACCTGCTCCGCGACATTCGCCAGCAAATGTCCGATTCAGAATACGAATCTGTCAGAATGCAGGCGGAAGACCAAGGTCTGATCGCTCTCGATCACTAGGTGACTGAAGAATTGCCCATCTGGGGAGCAGCCGATGACTTAGCCCGCGTGATAACCAAAGCCAGTGAGGAGTCGAGGTTTGCTCCGCATCAATGCGAGATGATGATGTGGCTGTTGGACACGCTGGACTGCATTGAGAGATTTCCACCCGACGGGTTCAGAGTGTATCTTAAGGGCGGAACTTGCGTTCAACATTATCTGCCACGTGAAAAGCAGCGGTTCAGCATCGATCTGGACTTCTCGACATGCTTTGAAGATGGCGTAGAAGTCGATGAGAGGCTGTCGGTCGTAAGGAGCTATTTGCAGAGGCTCAAAGATCAGCTGCTGAGAGACGGTTGGAGTGCAAATCATGGAATGCTGAAGATCCCAGCGATCCAGCCTGGTTTCAGCGCGATTTGCTTGTCAGCGAGACTATTCGAGCCGATCAAGTGTCGCAGGACGAGCAGCAGAGTACTGAACATCCATAATGCAGCTTTCGTTAAGACAGAGTTCTTCCTCTATGATACAGAACCAGAGTATAGCAATCAGAGGCTTTCCTTGGTCTCGACAGAGTATGCAGTGAATGACGTAACATTCAACTTGGCATCAAGAACGCGTTTGCTTGCGGACAAGATCATTGCACTTTCGGGTCAAGGCTACGGCGCAAGAGATGAGAACAAAGACATCCTCGACCTGAAATCCTTATGCGAGTTGGACGGTCTGGATCTTGACGGAACACACCGGATGATTTCCAGCTGGGCGAAGTCTCATCTTGACGTGAACGGAAAAGCTCACCCGATAGAACCGCCGATTAGGATCGTTCACGCCGCCCGTCAGACCGCCCTAGAGAAATCCGACCTGTCCGCGCAAGTGCTCGCTCAAATGATGGGTTTGCTCTACGCGCGGGGTCGGGAAGGTTTCAATCTGAAGAGAAGCGACTGGAAAAAGATCTGCGTCGACGTGGTCAGCTATCTTGAGAACAAGATCCTACCCCTGTTCGCCTGAAACGTAACATGAGGATTCCCGTTGTCCTCTGGGTCCGGGAAGGGATCCTGAGCGCCTGCTGCGCAGACAGCTGAGCAGCAAAAAAAAACTAGGGTGTAGGTCACCCTTGACGGTGGGATCGAAAATAGGGTGGCTGACACTCTTGTCTTGGTGGCTGCCGCCTTTGTTCTGTGTGCTGGAATCAAGGGTGCAGGACACAGTGTGTTACACACTCGTCTTGCGATTTCAGTGAGCGAAGGGGGGATACCCCCCCTGGGGGGGGTTCCGCACCCATAGCCGTCAATACCATCCCTATTCTCAGATCCAATCTGGGTAGGCTGATTCAAAAGGCAGCGGAACCGCTCCAATCATACGTACGATTCGTCTGAATTGTTATACAGTTAATTTGGACTGTTATATGATTCACACATATGCTCCTCAAGGATTCAGCGAGCGTAATCGCAGTGACTTTTTTTCCGTTTATTCCCTCACGAATGAAGATGGAGGAGTTTCCTGGCTTGGTCGAAGATCGATTTGCCCATTCGCAGAAGCGATGCAGGCGCTGGGAAGGTAGTCAGCCTCACTAGAGCGGATCGACCTTGGTGAAGTTTTGCCGACGGTGCGGCGCATACATACCGACAGGACGCAAGTCATGCCCCAAGTGTCGAGCTGATATCGATCTCAAGGTGCAGCTGAAACAGCTTCGACCCTCGGAGCTTACTGTTCAGGATGTCCTCGAGTGCTTCCCAAGCAGTTCATTGAGGCTATATCAGAAAGAGACCGTAGAGCGCATGGTTGAAGCTTTCAAGTCCGGAAAGAAATGCGTGATCCTTACAGCTCCGACAGGGTTCGGTAAGTCATACGTGAACGCTTCCTTCGCTTCTGTTACTCGTTCATTCTATGCAACCCCGCAACTGGCCCTGATTGATCAGATGCTTAGGGATCCATCCCTAAGAAGTAGATTCGTAGAGATCAAGGGGCGCAGAAATTACCCCTGCTATTACGAACCGCAGCGAAGTGTCCACATGGGCAGATGCGTCACTGAAGATTACGCATGCAAGGAACGCTTCGATGTATGTCCATACTGGGTCCAGAAGGCGAGAGCGATCAAGGCCCCGAGTGTCTTACTGAGCTTTGCGTATCTTGTAGCTGAAGGCCAAACGGAAGGCCACAGCGAAAGCTATCTTGGAACAAGAACACTCCTAGTACTTGACGAAGCTCACAACATTGAAGAAGAATGCCTCAACCACGTATCTGTAAACGTCACACCATTCTCGATTCCACACGAAGTCTACAACAAGCTCCTCCCGCAACTCCGAGAAGTCAAGACCCTAAAACAACTCGACAAACTGTTGGAGAGCATCGAAGCGAGTCTCAAAGCACAACTTGAACAGGTGCGCAAGATCGCAGAAACCACTGGGCTTTCCGTCATGCAGGCGGAAGACAAGGAACGGATCGAACGGTATCTCGAAACATACGGACTCTACAAGTCATCCAAGTCGGAATGGGTGTGGCAGATCAAAGGCGACCAGCTATTCGTCCAGCCGCTCTTTGCGAGAGAATTCATGAAGGAGCTAATCTGGAAACGCGCCGAACACTACATCATCTCATCAGCCACGATCCTGAACCCACAAGAGTATATCGAACTGATCGGGCTGCATGACTTGCTGGAGAAGGATGAAATCTGTATCCTGCCTCAAGTGCCAAGCACCTTCCCGTTGGAGAACCGCCCCGTGATAGATCGAACAGTGGGTCCGCTATCTAGGGCTGGGTGGGAAGAGAACATGCCCAAAGCGGTGCGGGCAGTGGAGGAGATACTGAGAGAAGAGAGAGGCAACGTGGCGATACACTGTCACAGCTACGATCATCAGAAGACTCTGTTCGACAATCTTCCTGAGGACCTTAGGCAGAGACTCATCATCCACACAAGAAGAGACCGCGAGGAGAGACTCAGAGAATGGATGCAGTCACGCGGCAAGGTGTTCGTCTCAGTCGCCTTCAATGAGGGGCAAGACTGGAAGTATGACGTATGCGACGCACAGATACTTCTGAAAGTACCATTTCCAGACCTAGGCGACAGACGAGTCAAGAGACGACTCGATATGGGACGTCAGCAATGGTACAACAATCAAGCCATGCTAGAAGTCATACAGGCGTACGGCCGCGCCGTTAGAGCTGAGGATGACAAAGCAAGATTCTATGTTGTGGATGGAAGCTTCCAAAGACTCGTCGGAAAATGCTGGCAATTCATCCCCGACTGGTTCAAGGAGGTACTGCCCGCATCCTTTGTCCCACTCTCGCAGAACTGAGACCAATTGCGCCGCCCCTTGATGTTTCTCACTCTCTTCCCTAGAATTGGATGAGTTCAAGGCATCGGTTTCGCCTTCTCCCTTAAGTGTCGCAAACCCGGTGAATTGCTCCTGGGCAGGCGTGGTCGTCGGGCAGGCTGGTGCGCACACATTCTATGCGCATTTCATTAGGGAAAGATTCCCTAACAACCCCTCTTGCTTTCTTCACTCAGCCCAAGCCTAGTGCAAAAGGAATTAATATTGAGTGATCGCACTTCAAGACATTCTGCCGTGAATTCTCATGATGATGATAGTGCGAGTATTTCCAAAGGAGAGCATGGGTGACAGCTGGGATAGGCTCCTGAACAACGTGGAGAAGATCTCCAACAAGGATTGCACACCGCTCTATGCTTCTCAGCAGGAAGAGAAGGACTTCATGAGCGTAATGTACGATGTGAGAGACATCGATGTTCTCGCTGACGTTCTCCTGAAGCAGATTCCATCCATCGCAAACTCGGAGAAGACAAGAACAATTACCCTTCTAAAACCGGTTTTCTTTCCAGCGCCTAAGGACAGGCCTGAACAGCTCGAGAGATACCAGGTTGCTGTACGCGTAGCCTCGGACGAGTTGAATAACGTGTTCAACCGCATCCTTCACTTGAACTATCCCGTGGATTTGTTTCCAACCTATGCTGCCTACTCATTCGGAGAAGACGACATACTTCTGTCGATGCTATCCATCAGTAGGGACAAGCTGAGAGCATTTGTCAAGGAGAAGATAGAATCTCAGGAAGGAGTGCTGAGTGTAGATATCGCGCGGATAGACATGTCAAAGAGACTTGCGCCGTTGGATATGTGGAGACGCTACAGAGAGGAGAAGTATCTCTTCAAGCCTTCCGAGGGTTTTGAGGAGTACGATTTCACTGAGCAGGCCTTGATTTCTGGCGCCTTTGTGAAAGAACTCGAATAGCTTTAGATTCTAGGAAAGAAATGCAGTTTTGGGTTACGACCTGTACCCTTGGCTCGTGGGCATCCGAATTTGGACCATCATGGGATGAGTAGTTGTGTGTGGGTCTCTTGGTGCGCACACACACAAAAGGACGGCGTGAAAAAGAATCTTCACTCTTTGCCGTCAATCTCGGATTTGCAGAAAAGTCTGCACGAGGGATCATGGCACCTTTTAGGGGCTGTTGAGGGATGAAGAGATGGAGGTTGGAAATGTGAGCGATTGGAGGTCCATCTTGAATGCGGACCCAACAGAATGGCTCCTAGAAAAGCAAAATCCCTCTGTGAGATACTTCACGCTCAATGAGATCTTGGACAAGCCGGAAAATGACATTCTAGTCAAAGAAACAAAGAAGGACATCACGAAAACTGGGATAGTCCCAGCAATTCTGGCTAAGCAACACAAAGAAGGTCATTGGGAGAAGCCCAAGAGGTTCTACACCGCGAAGTACAAGGGGACAATGTGGCAACTTCTAGTCTTGGCTGAACTCAAAGCTGATGGAAACGACGGACGAATCAAGAAGGCGTGTGAGTTCATTCTAGAGCATTCCCAAGACCATGAGAGTGGCGGCTTCTCCATGAACACCAGCGCCAACACTGGTGGAGGCCGGCATAATGAAGTGATACCCTGCTTGACCGGCAACATGATCTGGGCTTTGATAAGATTCGGTTTTCTGGAAGATCCTAGAATCAGACGTGGGATAGATTGGATCGTGACCTACCAGAGGTTTGACGATGGAGTAAGAGAAGCACCGAAAAGTTGGCCTTACGATAGATTTGGAATGTGCTTTGGGCGGCACACCTGCCACATGGGCGCGGTGAAGGCCTTGAAAGCACTAGCCGAAATTCCTGCCAGCAAGAGGTCAAAAGAAGTGAACGAGACGATCAAGAACGGAGTTGAGTACATGCTCATTCATCACATTCACAAGAGAAGTCACGATCTAAGTCGTGTATCCAAACCGGGCTGGCTGAGATTCGGCTTTCCCTTGATGTATCAGACAGATGCTTTGGAAATCTTGGGAATACTCACCAAGCTTGGTTACAATGACAAACGAATGCAGGAGGCCATAGACCTCGTGGTCTCAAAACAAGACCGCCAAGGCAGATGGAAACTAGAGAATACCTACAATGATCGCTTCCACGTGAGCATAGAACGGAAAGGCAAACAAAGCAAATGGATCACCTTCAAGGCTCTTGAGACGCTAAAGAGATTTTGCGGCTAGACTCGTCTGATTGATTTCTGTGTGTGTGGGCAGGCTGGTGCGGGCGTCTGAGTTTGAACTTCTCTTCTATGTGTGCGATGCTTGGTAACAGGATGATGGCGGAGCGGCAGAAGTGGTCCACGCAGATGCCCATCAGGTCCAAGACGAAATGGGACAATGTCCGGGTCTCTCAGGGCCTGTACAATATGATGGACGAGTTCGTCGAAACGGGACGCGCTAGGAGACTGGACTTGCACAGCAAGGCTGATCTGGCGTCCTACGCGATATGGACGCTGCCCAAAAGAGAGCAATTCCCCTAGCCAGAGCTAGCTGCCGGGCCAGCTTGCATTTTTGGTCAGCTCGATTCCTCGTTGCTCTAGCTCCTTGACGAACAGGTGGCTTGAGACGGCGATTTCAAGTGGCTTTGCTCCGCGTGGAGTCTCACCCTGCGTCATCATGATCGCAACGATGGAGGCGCTCCAGCCCGTAGTACGTTCCATCGCCGAAAACTGCGTCTCATCATCATAATAGTCTAGAAGTTCGAGAACAACTTCGGCCGGCCGGTCGTCCTTTCTGCCAACGCATTTCACGCGGAGAGCAACCACATCCTTCTCTCCCGCCAACTTCACGTGTGGCTCATAGAGTGCCTGGAGTACACGCCTCGGCGCCACGTTGACTCCGCCAACCTTGATCTCTCTCTCGCTGAACAAGCCGAGGTCACGCATCGTCTTCAGTTGAGCATAGCTGCCCGGATAGCGTAGCGTCTTGTTCTGGAAGACCTTCAGCTTTCCCTTGAACGTCCATGGGCACGTCGACGTGCCGCCACTTGTTGTGAATCCTTCCAGCTTGCCTAGAGAGGGGAACTCTATGACTTCCAACTCTTCGATGCATGGAACTTCGACGATGTCGCCTCCGCGCAGGAAGACCGCCTTCCCGGAGTACTCGTTGATGAGACCTTCGAAATTGAATGTGAGCAGATAGTTGAATGGTGGCCGAGGGTTCTGGGGTAAGCCGCCTTCCCAGATGTAGACTTCGTCTGTGGAGTCGAGCATCTCCATGCCGTAGCAGGCCAGCGTCGCGCCCATTCCAGGGCCGAGACCACAATCCGGCACGATCGATATTCCCGCGTCCAAGGCCTTTCGGTCGAGGAGTAGCTGTTTCCGGACGATGCCGGTGTGACCGCCAAGGTCGCACATGTTCGCACGAGCGGCGATCGCCGCTTTCGCGACTTCCAGATTGTAGTAGTATGGAACAGCGCTTAGGAAAGCGTCCACGCCGGTTAGGAAGCGTTTGATCTGTGCTGGACGCCTAACATCCACCCTGGTGCCTTCAGCCACTCTCCGCCCAATCAGACGATTCACATGGCTAGCCGCACGCCTCGCCTGTCTCAGATCAACATCTCCAATCGTGACCTTGCTCGCCTGTCCGAACTTTGCCATGTCGTAGGCGGCTGCGGTGCCCTGTCTTCCCGCGCCCAATACCGCGTAAGCGTACTTCTCAGCTTGACCCGTCTGCAAATCTAATCGCCCGCTCACCGATGCTGCCATTGGATTTAACCTGATTGTCGGCAATCCATTTTCACTGAAGACTCAGACGGTCAATCAGTCATCTCCTCCGATCATATCGAAGGACGACTTCGCGTCTGCTTATGATGCGAAGAACGAGACGACTAAGAGATTATCCACAACTGCCCTGGGTTGACCCAAAGATCTGCCCACACCCAGTCCCGATTGCTCTGCTGAAATTCAACGACCTCGATGAAACAATCTTCCGTTGCGATGTGTGCGGAAGAATCATGACATTGGGCGAGCTCGCCCCAACGAAGACAAGAGGCTGACCAGAAACGATTCGCGAGGGACGCAACCATGAGAAGGATCAGGCTTCCAGTTTGATCCGACATTGGCTGGATGATGAGACGCTTCGAATGTTAGCTGAATGGTCCTCCGTCAAGAGTGAACTAGAACGAAAGCAGCTCTGTCAGAAGTGGAGGCTCAGCAGCCGACTGCATCCGGCATATCTGTTTGAGCTCTCGTGAGGCGCTTCATCTCTCTCGGGCGCAGTTTCGGTTGAGACTCACTGAGCTACCGTATATCACCTTTCGTTCTTTTCACCCGAACAAGGCCAACGTGACATGTATGGACTCAGATGAAACATGCACGCATTGCGGAAAGGGACTCGTCAACGGACGTTGTTTCAGATGTGGAACCTGTGAACGGTGCGGGACATAGGCGCGGAGCGTCGGATTATCCACCACGCTGGAGTAGGGTGTCAAGGTGGGTGAGAGGGCGAGCCGGCTGGCGTTGTGAGCTTTGCGGAGTCAAAAATGGGCCTGCTCCCAACGTGCTCACGGTTCGCCATCTGGACAGCAACAAGTGGAATCTCTTGCCGTGGAATTTGGCTGCGCTCTGCCAGAGATGCCATTTCAGAGTTCAATGGACGGTCGACTTCTGCCGATCCTCTCTCTCAGGCATCTACCCTCGCTGGCTACTGGAACACGTGAAAGCCTACAATGCGTGGGCACAAGGGAAAGGGCGTACGCGATTCGCCTTGGCCGATTAAGACGAAGCAAACAAATGCTGCAAATCCTCTGGACTAATTTACGATGTGTGCTCTAATGCCCCGGCTCCGCGTCTCAGGAGAATGACTGGTGCCAGGAGAGGAGTTCTATGCTTCTTCTACAACTATCATGGTCAGCGTTGATCTGACGCTGCCTAGTCTGCGAACCTTCCCGGTTATGATTTCCTCAAGTTTCTCCTTTGTCTCAGTTTCAACTTTTGCGACAACATCATAGGCGCCATAGGTCAGACAGGCTTCCTTGACATGCTCAATCTTCTTCAGTTCATCCAGAACTTCACTTTCTCTGCCCGTCTCTGCGGTTATCATCACGAAGGCCAAAGGCATCTTCCGGGCACCTTCTCGCAGTCAAGCCTATGCCCTTCCGGGACAAAAACGTTTGGAACGTCCTCGGCGGGTCCGGATTCATCTCATAATAGAGACAGCGATTTTATGTGTACGCGCGCCAGGCAACAGACACTAAAGACGGAAGGGGGGGCTTCCTCCTAGCTCTGGGTGCGCACGTGTAACAGCATCGAAGTGAATCATTTGGACCCAAACATTGTTGGAGAGACTGCAGCAGTAGCTACCTCATGCCTTTGGACATTGAACTCTCTACTCTTCGCTTCAGCTGGAAAAAGGATCGGGTCATTCAGCGTCAACGCTTATCGCATAATCATGGCGGTGGGGCTCCTTGTGCTTGCACATGCCATCCTGCTAGGGACCATACTGCCCGTGGCGACCAACGGACAATGGTTCTGGATGGGGATGAGTGGAGTTGTTGGCTTAGGTATCGGTGATTTCGGATACTTCTCGGCGCTTGTCGCGATCGGGCCTAGGCGTTCGGTTCTTCTCATGGCTTTGTCCCCAATATTCGCGTCCATAGGCGCCTACCTAATGTTGGGAGAGACAATTCCAACATTCGCCGCTCTTGGGATAGCCATAACGTTGGCCGGCGTCATCGTAGTCATATTGGAATCGGAGGAGCGTTCAGGAGAAGAACCCGTTTCAAAGAGGCTCAGAAGCTACGGCGTCTTCTTTGCCCTGATCGGAGCAATTGGTCAGGGAGTCGGCCTAGTCCTTTCGAAGAAAGGAATCTATCTAGACCCGGGAGTGATACTGAATCCACTATCTGCAACGTTGATACGCATGATTCTGGGAGCATCATTTGTGTGGATAATTGCGGTAGTTGCACGGAAATTGCCTGAACTTCGCAGAGCCACGAAGAGCAAAGAGGGAATCAGTAACACTGCTGCTGGCGCGTTCATCGGTCCCTTCATGGGTGTGACGCTCTCCATGGTAGCGGTAACCTATGCTAGTGCTGGTGTCGCCCAGACTCTGATGTCATTGATGCCAGTCATCATAATCCCAGTAGTATGGATTCTGTACAAGCAGAGAACTAGCTTACGAGGAATACTAGGCGCAGTAATCGCAGTAATTGGCGTCGCAATCCTGTTCCTAACCTAACGCATTCTCGGACCGCGCGCATCCGTCTGAGGGTCTATTGGCGCTTTGAAGAACCTATATGAGAGTCGCCTCGATTCTTCCTAGGACCGGGAGAGGGACGGCTTGGCCCTGAAGTTGAAGGATATCAAGACCGGAGTGATGCGTGAGAAAGATGGAAGCTACGCGGTAGTATGCTCAGCGCTTGGCGTGTATTCGGTAGGCAAGACTTTGAGGGATGCTAAACGGAACTTCGAGGAAGCGCTTGATCTGCACCTGTCCGTCCTCAGAGAAAGGGCAACTAAGCAGATAGCGACTGTCGCACTAGAGCGCTGATTTCTGGTCTGGTCTTTGCCTCGTCTGAGACCAATTCACGGGAAGGATCTAATCAGGATTCTTTGCAACAACTTCGGGTTCTCAGCAGTTAGGCAGAAGGGTAGCCATGTGACCCCTCAACGCGACGACACTTTTGTCACGGTTCCCTTAAAGGAGACACAGGTTGGTCTTCTCAACAGAATTCTAAAGGACTGCAAAATATCAAGAGACAATTTCCTGCATGTCATCTGATGGAGGAGACTTCTCAGTACAGCGTTGGGGGACTCGCACTCGCGTCGTCGTTGGGCGCCAAAGGGAACACATCTGTTTACCACTTCGGCACTGATAATGACTCGCAGTGTTCAGATTCTGCTTGGCTGGCTACTTAACCTTCAGAAGAAAAAAAAGACGAAAAGGGGGGATGGATATCGAGGCTGGGTTGGTCGTTTACTTGACGTATGTGGGCACGGTAATCTTCGCAGGTTCGAACTCCTTGATCTTTCCTGCCAGAAACATCTCGTATGCTGATAGGTCTAGAAGGCCGTGACCGCTACAGTTGAAGGCGATTACTTTGGCCTCGCCCGTCTTCTTGCAGGCAAGCGCTTCGTCAATTGCGCATTTTATGGCGTGCGCTGTCTCGGGTGCCGGGATCAGTCCTTCTGTGCGTGCGAGGATTAGTGCAGCGTCGAATATCTCGGCCTGTGTGTAGGCTACTGATCTCATGAATTTCTTGTTGATGAGATAGGAAATGAGTGGCGCCATGCCGTGGTATCGCAGACCGCCTGCGTGAACTGGCGGACAGGCGTACTTGTGTCCGAGTGTTAGCATCTTCACAAGCGGTGTCGTTTCAGCTGTGTCTCCGAAATCGTACGTGTAGACTCCTCGGGTCGTATGCGGTACCGCCTTGGACTCACAGGCAATGAATTCGGAGTTTTTCTTACCCTGCAATTTGTCCATCATGAATGGGAATGAGAAGCCTGCGAAGTTGGATCCGCCGCCGACGCAGCCGATTGCTACATCTGGATAGGTGTCGAGCATTTCGAATTGTTTCTTCGCTTCCAATCCCACGACGGTTTGGTGCATTAGCACGTGGTTCAGTACTGAGCCGAGGCAGTAGCGTGTGTTCTCGTTGGCGAGTGTGTCCTCGATTGCTTCGCTGATTGCGATTCCTAGTGTTCCTGGGTGGTTCTTGTTCTCCTTGAGTAGGCTTCGGCCGAACTTTGTCTGGTTGCTTGGGGATGGGAATACTTCTGCGCCCCAGGTTTCCATCATGATTCGGCGGCCAGGTTTCTGGTCGTGGCTGACGCGAACCATGTACGCCCGGCATTTCAGGTCGAAGAAGGCGGACGCCATCGCGAGGGCGGATCCCCATTGGCCTGCGCCGGTCTCCGTGACGACCCGCTCGGCTCCCTGCGCCTTGCAGTAGTACGCTTGAGGAATCGCCGTATTCGGTTTGTGACTGCCGGCCGGGTTCGTGTATTCGCATTTGAAGTAGATCTTCGCAGGCGTCTTCAGGTACGCCTCAAGGCGCCGCGCTCGGAATAGTGGTGTGGGTCGAGGCAGGCGTAGATAGGCGTCGAGCACTTCATCCGGCATCTTCACGTAGCGTTCTTTCGATTCTTCTTGGCGTACGAGTTCCTCTGCCCATATCCGAGGATGCAAGCCCGGGCTTAGCGGTTCTTTCGTGCCCGGGTGGAGCAGCGGCGGAAGTGGGTCGGGGAGGTCCGCCTGGATGTTGTACCACGAGGTCGGTATCTCGTCTTGACTCAGGTATGTTGCACAGTGGTTTCTATTCGACATTTGATTTCACCAAAACTTTCGGAGGCCGTTTCGATGCGTCTTGATCCATGAATGGAGGTTCAGTCAAGCGGTTGTTGGCTGTCTGCCGTCCAAACGCGGTCACCTGTCATCGGATTTGACCTCCGGATTGGCCGCCGAATAGGCCAACGTCTGATTTAAAGCTACGTTGTATCATAATGTACGTTGAAGTACAGATGTGGAGACAGATATCCCACCGCCTCGCAGACTACCCAGGCCGCCTCAAAGTCGCCAGGACACTGGTCGAACTAGGACTAAGCGTCAAAGAAGGCAAGATCTTCTGCGGAGACGTGGAACAATCCGAACTCAAAATGGCACGCGCAATCGGCGTCGACAGACGCACCGTCAGAGAAACCGCCCAAATCATCGAATCCGACCCTATTCTACAACCCGTCTTCAAAGGCCTCAAACCCGCCGGCCCATTCCTCCCGAACGTCGCTCGCTTTCTCGGCTACCGCGTGATAGAGATCTACGCGGATCCTCACGCGGTCGGTATAGTCACCGAAGCGTCGTCGTTGATCTCTCAGGAAGGCATCGCGATTCGGCAAGCTGTCGCCGACGATCCAGATCTGACTCCGGAACCGAAACTCACGCTTGTGGTAGAGCGAGAGCCATCCGGCGATGCGATTCAGAAGATGCTTAAGATTCGAGGCGTAACGAAGGTTGCCACGTACTAGCTGGGGAACACACTGGAACTAGAGGATCTCATTTCGATCGCACGCGAAGCCGGGGAAGGATTAGCAAGAGACTTCGGCAAGAAACACCTGTCAGAGATAATCGGGATCGGTGACTCCGGAGACGAGACCATCCGCGCCGACAGTCTCTCCGAGCAGATCGTCCTCAAACGCCTGAAAGAGATCGGCAACATCGAAGTCATGTCCGAAGAAGCAGGGCGGGTCGTCTTCGGTAAACCGGAGCATAGAGTGATCCTCGACCCGCTCGACGGAAGTTCGAACTACAAACGTGGCATCCCGCTCTTCTCGATCTCGATTGAAGTCCAAACACTGCCGGCGCTTGAACACGTGATGGCGGTGATCTATGAGCCGATGAATCGAAAGATGTTCTCCGCCGAGAAGGGGCACGGCGCATTCATGGACAGCTCGGAGATTCACACCAACCAAGAAAGACCATTCAAAGATTGTCTGTTCGACTTGGATCTTCACACAGCCGCCGACGAGAAGAAGTTCACCAAATTCGTTGAGGCCTTCCGCAAGTTCGGCCTTCCATTGAAAAGCTTCCGTAGCGTTGGTTCATGTGCAATATCGCTCGCCTACACCGCCTGCGGAACACTCGACGGCTTCCTAGACTTCACCAAGAACAGCAGAATGGTCGACATAGCCGCAGGACTATTGATACTGGAAGAAGCAGGAGGCGTCGCAACCGATATTCGTGGCAACCCGATCACTGAGAAATACGATTCACTAATCGCATGTTCCACCGAGCAGATCAATCGAGAAGTCAGGCAACTACTGCTCGACTAAGCTGACTTGAGGCCTTCACGTGTTCAGCAAGAATCCCGAACGAGTCATACGTGCCGAAACGATTGTCGACGCGAGCCAAGACGAAGTCTGGAACGCATGGACCACAGAAGGGCGTCAAGTCGTTCCTTGCTCCTGACTGCAATATTGACCTTCGCGTTGATGGTCCATACGGGATCTTCTTTGACTCCGAAGCCGAGCCTGGCCGACGAGGAGGAGAAGGTGTGAGGATTCTGGCTCTTGAGCCTAAGAAGATGTTGTCGATTACTTGGAACGCTCCTCCGCACCTGAGTGAGGTTCGAAAGCAGTGGACCCATGTCACCGTGAGGCTTGAGGGGACTCGGGAAGGGCAAACTAAAGTTACGCTGACGCATGATGGTTGGGGAGAAGGAAAGGAGTGGGACGAGGCCTTCGCGTATTTCACGAGTGCATGGATTGAAGTCGTCCTGCCCCGATTGAAGCATAGATTCTCCGTTGGTCCAATAGATTGGAACAATCCCCCAAAACTAAGTTAGATAAATCGCTACGCGGTTGAACAGTGGCTCCGTTGACTGATTTCTCGTTGGCGAACTGCCGTAGGATATATGCGAAACGCCTATGAGCGATGCGCAGTCGTTCTGCGCGAAGTGCCTCGCATGCAGACCGTAGCCAGGCCGAAGCTGTTCGGGTCGCTCATATCTGAAGTGCTGAATCGTGACCTATGCACGTTCTGCGGCGCCTGCGTCGCATCCTGCCCGGTCTGCATCCTTCAAGTGCAGGACGAGAAACCCACGATGAAGGGTAAATGCGAACTCTGCCAAGTATGCTACTACTCATGCTCAGCGGCCGAGTTCCCGAAGGACGAAGTCGAGCAGGTCGTCTTCGGACGAACGAGAACGGCTGACGAGCCGATCGGGATCTACAAGACCATAGCGAACGCTCGCTCAAAGAAGCAAGAGATTCTCCAGAAAAGCCAGGATGGGGGAGTTGTCACATCGATTCTCGGCTACGCACTTGAGAGCGGAAAGGTCGATGCCGCCGTGGTCACGTGCGTCGACAAGCAAACGCCATGGAAATCGATTCCAAGCGTTGCCGTGGACTATGCTGACGTTCTGAACGCTGCGGGAACGAAGTACACGCCCGCTCCCACGCTGATCGGGCTCATGTCAGCCACAGAAGAGTACGGGAGAGAAAGGGTCGCGGTCGTTGGCACTCCATGTCAGATCCGATCGTACAGGAGAATGCAAACATCGCTTCTCGGCGCGAGGAAACTTGCGAACGCGGTCTCACTTGCGATCGGATTGTTCTGTATGGAAAGTTACCATTACGATCAATTCATCGGAAATTACCTCCGAACCAAAGGCGTCGATGTGAGCAAGGTCAGCCGTTTCGCGATAAAGAAAGGAAAGTTCAGAGTCACAATCGAAGGACAAGAGGGTCTCACAGTCCCGATCAAGGAGCTGGACGAGTTTGTACGATCAAGCTGTAGAGTCTGCGAGGATTTCACAGCCGAATTCGCTGACATTTCAGTCGGCGGTGTAGGCTGTCCGGAGGGCTGGTGCACCGTGATCGCACGCACGACCCGCGGAGAAGAATTCCTGTCAGAGGCTGAGAAGAGTGGTTGGATAGAGCTGAAGCCGATAGACGCAGGCAAATATGGAATGGAACAGGTACTCAGAAACTCAGCTAGGAAGAAGACGAGCGCCCAACAAGGTCAATCTACACCCAGTGCACACGCACAAGCGCCTGTTCAAATTCAGTCACCCACACCATGAACCGCGCGTGCAAAAGAGATTCCTCTCCTACCCTTGACCTGTCCTATCTACAAGGGCGGGCTAGCAGGACAGTGATGAGTGCAAAGTCGGTCGACGGATTCTACCTCAGAGGTGGGCGGTTCGGTTGACCAGTTGGCTTGCAGTCATATCTTGCCTTCGTCGGATCATCTTTGACCTCGTATTCGAAGATATGCGGCCTGCCTTTCTGAGTCTTTGACATGTGAAGATGGTGAATTACGCACAACCACCCGTCACGCGTTTGGCGACATTCCACGTCCTCTTCTGTGAAAGAGTCCGTCTCACGCTTGAGGCCCAGGGTTGCTCGGTCGAGGGACGGTCTCATGGTCTGAGTGGTTGCGTCTGCTGATTCCCTGTGAAAGTCAAAGAAAGCGGAAAGCGCGTTCCGCTTGGCATTCTGCTCGTTGAGGACTGCAGGCATGGAATTCCACCTTCCCTCTAATGTGTCCTCTTTGGTGCTCACATATAGAAAAGCGAATCTAGTCAAGACTCGCCGGCCTTTCGCCTAACTCTTCGTGATTATCTTCCTCATTTCTTCAATCAGGAGCACCATAGGCGCCAAGCTGTAGAGGATAATCCCGGCTATTCCAGATGGAGCTCTTGGAACAGACAAGCTGTTCAGAACTCACGACAAGGGCATGACGAGACTCTTAACACATGATGGCTAGGTCGAGAGGGGGCTCGGATACGTTAGATGCGACATCACCGCGTCTTCGTTTTTGATAAGATCATACAAAGGCCAGCAACACGTCTACACACCCTTAATTCACCGTATGACCAGACACTATTCGTTCATTGGGACCACGCCTGGCCATGGTGGGGGGGACTCGATGGTTAAACCCGCTCAGCTAGATGAAGCTCTACTGGAAGCCGTCGACTTTGGGTTGCTTGTTCCCGGCGAGATTGTGCGCGCGACCATCTACGAACGTCTCGAGACAGTATACGGAATCAAACGCGAACAGATCCCTGAGAAACTCCCGGTCTTCCATCAGGCTCTACAGGAACTTGTGCGCTCGGCCGCCAAGGTCATAGAGAGAGTGATCGCCAAGAACCTCTACAGTCGCCTCGGCCAGAGCTTCGTCAACCACGAAAACTGGACACTGGTCGACTATGTCGATCATGCGAAGAGGTCCTTGAGAGGCGATTGAAGAGTGGAGAGAGACGCTTCGCTTCCATCTGAAGCCGCTCCCGGGCAACTGTCGGGTGAATCGAACGGGAGACTACACGATCTGCTGATAGCTGTTAAGGATATACATCACGCGTTGTTGGTGGCTGAGAATGAGGCCGAACTCTTCCAGCATATCTGCAATTCCCTGAAACAGGTAAGCTACGTCAAGTTCACCTGGGTAGGGCTCGCTGAGAAAGGAACCTTCGACATAAAGCCTGTCGCTTTTGCAGGATTCGAAGACGGTTATCTCTCCTCCATCAAGGTCACCTGGGATGATTCCGAGTACGGAAAAGGACCCACTGGCATGGCTATCAAGACCGGCCAGCCTTCCGTCATGAGAGACATCGCAACCGACCCTAAGTATGATCCTTGGAGAAAAGAGGCGCTAGAGAGAGGGTACTCCTCCAGCATCGCTCTACCACTGATTCATGAAGGAGAAGTAATTGGCACCCTCAACCTGTATTCCGAAAGAAAGGACGCATTCGGAGACCAAGAAGTCCAGTTTCTAAGCACGACAGCTGAGGATGTCGCTCTCGGCGTTAGATCACTGAGGCTGCAGAGGAACCTCCGAGAGAGCGAGGCGCAGTATCGTGCACTGGTCGAGCAGTCACTGCAGGGAATCGTGATAGCTCAAGGCCCACCTCCTCCTCGCATAGTCTTCGCAAACCCCGCTATGGCGAAGATCCTGGGGTATACTCCTGATGAATTAACAGCCCTCTCAACCAAGAAAACGGAAGGGCTAGTGCACCCTGAAGATCGCGCAATCTTCTTCGGTCGCTTCAGGGATCGCTTGGAAGGAAAAGCTGCGCCGCCACACTACGAGATCCGCGGAATCCACAAAGACGGTCAAGTACGCTGGCTGCAGATCTCCTCACACAGGATCGAGTACCGGGGACAGCCAGCCGTGCAAGCAGCATTCGTAGACATCACCGAACGCAAACGGATGGAGGATGCGCTGCGGGAAAGCCAGGCGAGGCTGAGGGATGCTCAAGCATTGGGACTGATCGGAAGCTGGGAATTTGACGTTGAAAGCGGTAAAATCGCGTGGTCCGACCAGACATACAAACTCTACGAACGTGATCCTGCCCTGGGTCCACCCACTGCCGAGGAAGAAGCCACATATTACTCTCCGGAACAGGCCTTAAGGCTGCGCGAATATGCACGACGCGCCATTGCGGAAGGAGCAGATTTCAGATACGACCTTGAAGCCGATCTTCCTAACGGGAGACATGTTTTCTATTCAGCCATAATGCACCCCATCAAGGATGCCCACGGCCGGGTCGTCAAGCTATTCGGTACTGTACAGAACATCACCGAACGCAAACGAGCTGAGGAGGTGCTGAGGGAGAGCGAGGAACGCTTCCGCCAGGCGATGGAAGCAACCAGTGATGGGTTGTGGGACTGGAACGTGGAAACTGGCGAGGTCTACTTCAGCCCAGCCTACTATCAGATGCTCGGCTACGGGTCTGGTGAGCTTCCAGGCCTTGCACAATCTTGGATGGATCTCATTCATCCTGACGAACGGGACGGGGTTTTGCGAAGCAACCAAGACTGCATTGAGAATCGGGTCCCGAGCTTTGGGATAGAATTTCGGATGAGGGGCAAGAGCGGCGGGTGGAAATGGATTCTAGGGCGAGGAAGAGCAAGCGCCCGAGACGCGAATGGTCGAGCGCTCCGAATGATCGGAACCCATGAGGATATCACCGAGCGCAAGAAGATGGAGGAGGAGCTCAGAAGCTACTCTACGCAGTTGGAGCAGCTGGTTGCGGAGAGGACTCGTGAGCTAGCCGCGAGCAAGGACTTTGCGGAGAACCTGATCCAGACCGCGAACGCCATAGTTGTCGGGTTAGACAACCACGGGAATGTTCGGTTCTTCAATCAAGCGGCGGAGAGAATCATAGGTTACACCGGCAAGGAGGTGGAAGGTCGCAACTGGTTTGAGGTGATTGTGCCTAAGGACCGCTACCCGGAGGTCTGGAGGGAATTTGAACGTTTGAGGGCGGGTGGCTTGCCTAGGAACTTTGAGAATCCCATCCTCACCAAGTCTGGGGAAGAGCGCTATGTCGTCTGGCAGAATAGTGAGGTGCGCGAGCAAGGCCAAGTCGTGGGAACAATCTCCTTCGGCATTGATATCACCGAACGCAAGCGAGCGGAGGAGGAGCTTCGCGCCACAAGGGAGCGACTGGAGTATGTGATCGGCTCGAATCCTGCTGTGATCTTCACTGGGCGGCCTCGTGCAGATTACTCCGATTATGACGCGACCTACATGAGCAATACTGTCGTCCAGATGATCGGTTTTCAACCCAAAGAGTTGATCGGTAATCCAAGATTCTGGGAGAGCCGCGTTCACCCTGACGACTTGCCCCGCTACCATGCAGAGCTGCCACGATTCTGGAAAGAGGGGCATCATGTCTTCGAGTACCGTTTTCTCCACAAGGACGGAACATATCGATGGTTACGTGAGGAGGCAAGACTGATTCACGACGCATCGGGCAAACCTGTGGAGGTCATAGGGTACGGGACCGATATCACTGAGCGCAGAAGGATGGAGGAGGAGCTTCGAGCGGCCAGAGAGCGGCTCGAATATATGATCACATCGAATCCGGCCGTAATCTATGCGGGCAAGCCTCTTGCGGATCACTCCGATTTTGTCTTGACCTACCTTAGCGACAGGGTGGTTTCGATGCTTGGGTTTGAGCCGCGGGAATTCACCGGGCATCCGGAGTTCTGGCAGCGCCGTGTTCACCCAGAAGATTGGCAACGGGTTCTGGAGGAGATGCCTCGTCTCTGGAAGGAAGGACAGTACAGCTTCGATTATCGGTTTCTGCACAAAGACGGGGCCTACCGGTGGATACGCGAAGAAGCAAAGGTGGTCCGTGATGCCGACGGTAAGCCGATTGAAGTCAACGGATACTTGACAGACATCACTGAACGCAAGCACTTGGAGGTAGCGCTTGCAAAATCTCAGCGGCTGGCTGCTATCGGCGAGACTTCGGCCATGGTAGGTCACGACCTTCGCAACCCGTTGCAGGGAATAGCTGGCGTCGTCTATCTGGCAAAGAGGAACTTGGAGTCCAGAAAGACCACGGACAGGAAAGCTGTGACAGAACTGCTTGACACTATTCAAGAACAGATCACGTACATGGACAAGATTGTCTCTGACTTGCAGGACTACGCTCAGCCCCTGGTGCCCAAGCTTACTGAAACCGACTTGCCAAACCTGATCAGGCAGACACTCTCAACGATCAAGGTACCTGCGGCGGTCAAGGTTTCCGTAGAAGTTGAGAAGGCCGCTCAGAATGTGATGATTGACCCCACGTTGATGAGGCGGACGTTCGCAAACCTCGCCATGAACGCCATTCAGGCCATGCCGAAAAGGGGGAAGCTGACTGTACGAGTTCGCAGCAAGGGAGACTCAACGATCATGACTGTTGAGGATACGGGCGAGGGGATACCTAAGAAGAACTTGGCTAGGCTGTTCAGTCCATTCTTCAGCACTAAAGCCAAAGGTCAAGGCCTAGGGTTAGCTGTCTGCAAGCGACTCGTGGAAGCTCAGGGCGGCGCAATCACCGTTAAGAGTAAGCCCCGCAAAGGCACCGTATTCACCATCAAGATGCCGCGAGGCAGGAAGGAGGTGGCGAGTTAGGTTGGAGAAGAAGAAGAGCATCCTCGTGATCGATGATGATGAAATAGTCCTCGACTCAATTGCTGAGGCGCTCAGACTGGAGGACTACAAGGTCGACACTGCCGAAACCGGCAAAAAGGCAATCGAGAAGAGCAATCTCAGATTCTACAATCTCGCCCTGATAGACATCCGCCTTCCTGACATGGAAGGAACAGAACTCCTCAACGCCATTAAAGACACAACACCAAAGATGGTCAAGATAATCGTCACAGGCTACCCATCACTTCAAAACGCCACAGAAGCACTGAACAAGGGTGCTGATGGCTACGTGGTCAAACCCGTAGACATACCCAAGCTCCTCACAACCGTCAAAGAGCATCTGCACAAACAAGAAGAAGCCGGAAGATACAGCGAGCAGAAATTCGCGGACTTTATAGAAACACGAGCTAGAGAAGTAGAGCAGTCTGCTGCAGAACGATCGACTCGAGGATCTCGCTAGTACGAAGATCGCATCTCATCAGAGGATAAGACACGGCTCACGTGAGCTGCCGCCGCCGGAATAGGGTGAGGGAAGACTTCATCTGATTCTCGATGCGAGCGACTATCTGTTTCTGTCTTCCTTGGCCAGTTGCTTTGTGGCTTTCCGTACTGCGTCCGTGCTGCGATAGCGTGGAGACCAACCAAGTGTACGCAGTTTTGAGATATCGAGGAGCATGCGCTTCACGTCGCCGGCCAGCCTCTCCCTTCAGGGCCGGGCTTGAAGCTGATCTGAACATCTCTCAGGCCCAACTCTTCGATAACGATACTAGCTATCGTTTTAACATCCGTTTGATCGTCTGTGCCAACGTTGTAGATCCCTGGGTTCTCATTGCCGTGCTTTGTTGCATGGATGAACGCGTCGATACAGTCGTCAATGTAGATGTAGGATTTCGCCTGCGTACCATCGCCTAAGATTTCGAGTTTTACCGGGTTCTGGTGAAGCTTCGTCAGGAAATCATGTATGACACCGTGCCTACTGCCTGGTCCGACTACGTTCGCGAAGCGAAAGATCAAAGTCTTCAAGCCCAGCAGATGGCTGTAAGCAGTTATCAGAACCTCGCAACCCAGCTTGGTCGCCCCGTACATCGAGATCGGCACGAGAGGCCCGTAGTTCTCCGGCGTGGGCAGTTGCGTGGCATCTCCATAAACAGTCGATGTTGAAGTGAAGATGAGAGCGCCACGCCACAACCTTGCTCTCAGTGCTTCGAGGAGCACGTGAGTGCTTCGGAGATTCTGCTCGAAGTCAATCTCCCCATCGCTCAGCGCCGCCCTCACCTCGGGATTCGCAGCCAAGTGAAACACGGCCGTGCAGCCATCCAACAGGCTCTCCACTTGCTTTTGCTCAAGAACGTCACCCAGAGTGAACTCGAAACGCTCGCTATCCATGACATCCGCGATGTTCGCCTTTGTGCCGGTGCCTAGATTATCCAGAGCCCGAACGTGTGCTCCGTCGGAAAGGAGTCTCCTACAGAGATGACTGCCGATGAATCCTGCGGCCCCGGTCACGAGGACCTTGCCCGTAAGATCCACATGATGCATGACCGTCACATACAAGCGCAGCATCGAACGCGCTGGATTTATCCTTTAGGTCAAGTCGAACATACGCACATCAGGCGATAGCCCCAAGACCGAATACAACAATACTGCAAAGACCGAGATCGGGAAGCGCGGGGATCTTTTCAATAGGGACAAAACGATGCTTGAGTCTTCAACGAAGCGCAAGCGAACATGCAAATCAGTTGGAGAGACATATGATTGGTGACTCCAAATTCTTCAGGAGTGCTTAGTTAGTCAATATATAGGGCGCTTCATTCCTACTGTCTCGACCTTGTAATGAGTGCAAGCCAAGATTTCGAGCTCTGCGGACTCCGCGTTGGGGAGGACCTTGATTATCGCCAGCGTGAAGTGTTATCCGCACTTTCTGAAGATCAGAAGGCGACGTACTCATTCCAAGGACTGCGCAGAAAGCTAGGATTCCATCAAGAGATGCTCTCAAGAACGCTCGACCGTCTTGAAGAGGAGAATCTCGTTGAGAAAACACGCGACGGATACCGAATCAACGCCAAAGCCAATGCTCCACATTTGGACTATGTGGCTGAAGTGACGCCCATCGAAACACAAGTGGTCACAGCCCATCTTCCTATCAGGACGGACGTGAGCGTCGTTTTGAACACTCTGAAGGGGAGATGGTTCGCCGATTTTCGCTGGCTCGGATATTCGCAGACCCCATCCGGCGCCGCGTTGAGCTGGATAACTGAGGATGGGC
>Ga0315281_10002465_pt1 | contig 27462 bp, 31 predicted proteins | sample YL17G07_0_MG_FD_204540 | JGI IMG/M metagenome (GOLD analysis project Ga0315281, IMG submission 204540) | Sediment microbial communities from Yellowstone Lake, YNP, Wyoming, USA - YL17G07_0 | ecosystem: Environmental > Aquatic > Freshwater > Lake > Sediment | place: USA: Wyoming | collected...
GTGGACGTGCAGCCGGATAATTACCTTGTCCTGCAGCATGGAAAGACCGTGCACGGATTGCAGTTTCACGACCCGCAGTTGGCGAAAATCCCCACCGGCTACTATGGCCCGCGCAGCGGCGCCAATCTGGTTTTGCGGAACTGGCCGCAACATCCCATGCGCGTGGGACTCCTGGGCATCGGAGTGGGGACGCTTGCGGCACTCGCGCAACCGGGGGATGTTTACCGTTTTTATGAGATTAACCCGGACGTGGTGCGGTGGTCGACAGCCAGGGACTCTTACTTCACCTACTTGAAGGATTCGCCGGGGCGGATCGAGGTGGTACTGGGCGATGGCCGGCTCTCCATGGAAAGAGAAGCTTCGCGAGGCGAACTGCAGCGGTTTGACGTCCTGGTCCTGGATGCGTTTTCAAGCGACGCCATCCCCATGCATTTGCTGACCCGCGAAGCCTTTGCCATCTATGAACAGCATCTTCGCGGGCCGAGATCGGTGATCGCCGTGCACATCAGCAATCGCGCGATCGACCTGTTGCCGGTCGTGGCCGGACTGGCCAGGGAATTCCAATATTCTTTCGTGCATGTTCACCCGACTTGGTTGCGGGGGTTCTCGTCGCAGGCGGATTGGATACTGCTGTCGAAAGATGCTGCTTTGCTTCGCGCTCCGGATCTGGTGCAGTTATCCGTGCCCTACGGGAATACTTCCAGAACCATTCTTTGGACCGACGACTACAGCGATCTGATGCATGTTCTGCGATGATTTCCTCAGAGTCGGCCCGTCGTGGTCCGCGAGGAAATCCGCTTTACCGCCCTCCTCCAGACCCACAGCAGCACGCATCCGATCAGAATCAGCGAGAGGCTCAGGCCGATCCACAATCCGGTCACGCCCCAGCCGCGGCGGAAGCACAGCCAGGCGCCCAGAGGCAGGCCCAGCAGCCAGTACAGGGTGAAGTGGCAGAGCATGGGCGTGCGCGTATCGCCCGTGCCGCGCAGCGCTCCGGTGGCCACCGTCTGGATGCCGTCGAAAAGCTGGAAGGCGGCGCACACCGCCAGCAGCGTGACGGTGCTGCCGATTATTTTTTCGTCGGGCGTGTACATGCGCGCGATCCAGCGCGGGAAGATCAGCAGGACGACGGAGGCCAGGGACATGAACGCCGCGCCGATGAAAATGGCCGCCGTTCCGGCGTTGGCCGCTCCGGGAATGTCCTTGCGGCCGATGGCTTGTCCCACGCGCACGGCCGCGGCCGAGGAAATTCCCAGCGGAACCATGTAGGTCAGCGAAGCCGTGTTCAGCGTAATTTGATGGCTGGCGAGAGCCACCGCGCCCAGGCGCCCGATCAACATCGTGGCCAGGGCGAAGACGCCGATTTCCACGGTGATCTGCAAAGCCGCGGGAAGCCCTAGAGAGAGCAGCCGACGAATGCGCGGCAGGTCCACGTCCACCGGAGTTTTTAGCAGGTCGGTGCGGTGCTTGCGATCATACCAGAGCAGATAGACGATCAGCACCGCGGCCATATAGAGACGCGCAATTGCCGTGGACCAACCGGAGCCGGCCACGCCCAGCGCCGGCGCGCCCCATTTCCCATAAATCAGAATCCAGTTGCCCAGCAGATTGACGGCGTTGGCGGTAATCAGCGCGAAGGCCACCGGGCGCACGAGGTTCATGGCTTGCATGGCGCGGCGCACGCTGAAATAGAGCATCAGCGGAAAGAGTCCCACCGTGAGCGCTTTCATGTACGGGACGGCCAGAGCGGAAACCGCAGGGTCCACGTGAAAAAACTTCAGGAACGAGCCGAAGAACAGGAGGGGAATGGTGAGCAGCGGCGTCATCGCCAGGCTGAGGTAGATGCCGTTGAGCAGCGAACGGTGGCAGTCCTCGCGGTCTCCGGCGCCGAAGGCCTGGGAGACCAGCGTATCCAGTCCGATGAGCAGACCCACGCCAAAAAACGCGATGACGTGAAACAGATGCGAGCTGATGCTGACCGCGCCGATGGCCGTGGCGCTGTCCGGCAGGCGCCCGACCATCATGGTGTCCACGATGGCCATGACCATCCAGCCCAGTTCGGCAAGGACCAGCGGCAGGGCCAGGCGAATCATGGGGCGCATCTCGGCGCGCAGCGTGGACAGGGTCAGCATGGACGTAACCAACAGTTTACGCGGAGTGGGCGGGCGGCGGCAAAAAAGCGAGAGAGGCATGCGGGGTAACTAGTGCAACTCCCGTGGGCAGCGGACGTATTGACCGGAGTACCGGGTATCGGTAGTCTCAAGGCAGCATGAATGTACCCGAAGAAAAACACGCCGGACATTTCCGATCCGCCGCGCGGCTGAATTCGCGGATACTGCTGGCGTTGGAATGGAATGACGCCGGGCGCAGCTTGCGCGTCGAAGGCTACACGCTGGACATTAGCGCGGAAGGCTGCCTGGCCATCGTCCCGCAGGGATTTGTGGTGGGGCAGAAGCTGAAGCTGATTAATCTTTCCAATCAGAAGGAAGCGCAGGCGCTGCTGGTCTGGCGCGGGCACGAGGGTCACGGCGGATGGGAACTGGGATTGAAATTGGAAAATTTGCCCGATGATTTCTGGGGCGTGGACAAATAGAACGAAGTAGCGGCAGACCTCATTGACGCCTGCGGCGGCACGACGCTGGCATTCTTCCTTGAAAATCGAGAAAACTTCTTCTCCAAGTGAAACTGCCTGGCGGCCTGGGCCTGGGCGTAACGCCCTCGCGGAGCCGGGTGGGCGCATTTTTCGCTTGCGCTGGGGCGGCAAAGGACCGTACATTGTCACTAGCAATAGGGGGTTATTTGCAGGGAGCACCTACATATAGCCAGCCAGTTGCCGCACCGCGACAGCCCGTGCTCAACAGCGCCGGCGGAGGCAGAAACGCATGACTGCCATCATTACTATCGCGAACCAAAAAGGCGGCGTGGGCAAGACCACCACGGCCATCAACCTTTCCGCGGCTCTGGCCCAGCGCGGGAAGAAGACGCTGCTGATCGATCTGGACCCGCAAGCCAACTCCACGATCGCTTTTTTCGATTCCAGCGAAATCAGCCAGACCATGTTCGAAGTGCTCAGCGACTCGCACGTCGAACTGGCCGGAGTCATCAAGCCCACGCGCGACCCCATGCTCTTTGTGGGGCCGGGACGCCTGGCGCTGGCCAAACTCGAACAGGTGCTGGCCGGGCATTTCGACGCGCCCTACAAATTGAAGGATGCGCTGGCGCCGGTGCTGCGCGATTACGATTACGTCGTGCTGGACACGCCGCCGTCGCTGGGCATTCTGACGGTGAACGCCATGGTGGCCTCCACGCACCTGCTGGTGCCCATTCAGGCGGCGTATTTCGCCATCGAAGGCACGGACGATCTGCTGGAAACCTATGAACGCATTCGCGCGCGGCCCAATCCGGCGCTGAAAGTCTTGGGAGTGGTGATTACCATGTTTGACCGGCGAACGAATATTTCGCGGGATACGCATGGGCAGATTAAGACCGTGTTCGGGGAAGTTCTGTTCAAGACGCGCATCGGAAAAAATGTGCGTCTCGAGGAAAGTCCCGCCTACAAGGAAACCATTCTTACGTTCGCGCCGAAGTCGCCGGGCGCAATCGAATATAAAAAGCTGGCCGCGGAGGTTATCCAACGTGTCGAAGAAAATCGGGTTACCCGTCGCGCTGAAGATGCGGCATGACGCCCATTACATCGAGCAACTGACCGCCTACAGCGGAGCGTCCATCGGACGCATGATCCCGGTGGAGAAGATCCGTCCAAATCCGGACCAGCCGCGCAAACTGCTGGGCGATTTGCGCGACCTGACCGATTCGGTGCGCGAGAAGGGCGTGCTGGAACCCCTGCTGGTGCGCTACGTGCCCCGCGAAGACTGCTTCTTTATCATCTCCGGGGAGCGGCGCTATCACGCCTCGCGCGCCGCGGGCCTGCGTGAAGTGCCCTGCATCGAGAAGGTCGCCGACGACGCGGAAACACTGGAAATTGGCCTAATCGAAAACATTCAGCGCAAGGACTTGACCGCTTTCGAGGAAGCCGACGGCCTGCACCGCCTGGCTACCCAATTTGACTATACCCACGAAGACATGGCCAAGAAGATCGGGAGGGCGCGCTCTTCCGTCTCGGAAATTCTCTCCCTGCGCAATATTCCGGAAGCCCTGCGCAAGAAGTGCATCGAGAGCGGGGTGACCTCCAAATCCCTGTTGCTGCAGATCGCCCGCCAGCCCAGCGAAAAGAAGATGGCGGAAATGCTGGAGCGCATCCAGCGCGGCGGGATGACCCGTGATGAAGCGCGTCAGGAGCGCCGCGAAGAGCAGCAGACGGGCCCCCGGCCGCAGCCCTTCATTTTCCATTTCGAGCCGGAGACCGAAAACTTCAAGCTGCGCATCCAGTTCCGCAAGAGCAGCGTCTCGCGCGAGGAACTCATCTCCACCTTGCGGGCCATCGTCGCTTCGCTCGAAGAGTCCGCGGAATCCGCGCCGGCCTCCAGCAGCGCCGCCGTGGCCTGAGCGGAGCAACTCCCGTCTTTCTCGGACTTCCGGTATGGCTGAATTGTCTCCGTTGCAACTCCGCATTATCGAACGGCTTTTCGCGGCCGGCTGCCGCCCCTTGGTGCTGGCCCCGTATGAAAACGGTGTCTGCCTGCGCCGCGGGGAGTGCGCTGCCGTGCTCGGTGCCGTCCCCAATGGCGGATTCCGCCTGCTGGCGCCGCCCAGTTATCTGGTGGAAGGACACTTGGGCGTACTGCTGCGGCGCGGCGATGCTGAATTCTTCGTCTGGAAAAGCAGTGAACTGGAGGCCACGGCGGAGCGCCGCGCCGCACTGGAAAGATTCCGGCAGGAACTCAGCACCCTCCTGGAAGAAGGCGCTGCGCAATAACTTCCGTGGTTTGCATTTGCGGCCTTCCCCCGGCAAACTCATTCTTTGAACGTGACCATCCATGACCACCTATGACGTCATCTGCATCGGCGCCGGACCGACCGGCTTGGCCGCCGCCATCGAAGCGCGCCGCGCCGGCCTGAAGCCGCTGGTGATTGACAAGGGCTGCCTGTGCAATTCGCTCTTCCACTATCCGGTGAACATGGTTTTCTTCACCACGCCGGAGCTGCTGGAAATCGGCGATCTTCCCCTGGTCTGCGCCGGAGAAAAACCGCTGCGCATGGAGGCGCTGAAGTATTACCGCAAGGCCGCCGAGCATTACCAGCTGGAATTACGGCTCTATGAGCGGGTCGAGCGGCTGGAGGGAAGTGACGGGCATTTTGTTGTGCGGACGCGCGCGGATAACGGCGATGAGCGGCGCTACGCGGGACGGAAAATCGTCGTCGCCACAGGCTATTACGACCTGCCGAACTTGCTGGGCGTTCCCGGCGAAAACCTGCCGCACGTTTCGCACTATTACACCGAGCCGCACGCCTTCTGGAACCAGGACGTGGTGGTGATCGGCGGAAAGAATTCGGCGGCCGAAGCGGCGCTGGATCTCTTTCGTAACGGCGCGCGAGTGACGCTGGTGCACCGCCAGGCGGAGCTGGGCGCCAACATCAAATACTGGGTTCGTCCGGACATCGAAAACCGCATCAAGGCGCGAGAGATTCCGGCGCACTTTAATACGCAGGTGGTGCGCATCACGGAGAATGCCGTCATCGTGCGCGGGGCGCAGGGCGGGGAAGAGTCGCTGCCGGCGCGGCAGGTCTTTGCGCTGACCGGCTATCATCCCGACTTTACGTTTCTGGAAAGCATGGGCGTGCGGCTGGACCCGGAAACGCGCAAGCCGGAACTGAATCCGCAGACGCTGGAAAGCAACGTGGCGGGCTTGTTTCTCGCGGGCGTGGTCATCGGCGGGCGGCACACCAGCGAAATCTTCATCGAAAACGGGCGCCTGCACGGCAAACAGATCGCGCAGGCGCTGCGGTAATCGCTGCCGCGGCGCATTTGCCCGGCCTCCGCAGGTCTGCTAAAATCGGGGAATTATGGCCTCCATGATACGCGAAGTGGCTGAGACGTTCAGCGCGCTGGTAAAGGGTTTTCACGTGACTTTCCGCAATATGCTGCGGAAGACGACCACGGAAAACTATCCGGACGAGCCCGTGCATTTTCAGGCGCGCTACCGCGGCATCCACGTCCTGCATCGCGATGAGAGCGGACTCGAGAAGTGCGTCGGCTGTTTTCTCTGCGCCGCGGCCTGCCCGGCCAATTGCATCTACATCGAAGCGGCGGAAAATACCGAAGCCAAGCGCATGTCCGCGGGCGAACGCTACGCCTCGGTCTACAACATCGATTACAGCCGCTGCATTTTCTGTGGTTACTGCGTGGAAGCCTGCCCCACCGACGCCATCACCCACGGCCACGGTTTCGAACTGGCCACCTACAACATCAACTCCCTGATTCACCGCAAGGAACAGTTACTTGAAAAAGCGTCATCCCTGCATCCTGGCCCGGCGGCAACGGCCTGAGCAGTCCCATCGGCAATAAATAATTTCGTTCTCTTTTGAGCGCAATGAATCTGGCGCCTGCGCACGGGTGTTTCTCTCCCAGTCGCTTCTTCTCCGCCTCTTCCGCTTCCCCTAATAAATACACCTATTCCTCGACATAAGGAGTTTTCCTGTGGCGCGGGAGGAAGCGATGCGAGGAGCTGGGTGGCGGGGACAGGATAGCGGCGCGTGTGGGGCGAGGTACACCCGTGGCGTGAAGGGAAGCGGGGGCCGGGTTGCGTCGCGTTTGAAAGAAACACCTCCGGGGAATTTCGCGAAACCGGTTGCGCGAGTGTTTTGCCTGCTGCATTCGCCGGAACCGCGGCAAGGCTCGGCTGCCGGGCTAGGCCGGTTCGCGCGAGCGGCTGCTTTCGGCCAGAAAATTATCGGACGCACTGTCTTGCTTCGAGGGACCGGCCGCCGAGGTTTCGCTGGGGCCCGCGCCCAGCGCTTCCTCGCGCACGGAGCGCTCGCGCTGCTCGATCAGCCAGCGGGCCAGCATGGCGCAGGCGTTCTCCTCCAGCCACTGGTCCAGCAGGCGGGTCATCTCCTTGCGCAGGTTGGCGGCGTGATTGAGCCGGGAAAGCTCGTAGGAATGCAGCGTGAACGGGGAGGCCGAGAAAAGGAACTCCCACGGCGGTTGAGTCTTTTGCGTACTCAAGGGTCCTCCAGAGGAAAGCGTTCCATAGGGTATCCGAATGGTAACAGCAGTCAAGCGTTGTAATGGAGTAAGAGGCTGTGGATATCTGTGGAAATAAAGGAAATCTTAATTCTGGGTTTCCGCGGCTGGGCTGGAAGGCGTGCAGCGCCTGCGCCGGTGACTATGAGGACCCCGATCGGTCGGTGCCCGGGGGCGAAGAGGAAGACGAAGAGGAGCAAGAGAACTGATTGCGCAATTTACGGCCTGTAAATCGATGAAGGAAACTGACCTCGGCGGGGCCGGGAAGACGAGAGGGAGGTGGCGATGAGGCAACGGAGCGTGGGCGCGGGAAGTTTTCATCGGAGGCCGGGGCGCAGGACGCCGGCGCGGCGGAGGACGCAGCGGGAGATTTTGTGCGCGGTGCTGCTGCGGGCGGCGACTGGCGATGCCCTGGGGAGGCGATTGCCGAGGACGGAGCGCGGCTGGATGACGCTGGGGGAACTGGCTGCGGCGACGCGCTTCGGCGAGGCCAGCATTTCGGCGCAATTGCGGCATCTGCGCAAGCCGGGGTGCGGCGAGTTTGTGGTGGAGAAGCGGCGGCGGGAGACGGAGGGGATGGCGAGGCCGGAGCAGGCGGGGGCGTTGTGGGAATACCGGGTGTTGAGGGAACGGGGGAGTGCGAGAAAGGCGCATTAGGAAGAGCGAGGAAAAGAGCCCGGATGGAGCAGTCCGGGTAAGGGAGCCGGGCTAAAGCCCGGCGTCTACAAAGGCGGGGGAAGAAGAGAGACAAATCGGCGGCGGGGGAGGAACGATGGGTGCGAAGGCGGAACTGGCGTTCGATGTGTGCTGGGAAGTGTATCGCGGAGCGCGGGAGGTGCTGGAGACCAAACGGGGCATCTCCGCGCTGGATTGGAGCGAGGCGGTCAAGTACATGTGGAAGCCGGACATCAAACCGCGGCTGAATGAGTACGTGGCGGACTTCGCGCTGGCGGGGCAGGCGGCGCTGGCCGAGCCGGGGTGGGCGTCGCGGCTGGTGCTGTTTCGCACGCATTACCTTGCGCTGGTGCCGTATGAACGGGCAAGGCCGTTTTTGGGGCTCAGTCCGATGGGCTGGGTGAACTGGACGGAGGAGATCCGGCGGAGGTGCGGCGCGGAGATGCTGCGGCGGGGAATGTTTCCGCCGAAGCGGTATTTTCTGGAAGTTGGGCAGTCAAAGGGAATGTTGCGGTCAGGCCGTTGGCTTTCAGATCAAGATTCGGTGAAATTGGCATAGGTTGTGATAAGCTGAAAATAAGATTAATCCTATCTGCCGGCAACGGGAGTTTGTCCGGAGAGGAGGAGAATATGGCCCTAGAGCGAGAATTGGAAACATTTAGGCGGAAACTGCCTGAACTGATGGCAGAAGAGGGCAAGTTTGCTTTGATTCATGAGGATGACCTGGTTGGTGTTTTTGCAGCGTACGAGGATGCTTTGTCAGCAGGATACAAGCAATTCGGACTGAACCCTTTTCTCGTTCAGAAAATCCAGTCCGTTGAACAAGTACAGTTTGTCACGCGACTACTAGACACGCCATGCCGCATTTGACTTTGCAAATTGCTCCTGGTGGGCCGCTCGTTGACATCTTGGTCGGCGTTAGCGCTGGCCGCCTTCAGGCCCTTAAACAAGCGGCGAAGCCCATACCCAATGCCATCCAAATTCGGGCTTTGATCGATACCGGAGCGAGTTGTACATGTATTGATCCAGCAGTCTTGAAAAACCTTGGTTTATCCCCCACGGGTTCAACGCCCATTCACACCCCCACGACTGGGGATCAAGCTCACAATGCAAATCAATATGATGTAAGTTTAGTGCTACTCCATCCAAAATTGCAGCTTACTCTCCAAGCTGTGCCTGTCGTCGAGGCGTCCTTGATGATTCAGGGAATCCAAGCCTTAATTGGCAGAGACGTCCTAAAAAATTGTTTATTTGTCTATGATGGCCAGACGGGCATCTTTACGCTCGCCTTCTAAACAACCCAATTCCATTTTGTGGTGGTTTCCAATCTCCAACATCGGGTCGGCCGATAAGGAGTATCCTGCCTATTTTCCATCCCGGCGGCCCGGACCGGGCAGCGGACAGCTGTTGGCGGTTCAATGACCGGCCCAGGACTGGAAGAGCAGGAAGAGACCCAGCAGGCCGGGGGTGTAGAGGATATCGGCGCGGGAAGAGTGCAGCGCGGCGTAGCCGAGCAGGGCGATGCCCATGGCGGCGTAGATGGCGCGGAGGATGGTGGAGAAGGTGAGTGGGCGGGGCATGGGTTTGTGTGGTTGAGTGGTTGCGGATCGATTATAGCGCGGATTGAGTGCGGCGCGTTCAGCTGCGGAAAACACCGAGAAAAGCGCCGGCCTAAAGGCCAGCCCCTACAAAAGCGTGACCGGATCGCCGATGCGGAGGAGTTTGCCGGATTCGGCACCGGGGACGCGGGTGTTGGTGGCCAGGCGGTAGAAATGGTCGAAGCGCGCGGCGGGGGAGTTGGCGGGGAGCGTTTTCTGGCGCATGGCGCTGAACTGTTTTTGGAAGGCGGGGAGTTCTTCGGCGGTTTCCGGGTGGCGCGGAGGGACGGGGCAGCGGGCGCAGGGGTTGGAGCCTTCGAAGGAGACTTCGCCGATGCGGAAGCGGCGCGGGTAGTTTTCTTCGGCGGAGAAGAGCTGGTCTTCCCAGAATGCCGGGACGCCGGCGAGTTCGAGAGTGGTGCGGAAGCGGCGGCGGGCTTGGTCGAGATTGGGTAGGGCGCCATCGAGGAGTTTCTCGGGGAACCAGGAGCAGACGGTTTCCAATGAGGCCGTGGAGACGATGGTGGGGCCGGGAGCCAGGCCGTCGTCGGGAAAGCCTTCGCGGGCGTAGCGAATGGTGACGGGCAGCTCGAAATAGCGGGTGAACCATGCGGCCGCGCCCTGAGTGTCGCCGGGAAAGGCGAAGGTGGCGGCGGGAAGGGCGCGGCGGTCGCGTGGGACGGAGAGTGTGACGCTGGAAAGGTCCGGGGCGTAGTCGGCGCGGATAAAATGCACGGCGGGAGTGCGTTTGCCGGTGATCAGGCGGCTGTCGGGGGAATGCAGCGCCCAGACGCGGTCGAGTTCCAGGCCGCCGTTGGGGCCGATGCGGGCTTGGGTGACGGCGGCGGGGTCGAGGGATTTGATGGGGTGCAGGTAAATGCCGGCGAGATGCGGTTGCGGGGAAGAGGGAGTCACGGAAGCATTTTAGCTTGAATTGGGAAGCAGAAAACAGATTATGCGGGCACCTGGGGTGAGGATTGCGGCGCTGTACTTGGCTGCAATCCTCACGCCACCAGGCGGATCGTGTGGTGGCGGCAAACATCGTGCCGCCCGGTGATCAGCCGAAACTTGCGGGATGGGCTACGGAGTGCAAAAGCCCATGCCCTCAACAGGCGGAATATGCGCCTGCGATAGTGCGGTGTCAAGAGAGAAGAGAGAGTTTCGGGGAAGTGTAAGAGATTTTTTAGAATTGGGGCGAGGGCGCAAAAAAAGAAGTGAAATAGTTGAAAAAGGGCTTGACAAGGATTACCGATCTGCTATACTAACCCTCGTAGAAAACTACCCTGAGGCCCCGGCAATGTCCGGGGCCTTTTGCTTTTTGGGGTGGTTTTGGATTGTGGGCGGGTGAGTTTTCCGGGAAGTGGCAGGCGCTGACGGGCGCCTGTAAATTCAGCTAAAACATTTGAAATCAGTGGATTCCGGCTGGAAAAAGTGTGCCGGAACGAGGAGTGGAGGGCGTATGCCTACCTATCAGAATGCGGTGCCGCCGCTGTCCCTTTCGCCGGGGGATGTCGGCTTCAGTTGGAACAACGAGGCGTTTCCGGGGGCGGGAACGGCGGGGACGCAGTTTGCGCTGCCCAGCTATGCAGGGCAGCCGGATACCGGTACTACGATCCGCTGGCAGACGATTTTCGGGACGGCGCCGACGGCGGTGAGCATCGTCCTGCAAACGGCTATGGCCGACGTGGATGCCGAGTACCAGACGATCGACACCTCGACGGCAACGGCGGGCGAGGCGCGCACGGTGGCCAACGTTCAGGGGAAATTCATCCGGGCGAAACTGTCGACGAACACCGGCGGGACGGGATTGACGGTGAAGTTGCTGGCGTGAGGCCGCGGAGATCATTCCGAAAAGCAAGGTTGTCATCCTGAGGCGAAGCCGAAGGATCTCAACTGTGCGTTGTAGCAGTGTGTGAAGTTGAGATTCTTCGTCCCGGCAAAAAACGCCGGGACTCAGAATGACACCCTATTTTTGCGGGGCGAATGTCTTGAAGCACAAAGCGCACAGCAACGGAGTTTCTCTTTCCCCTGCGTCACCCGCCTGCGAGCGAACGCCTGGCGCTGAATTGGCCGGCGTGCCCGCTCAAAAGTTTCCGGCGACCGCATCCGCGGAAGCCGGAAAGACGCCCGTCTCCCGGACGCGCGGCAGCGGCCCCAGCAAACGCGGCAAAACCCCGGCGCATCATGGCGCCGCCAGGACCGGAGCCAACGGTCATGGCGGAGCTTCGGGCGCAAACGGGCAGGCCGCGAAGAAAAAAGGTCCGGCTGCGTCTGACGATGCACGCGGAACATCCGCTGAACTGTCCGCAAACTCCCCTGCGGCGGTCACGGCCCGCGCTGCGTACGCTGAGGTGGCTGGACCCCAAGAAAACGGGGCCGGGCCGCGCGTTCCGGAAGAGCCGGCTGTCGGCGGCGAGAGCGAAGTGGCGTGGATGCAGGACGGGGCGGCGTTTGTGAACGCGCTGTTTGCGCGGGTGAATCCGCTGAAGGTGGGCCAGCGGCTGCTGACCAGCAAAGACGAGAAGATCGCGCAGCGGACGTTCGAGCGCATGCTGGAGATGAAGTGGGGGAAGGCGGCGGGAGTGATGGAGGAGTTGCCGCCGCAGATTATTTTGGATTTGCCGAGACCTCCCAGAGAGTGACTCGTGAATCGTGACAGGTGACTCGTGGTGACGAAAGGAGAAGTGATGACGAATCCGAAGGTTGTGTTTGCGGGAGAGATCGCCCAGTTGGCGGGAGTGGTGGCGGTGGTGGCGGGGCTGGTGATGAGTTTGCATCACTGGCCGGTGGCGGCGGCGCTGATTGGCGGCGGGGTGGCGTTCCTGGTGGGGAAGAAGTTGCGGGGTGTTTTGTAGAAGAGGAAGAAAAAGAGTAAACGCAGAGGCGCAGAGGTCACAGAGAAGAGTGGGAAGAAAAGAATTTATTCACACACCCCGCGAGTCCGCCGATGCGAAACCCATCACGATAAAAGCCAATGGTCATGAGAAAAAGCCGGGGATGGACGGGGCGGGCGGCGGCGCGGGCCAACATTGGCCGGCTCTATCAGCCGTTTCCGCGACAGAGCCAGTTCCATGAATCGCCGGCGAAGTATCGCTTGTTTGGCGGGGCGGCGGGGCCAGGGAAGACCAAGGCTCTTTTGTGGGAAGCGATCCAGCAGGCGCTGGAGACGGACGGGTGCGACACGCTGCTGCTGCGGCGGACGTATCCGGAGCTGGAGACATCGCTGCTGGCGTATTTCCGAAGGGATATTCCGCGGTCGTTCTATCGCAGCTACAACGAATCGAAGCACGTGGTGACCTGGCACAACGGGTCCACCACGCGGTTCGGCTACTGCCGCACGGAGAACGATGTTTACCAGTATCAGGGCGCGGAGTTTTTGTTCATCGGGGTCGACGAGCTGACGCATTTCACGCTGAAGCAGTGGCAGTTTCTCACTTCGCGCAATCGCTGTCCCGTGCCGGTGTATACGAGCGGATCGCGGAAGGGCTGCCGGGTGAAACCGTGCATGGCCGGGGCGACGAATCCCGGCAACATCGGGCATGCCTGGGTGAAGGCGCTGTGGGTGGACCGCGTGGCGCCGCCGGGGTTTGATCGCGCGGAACTGTACGACGCGGGGGATTACGAATTTATTCGCGCGCGGCTCGAGGACAATCCGGTGTACGCCAACGACGCCGGGTACCGCAAGACGCTGGAGGCGCTGCCGGAGCATTTGCGGCAGGCGTTTCTGGCAGGGGACTGGAACGTCTTCGCGGGGCAATATTTCGATGTGTTCGACGTGGGGCGGCACACGGCGCGGCCGGAGGAGTTGCGGCTGGAGGCGTGGTGGCCGCGATGGATTTCGGTGGACTGGGGATTTCAGCATCCCAGCGCGGTGTATTGGCATTGCGCGATGCCACGGGAAAGCGCTTCTCACGAATCACGCATCGTGACCTACCGCGAATTCGTGCAGAGCGGCCTTTCGCCGCGCATGCTGGGGCAGGCCATTGCCGAGCGCAGCGGGCGGGAGCGCATCAGCGATGTGTTTTTGTCGCCGGATGCGTTTGCGCATCGCACGGCGGAAGCGTCCATCGCGGAGCAGTTGGGCGAGGTGCTGGCGGCCAACGGTCTGCCGCGGCCGGCGCCGGCGGATGATGATCGCGTGGGCGGGTGGCAGTGGATGTATCAACTGCTGGAGAACGACGCCTGGGTGATCACGGAGAATTGCGGAAAGCTGATTGAATGTTTGCCGCTGCTGGTGCGCGACGAGCGGCGCGTCGAGGACCTTCGCAAAGTGGACGGAGACGACGCGGCGGACGCGGCGCGGTATGGATTGGTGTCGGGGGCGCGGATCGCGGGGCTGGCGAATGTGGCGCCGCTGGGCGCATCCGGCGTAGGGGCACGGGTAGGGGCACGGCATGCCGTGCCCCTACCGGCAAAGTTCGTACACGGCATGCCGTTGGGGGAGCAGATCGAGCGGCAAGTGACGGCGGAGGACGCGACGTCGCGGGCGATTCATTTTCAGCGGCTGGAGAGCGAGGCGCGGCGGGCATTTCGTCCGAAGGGACTGCCGCGGCGGTGGTGGTGACAGGCATGTTTGCGAAGGAAACACGATGATTCGGTGGATCAAGGAAATGCTGCGGTCGCGATACGTACGCACGCTGGAAGATGACGTGGCGCGGCTGCGGGCGGAGAACCGCGCGCTGGTGAATTCGCTGCTGGGGACGGCGGGATTTCCACCGGTGGATTTTCCCGAGGCAGTGAAGCCGCGGGAGTTGCCGCGGTTGCGGCGGAGGTCGTGGCATCAGTTGCAGGCGCTGCGGGAACGGGAAGCGGCGGAACAGCGAACAGAAGCAGAGTGAGAAAAAAAGGCGGCCTTTTTGGGCCGCCCTGAAGAATCGACATGCGCTGGGCACGACTGAGAAGCAAATTGACGATAACACATGCCTATCGATGAACGGATAAAACTGTGAAAGAGAACACTCACAATATGGCGGACGGCGGCGCGATTGCGCCGGCGGATGGAAATGCGGCGCGGACGCGCGAGCCTGGCGTGACGGAAATCATGGGGGCGAATTTCGAGCGCTTGGAAGAGTTGCGGCCGGACCTGGTAAATGCGCTGCGCGAATTGGTGCGCGGGTATCGGCAGGAAGGGGCCGTGGCGCGCCGGCACGAGATTCGGCGGATTCGCCAGGCGCGTTTGTTCTGGCAGGGGCAGCAATACTCCTGGTGGAATCCGGCGGATATGAAGTGGCAGGCGCCGTATGAGCAGCGGTCGGGCGACGGGCGGGATCTGGAGGAGATGCCGCGGTACCAGTTCGTGACCAATTTTTATCAGGGCTTCGGGCTGTCGTTCGTGGCGCTGCTTTCGCAGGATGTTCCGAGCGTGCGGTTTTATCCGCAGGCGGCGCAATCGCTGGAGGATATTTCGGCGGCGCGGGCGGCGAGCGACGTGGCGCAGTTGATCGAGCAGAACAATCACGTCGAGCAGATGCTGACGCTGGTGGGGTATCACCTGTGGAACGACGGGAAGCTCGGCGGGTACGTGCGGTATGTGGCGGACGGGCAGAGGTTTGGGTTTCGTGAGGAAGAGATTTTGGAGGCGGTGGAGATTGCGCTGGGAGAGGATTCGTTTGTTTGTCCGGCGTGCGGCAAGGAAAGCGGAAACTCGAAACTCGAAACTCGAAATTCGAGTGATCGCGGGGACGCGGGTTTGCCGAATGACGAATTTCGAGCTTCGGATTTCCAGGGCGGCGATGCGGCTGACGAGGGTCGCGGCGGGTTCTCCACGAGTCACGAGTCACCAGTCACGAGTCGCGGGATTTGCCCTGGCTGCGGCGCGGAGCTGGGCGAAGGGGACATTCGCCGCGCGGAGCGGGTGACGGTGCCGCGCGTGGCGGGAATTCGGCGGACGGCGAATGGACAGGAAGTCATTTCGATCGTCGGCGGGCTGGAGTTGAATACGCCGGCGTGGGCCAACGAGATGCACGAGTATCCGTATCTGCAATGGCAGGCGGAGGTGCACCGGGCGAAATTGAAGGCGGCGTATCCGCACGCGGCGCGGCAGATTGAGTCGTCGCCGGCGCAGGGAGCGGAGGACGTGTATGCGCGGACGTCGCGGCTGAGCGTGGCGCAGGGCTTTCCGGGATTGCAGCCGGGAGACGCGCTGGTGAACCTGATTACGTTTGACCGCACGTGGATTCGTCCGTGGGCGTTTTACGCGGTCGAGGACGAAGCGGTGCGCGCGGAGCTGCTGCAACTTTTCCCCGACGGCTGCTACGTGGGGTTCGCGGGCGACGCCTATTGCGAAGCGCGCAGCGAGACGATGGACGATCACTGGCGCGTGCTGCATGCGTTTCCGGGCGACGGGCAGGGGCGGCCCAGCGTGGGCGATTCGCTGGTGCAGGTGCAGGAACGCTACAACGTGCTCTCGAATATTCAGACGGAGACATATGAATACGGCATTCCGCCGATCTACGCCGATCCGCAGGTGCTGGATTTCGATTCGCTGGCCAATCAGGTGGCCGAGCCTTGCGCGCATTTTCCGGCGCGGGCGAGGCCCGGGCAGCCGCTGGCGGCGGGATTTTTTCAGCCGGCGCCGGCGCAGGTGCCGCGGGACATGCTGCTGCATCAGCAGGACTTGATCGGGCCGGTGGCGCAGTTTTTGACGGGGCTGTTTCCGGCGGTCTTTGGCGGAAACATGGAGGACGTGAAGACGGCGTCGGGCTACGCAATGGCGCGGGACCAGGCCATGGGGCGGCTGGGGCTCGTGTGGCGGAGGACGAAACAGTTTTACGCCGAAATGATGCTGCTGGCGGTGGATTGCTTCCGGAAAAACCGGCCGGAGGACGCGGAGATTCCGCTGCTGGGGCCGGACGGCGTGTTCGATTCGCGGGCCATTCGCCTGGCGGAGTTGAAGGGCAACATCAGCGTGCATCCGGAGGCGGACGAGACGTTTCCGCGGATGAAATCGCAGCAGCGCGGCGTGCTGCAGCAGTTGTTCGCGCTGAAGGACCCGCTGGTGCAGCGGGCGCTCGAAGAGCCGGCGAATATCGGGTACATCAAGAACGTGCTGGGGCTTTCGGAGCTGGTGATTCCGGGAGAGGACGCGCGGAATAAGCAATTGCGGGAGATTCAGCAGTTGCTGGCGGGGGCGCCGATTGTGGTGGGGGCGCCTGCAGAGGGCCGAAACTCGAAATACGAAATGCGAAATTCGGGGATGGGCGATGCGGCTGGGGTGGATGCGGCGGAGGGTGGTCGTGGTTATGTAGCGCCGGGCTTTAGCCCGGCAGGTTTGGGCGATGAATTGGGCGACGGAAAAGATGCCACCCTAAAGGGTGGCGCTACAACACCGCAATTCACGAGTCACGCGTCACTGCTTCTTCCCTCGGTGGCGGTGGATGAGTTGCTGGATGATCATGCTTCGGAATTCGAGGAGTGCAAGAGGTGGGCGAGTTCGGAAGCGGGGCAGGCGGCGAAGATGACCAATCCGGCGGGGTTCGCGAATGTGCGGGCGCATGCCGAGGCGCATTTGCGGGCGATGAGCGCGGCATCCGCGCCGAACCCAGATTCCTTGATTCATTCGCTGCAAGCGGTAAGGACCCTCGAGTGAGTCCGCCACCACCGCCGAGCGAGTTACATACATCGAGCGAAATGATGGCATCGGTGACGTCCAGGGAATTTCTCCCGCACGGCGGCGAGGAGCGAGACGGCCCAGGCGACCACTGGGTCACCATCGATGGCAATCATGTGCTGCTCCACGAGCCCCAGGGGAAGGAAAATCAGCAAACCCCGCAAGGCCTTGTCGGTCAGATTCCAGCGGAGGTCAGGACGGAAATGGCGAGAGCCATTCACGACAGCAATACTCCGACTGCGGATGATAAGAAGGGCGGATTTCACGAAGAATTTGGAGTGGCGGGTCTAGATGCATCCGGCAAATGGGTGGTGTCGCGCGATAAATCAGGCCCTTACGCTAACCCAGATGTCGCCGACCATGTTTCACCGTCTGGTAAGCCCGTCGACCCAAACATAGCCTATTCAATCGTGGATCCGCGAGTGTTTTTCCATGTACATCCGGACGGTAAGACCGAGAAGCACAAGTGGAACCAGCCGCCTTCAGACATTGACAAAAAAGCGGCTATTCCGGGCCACATCAATATTGTGTTTTCGGCCCGTGAGAATAGGGTATACTTTTATGATCGTTCTGGAATCATCGGAAAGCCCATGAAACTGAAAGATTTCTTGAGGCCATGACATGAAGAACCTTGCAGGGATCGGAGCGATGGGAATGCTGTTGCTGTCGTTTCTTCCGCAGTCAGCGCCCCAAACCAGAGGGCCCCTGCCCAAGGTTGTGAGTGCCTCCGTACCCTTCTACCCGCCTCTTGCTCCCCCGACTCGCATTCAGGGAGTGGTTACACTGCAACTGTCCACCGATGGGAAACGCGTTTCGGCCATCGATGTCGAAAACGGTCCGCCCATGCTGGTGCAGGCAGCGAAGGAAAATGTGAAAACGTGGGAGTTCGAGCCACACACGCCGGCGAGTTTCAAGGTCACGTTCCACTACAAGCTGCTGCCGACAATCTGCGATTCGCAATGCAACTGCGACAGCGAAGAAAAGGAATCGGTGGTGTTGCAACTGCCAACTAAAGTCGAGGTAAGTGCGAAAGAATATACGATTTGCGATCCCGCCGTGCCAATAGCCGACAGGAATCGATCCAAACGGAAGTGACAAATGGCGAGAGTCGCGGCAGCGTTAACTCGCCATCACGCTGAGTTCCTCTCGATTCCAGTGGGGAGTGATAGGGGAGCCAATCAAACTGAAAGACTTCCTCAAGGAAAGGAGATGACGATGCAATGGACGTTTGGCTTGATTGGAGCGATTCTGCTGCTTTCGGTTTTTCCTGCAGCGCAGGAAAAGCAAATAGAAATAAAGCTCACCATCAAATACAACGACCACACCGTGCCAAACCCGGACCACATCACTCTTAGCTCTGACGGTTATGTCGCGAAAGTGGCCGTTACGAACGGAAAATTCAATGTTCCCGCCGAACTTGCACACGCAAAAACGTGGAACCTCGCTGCTGTTATAATCGGCAATCAGATACAGATTTTCAACCTCTCGCAGGGCGACCTCGAGTACGAGATCTGGACCTTGTACCTGGCAGACCACCGCTACAACGGGAAATACGCTTCCGCCGTCCCCAAGGGCGCTGAGATTCGCTCGTCCTGTATGCTGGTGCTGGATTCTCAGTTTGTCGATCCGGGCGTAACGATATTCCAGACGCATTGTCGAAAAAAGTTGAATTCCCGCAGTGATATTCTCCGTGAAACCTGCGCCAGCGGCCCACCCTGCGGGAACCGCCGGGAAGCCCATGAAACTGAAAGATTTCTTGAGGCCATGACATGAAGAACTTTGCGGGGATCGGAGCGATGGGAATGCTGTTGCTGTCGTTTCTCCCGCAGTCAGCGCCGCAAACCAGAGGGCCCCTGCCCAAGGTTGTGAGTGCCTCGGTGCCCTTCTATCCCCGTCTTGCTCCGGCGGCACGCATCCAGGGAACTGTCAGGCTTCACCTGTCCACGGATGGAAAGCGAGTTTCGGCTATCGACGGCGAAAGCGGCCCGCCCATGCTGGTACTGGCAGCGAAAGAAAATGTGAAAACTTGGCAGTTCGAGCCACACACGCCGACGAACTTCGAGGTCGTATTCCGCTACAGACTTTTGACCTATATGTGTGATTCGCAATGCCGCTGTGAGAGCACGGAAAAAGAGTCGGTATTGTTGCAGTTGCCTGCCAGCGTGGAGATTAGTGCCACACTTCCGATGATTTGCGATCCCGCCGCACAAACAGACGATGGGAAGAGGCCGGGACGAGTCGAACCCCGTGATCAAGCGCCGGTTGAATAACTTCAAGCCGCAATGGAAGGCGCAGATGAAACAACAGTGCAGTCTTATTTTGATCGGGCTACTGGCACTCCCTCACCTTTCGGGCACGCCGGTTCTGGGCGCGCGCGACTCGCAAGCGAGTGCGCCGCAAAAAATGGAAGACGCGATCGATGCCTGGGTCAGAGACAACCATGACCTGGCTCTTGGCATGGTGTTTCAGGATGATTGCACGGCGACGAAGGACGTGCGATGGATCTCCTGTGTCCGCATGGTTCCGGGCCACCCGGATGAACTCGAGTACGCACTGTCCGTGGAAAAGCGATATGACGGAACAATCCGCGCGCATATTTCCAGGCCAAAAGCGCAATCGGTTTACGTGCAACTCCGCAAACTGCGGAAAGAGCACCCGCATGCTTCCGTCGGCGAGCTAAGCAAACTTGTCGAAGTGGAATCGCAAACGGGTGATCAGCGGAGATTTCCCGCACTGGCCCGTTTGGCGGATGAGTTTGAAAAGATTCGATTCTCGCCGGTTCTGTCCAATGAACTCATGATGGACGCGACGCAGTATCGTTTCCGTGTCAGGTTGTTCTCTGGCGAGCAAATGGAAGTTATCTTGAGTGGGCCAGGTTCGGGCTCGCCGCATCAGCCCCAAGCCTTGATCCAGTGGGCGGAATCCGCAAGGGAGATGCTGTCCAGTGTGTTTCATTGAAGAGAGGGAAGCTTCGATGTCACACAAGGGATAATTCCAACGACGTAAAAGAATAGCGCGGCAGGAGACCGAATGGTCCCGAGAAATCGGGGCTTTTTTATTGGGGGGTAAGGCATGAATTCGCATGGCATACCGAATAGCAGCGGCGGGAACGGGCCGGCGCGGGCGGAGGATGTGCTGTACGCGATGAGCGATGAGCAGATCCTGGGAATGGATGGGGAAGTGGCGAGTGACGAGTGGCGGGTGGCGAGCGAGGAGGAGGCCAAACTGCTGGGTGATTCGGATGCGCCTGGCAAGGACGGGCAGGGGGAAGGTTCGGCTGCAACAGTTGCTTCTGCTTCCGCGCGGGATGGTGCAGGGCGAGAGGGAACGGCGGGAAATGCGGGCGCGGTGAAGAATTCTCCAGCGACGGACGGCGTGGAGCCGCCGGCGTGGCTGGCGCGGATGATGGAGGACCCTCAGGCGGGCGGGGAGGCGCGGGATTTCTGGGAAGGGATTTTGCGGGCGAGGGCGGAGGGGGCGGCGTATCGCGCGGCGATTGCTTCGCCGGAAGAGGCGCGGGCGCTGAAGGAATTGTATCCGGGGGGAGTGAACGAGGCGCGGACGGCGGCGGAGCGGGCGCGGCAGTTGGAAACAATTGACCGGGCGTTTTTCGGGGCGGCGGGGATGCGGCCGGGCGAGTCGGCGGCGGCGCGGACGGAATTGGCGCGGACGATGATGCGGGAGGATCCGGGGGCGTTTCGGGAGATGGTGGCGGCGGGGGTGAGGATTCTTCAGGAGGCCACGGAGGCGCAGAGGCACGGAGGAAGAGAGGGAGATGTAGCGCCACCCTTCAGGGTGGCATCGGGGGCGGGGGATGAGGGCGCGCGGAGAGATGCGACGGAGACAGATGCCAGGCTAAAGCCTGGCGCTACACAAGAGGGGCGATCCGCGCGGGCTGCGGAGGAGAATGCGCAGTTGGCTGCGTACGGTGCGTTTGAGCGCGGGGCGAATGAGGAGTTGGAGCGCAGCGTGGGCGGGGCGATTGCGCGGACGCTGGAGATGGCTTTGCCGAATTTGCGCGCGGGCGATGCGGCGGGGGGCGGCGCCGGGCGCGGCGGCGCGGGATTGCAGGAGCAGCTGGGGGCGATGATTCGCGCGGAAGTCGAGGCGGGATTGAAGGGCGACAGGCAGTTGGGCGCGCAGGTGGAGCAGATTCTGGCTTCGCGGAGATTTGATGGGGCGGCGCGGGAGCAGGTGGTGCGGGTGATCGGGGAGCGGGCGCGGCAGCTGGTGCCGGGTGCGGCGCGGCGCGTGCTGAATGAATGGACGCAAACGGCGATGGCGGCGCGGCGCGGGCGGTCGTCGCAGGGGGAGAGCGTTGCGGAGCGGATCGATGCGGCGCGGGCTGCAGGGGAGCGGGAAGTTTCGCGGCAGAGAGCTGGCGAGAACCGGTCTGAGAGAGGTAGTGCGGCGCGAGAGAGCGGGCGGAATGACGGCGGCGGGCGCGCGTCGAAGGTCGATTACCGGAAGATGAGCGACGAGCAGATTTTGGAGGGGTAAGAGAAAAGAAGGAGTTTAACGCAGAGACGCAGAGGTCGCAGAGAAAAGATTTTGTAGAGGCCAGGCTTTAGTCTGGCTTTTGTTTTTTGGTGCATGGAAGGCGGCGGGAATTGGCGGAACAAGAAAAGACGAACAAAAGCAGGAGAAGAAAGCCACAGAGACACAGAGATCACAGAGAAAAGGCAGCAGGGAAGAGAGCGGGATGGCGCTGCGCGCGGGCGCGCCACGGAGCGATGAGCTTTGGCGGCGGCTTGCGCGCGGGCGCGCGTTCGCTTGCGCTTCACCGTGCCTCTGTGTCTCTGCGGCTCTCTTCCGGAAACGAAGTGAAGCACTTTTAAGGAGAAAAACGAATGCCAGCACAGACAAACGCGAATGTGGTTGCCCTGCAATTGGAGAAGGTGCGCGACAAGGTGCCCCTGCTCTACGAGCGCGACGACATTTTATTGACAATGATTCAGCAGCGCGGGGACGTGGAGAAGATTTCCAACCGCGCCATGCGCCTGCCGCTGCAGGTGAATCCGGGCGGCAAGGCGGGAAGTTACAACGCGGACGGCGGAGATTTGGGCCGCGGTTCGGGGACGCAGTACGACGTGGCCACGGTGTCGCCGATCTTCTTCCGCTTCGCGATTGAAATCACGAAGCTGGTGGAATACGCGACGGCGGGGCGGGCGCGGGCGGTGGAAAACGCCGCGAAGCGCGAAGTGGTCAACGGCATGAAGCAGTTCCGCGCGTTCCTGGACAAGCTGATGCAGACGGGCGGCAACGGCGTGCTGGGGACGGTGGGTTCGTTCGCCACGACCACGTGGACGATGAGCACGCCGCCGGGCGCCGCGCTGGTCTACGTGGGGCAGACGATTCAGGTGTACGACTCGACGCTGACGACCAACCGCGGCACGGCCAACGTGGTGGCGGCCGATCCCATCAGCGCCACGCAAACAATCACGGTGGACGCCAATCCGGCGGGATTGACGGCCGGCGACGTGATCGTGCACGACGGGCTTTCCGGAGCCAGTCCGGTGTCACTGTTCGGGCTGAAGTATCACCAGAACAACGCGACCACCGGAACGTGGCTGAACCTGAACCGCGCGAGCTATCCGGTGCAACTGGCCACGCCGCGCGTGAATGCGGGCAACGCCGCGCTGACGCCTTCGGCGGTGCGCCTGGCCATCAACAAGGTGAGGAAGGCCCTGGGAATCAACCACGTGAGCAAGCTGATCGCCTACATGGCGGTCGAGCAGGAGCACGCCTGGGAAAATCTGGGGATCACCGTGAGCCAGATCATCAAGGAAGGCGGAGGCGGAGGCGGAAACGATCTGGATCTGCTCTTCAGCGGGCGCAAGACCATGAGCGGGGTGCCCATCAAGTCCAGCGTGAATGCGGACCAGACGCGCGTGGACTTCCTGGACCTTTCGCACTGGGGACGCGCCGTGCTGAAGGACATCGACTTCTACGAGGTCAATGGCAACACGGTGTTTCCGATCTACGGAGCCAGCGGCGGCCTGGCGGCTTCGTATATTTTCTACTTCGACCTGGCCATGCAGGTGTTCAGCGATTCGCCGCGCAGCGGGGCGTACATTGATTCGCTGGCGCGGCCGACGGGGTACTAAAGAACCGTGACTGGTGACTCGTGACTGGTGACACGTGAAAAACGCGTGAGGCGGATTTCACGAGTCACGGGTCGCCGGACACTTCCGATGAGATCGATGACGATTCAGATTGGGCGGGAGAAATACGAGGCGCCGGAGACGGTGGCGCGGGTGCTGCGGCTGGCCGGGGGAGTGAACCGTTTCGGCGAGGCCAATTACCGCGCAGTGTGGGGCTGGAACCGCCTGGCATGGATTGGCGGGAAGTTCGAGGAGCGCGATCCGGCGACGGGCGCGCTGCTGCGCGAAGTGGTGGAGCTGCGGCGGGAACCGAAATATCCGCAGGTGAACCGCTGGCACATCGAGCGGTGGTTGCCGCCGGAGGCGTATGGGTCGCCGCGGGCATGGTATGCGGAGACGGTGGAGCGGGCCAACGGAGAGAGCGTGGCGGCGCTGGGGCCGTACCCCTCGCGCGGAGATTACGAGCACTGCTTCACGCTGGAGGGGCCGCGCGGAGAGTTCGTGCAGTTGACGGCGACGATCGCGGAGCGGATTGCGCGGGCGATTGAATGGTCGCGATGCCAGCCGCGGGCGGCGCGAAGGGAATCGATTGGGGAGCGGGAGCGGCGCGAGGAGCGGGCGTACGAGAGGTGGGCGTACGGCGCGCTGGATGGGGGAGCGCCGGCGTTTGGCGGGGAAGAGTTCGTGAGCGTGCGATGAGGGGAGTGCGGGCCGTGAATCGAATGCAAATCTGGCTGCGAGGGATTTTCGCCGCGGCGATCAGCGGGGCGGCGGGCGGGGTGCTGACGGGATTCGCGGCGGTGGGTATTGATCCGCAGCATTTCAATCTGGCGGCGGGGATTGGCGCGACGATGCGCATTGGGGCCGCGGCGGCGCTGATCAATGCAGTGATTGGCGTGGCGGCGTATTTGCAGAAGTCGCCGTTGCCGGGGGAGTAGAGAGTTTTCAGTTGTCAGTGTTCAGTCAGAGAAGGAAGCAGAGGACACGTTATGCCAGTGGTTGGATCATCGGCTTATAACACGGCGGGGCAGATTACTTCGCTGGTGCGGTCGCTGTTGAATGACGCGCAGGGAAATCTGTTCACGGACGCGGTGCTGCTGCCGTATGCCAATGCGGCGTACCGCGGGGTGCAGAGGGCGCTGGCCAATGCGGGCGCGGGCGGATTCATGACGGACAACGCGCTGCTGGTGGTGGCGGCGGTGAGCGCGGTGGACGCTTCGCTGCAGGTGGCGATCACGGATGCCACGGCGCCGCCGAATCAGCTGCCCACGGATCTGCTGGCGCCGCTGAAGTTGTGGGAGCGGCCCAGCGGGTCGGCGCAGGAGTTTTTGGAGATGGCCGACCTGACGCGGCACGGGGGCTTGCCCTCGGAGCCGCAGGGGGCGGCGCTGAGCGTCTGGGAATGGCGCGCGGACGGGCTGTATTTTATTGGGGCCACGCAGGACACGCAGATCCGGCTGCGCTACATCAAATCGTATCCGGATTTGACGGACGCGGCCTCGCCGGTGCTGGTGCGCCACGCGCAGGAGGCCATCGCTTACGGAACGGCGGCGCTGGCGGGATGGGCGCGCGGCTCGCCGCTAGCGGAGAAATGGGACGAGGCGGCGCGCGACGCGGTCGAGGATCTGGTGACCGCGGCGGTGCGGCGGGAGCAGCAGAGCGCGCGGCGGCGGCGGCCGTTTTCCTCGCGCAGCGGCTACGGAACGATTTAGCGATTGTAGCGGAACAACAATTTCAAGACAGAGGAGAGGTCATGCCCATTACGATTTCACTGATTCAGAACAACGTGGATTCCAGCGCGAGCAATTTTGTGTATGCTCTGGCCACGCTGACATTTACCGGGAGCTATCCGACCGGCGGGGACACGCTGGACTTCACCCAGGTGGCGGACAAGCTGCCCAGCGCGCAGATCGTGCAGGCGTTCGCGGAATCGCAGAACGGCAGCTCGAATTATTACGTGGCGGTGGCCGGAAGCGCGATGAACAACTGGAAGCTCAAGGCGTTCACGGGCGGAGGCACGGAAGTGACCGCGGGGGCCTATCCGGCGAGCGTGACCACGGACGTGGTGCAGCTTTCGATCACCGCGCGGAAACTGATTTAACAAGCGGCGCGACAGATCAACGAGGAGCGAGGCGATGCGGGGAATGAGAGCGGCGGCAGGGAAGGGAATTTGTTCGCTGGCGATGCTGGCGCTGGTGATTTGTCTGTTCACGGCGCCGGCGGCGCATGCGCAGGGAACGCGCAAGGACGATATTGTGCTGAACTCGCGCGGGCTGCCGCTGGCCGGGGCCACGGTGCGGGTGTGCACGGCGGCGGGCGCGGGGCAGCCGTGCGCGCCGCTGGCGGCGATTTATTCGGATGCGGCGCTGACGCAGGCGCTGGCCAATCCGACGACCACGGACGGCATGGGCAACTACACGTTTTATGCCGCGCCGGGAAAGTACATGATCGAGATCTCCGGGCCCAGCATCACCACGCGGCAGATGCCCAACGTGCTGCTGCCCAGCGATCCGACGGCGCCGAGCTTTAGCGGAGCGATCAGCGCGTTTTCGCTGAGCCTGGGCGGAAACCTGAGCGTGGGCGGAAGCGCGACGGTTACCGGAGCGTCCAATTTGAATGGCGGCGGGGCCCTCTCCGGGACGTTCAGCGGCAATCCCACGTTCAGCGGAACGCCCTCGTTTTCCGGCGGTCTGACGCTGCCCGCATCGAGCAACGGAGCGCTGAAGCCGGCGACGGCGGACGCGGTGCGCTACGTTTCCAATACGGGGAACGATACGAATGATGGCTTGAGTTGGGGAACGGCAAAGCTGACGGAGGCCGCGGCGTGCGCATCGATCGCGGGAGGAAACTCTTCCTGCACGGCGGGAACGGGGACGATATTTATGGCGCCGTCCTTTTCCGGCGCGCTGCTGAAGCCGTGGAGCGGGATTGACGTGTATGGTCCCGGCGGGTTTGGCGTGGCCAGTCCCAAGTTCAAGGGGCCGAATCCCTACGTGGACGCTACGGTGTATGGAGTGCGGGTGGTGACGTACAACGCTACGCCTGCAATTCCAGGAATCACGGCGGGCATCAACTCGGCTTCGACCACCGCGACGCTGAGTAGCGCAAGCACATTTCAGAATGGCGACGGTGTGGTTATTTTTGGCGCGGGAGCGGCACATGCGATGGCTACTCCCGGAGCGCCTACGGTGACGCCCAGCGTGGCTTCCGCCGGAACGGGGACAGGGCTGGTGGTGAATGGTCCCGCCGGGGGAGCGACGACTTACAACTATCAGATTATCGCCCGCGACAAGGCTCAGGGTCTTACCGCTACGAGTACAGTTGGCACTACGGCAAGCGGGGCCGCTGCGATTGGCGTACAGACAGTCACGATTACTTCCATTTCCAAGTCTGGGCAGACGAACACGGTAGTAACCTCGGCGGCGCATGGATTGTCCGTGGGTTCAATGGTCAACGTGCAGGGGACTTCCGTCCCGGTTGACTTCGATGGCTGGTTTGTCGTGGCTACCGTTGCGGACAACACCCATTTCACTTATCAGAACGGAATGGACAGCAACTCTGGTTCGCAGACAGCCGCTACTGGCGGGACGGCGCGGTGGTGGAACTGCAATCACCTGACATGGACTGCCGTCACCGGAGCTTTCGAGTATTACATCTACGGGCGCACGGGAGGTTCGCTGACGCTGCTGGGCGTGAGCAAGCCCAACGGCGGCACTTACGTGGACCTGAGCTGGGATGACTTCGGCTCTCCGATGATGGATAACTTTTCGGCTCCGTACTTTGTGCCAACCACTCCTCCGGGAGCTGCGACAAGCGATAGTCTGGTGACGACGATTTCTTCTGGCGCGGGTACCACGACCCTCACACTGGCTGCCGCAGCGGGAACCACGGTTGCCGGGGCGACCATTCTCTTCGACAACGCTCCGAATATCCTCACGGCGGCGAATGCCTCGCGGGCTGGAAATGGGACGCTGTACTTCCCGATTTCAGCAGCCGTGTCGAATCCAGCTTATGCGGTCAATTCGTACTTGATACTTCCAACCATGACAGCGATCTCTCAAGTTGGAATGCTCTTTTTGAATGACACTATCGAGGTCAGTGGCCTCAGCCGATGGTTTGGAAACCTTACTCCCCAAGGGGGCAATGCTCCCTCGTTTGGTTTTGAACCGGGAGCTGGGATTACTGTAAACAGAGCCAGCCCCGGCCTTTATAGTCCGAATCTTGGAAGCTCGGCATTCCGAGGCCTAAGCTTTGGCTGTGGCGTTGTAAACAACTGCACCTCAGTTATTTTCGACTACCCCTTTGGGGTTACGCTGGACTCGATGAATTTTG
>Ga0315281_10002466_pt1 | contig 27457 bp, 22 predicted proteins | sample YL17G07_0_MG_FD_204540 | JGI IMG/M metagenome (GOLD analysis project Ga0315281, IMG submission 204540) | Sediment microbial communities from Yellowstone Lake, YNP, Wyoming, USA - YL17G07_0 | ecosystem: Environmental > Aquatic > Freshwater > Lake > Sediment | place: USA: Wyoming | collected...
AGCAGTTATCTTGAGGATGACTAAAACCGGTTCACTCTTGCCAATTAAGGTAAGGCACAGTTTCGGGAAGGGAGCCGAAAGAGGTTGGCCGACGGTCCCCTCTATAGAGGGGTGGAGATGCTCACCCATCCGTTTTATCGGGGGGGGACATCTCCACCATGACCTAAGTGCTCTGGTTACTTAAATCGTTACACCGCCCCTACGGCAGACCCATGAAGGCCTTCAGTTCCGCGATGATCGCGGTTAAGCAATTATAAATCTTTGTTTGCGTCGCAGCATCTGTTATCCAGTCATTCTTATCCGGCTTGCCTATAGTGGCAACGCCGTCCACTTTGCCCAGGATGTCATTTTGCAGTTGCCCCAAGGCTTCTGGGTAGTTGCCAGACGTCGATGTTAGCTATGACCGCTCTAAGGGGGCTTGTTGGAATTTAGCTACCACAATGGGAACTACTGCTCCGGTAAACTGGCTTACAGAGATATCGCCAATCTTGGCATTTTTGATCTGTGGGCTGAGAATTCCTAAGGCATCCACCACGCTCTGAGCAGCCTGCCCGATGCACCGGCGGGTGGCCTGGAGTTGGTGGGAGATTGCCCCGGGGTGCCAGGGTACCTTATTGGGGGGGGTATTGCAGAACTTGATTAATAGGTAAAGCACCGGTGGGTCGTAAGATCATAAGAATAGTTAATTATGTATTTAGTTAATGCATAGATAGCCTCATTTTGCGATAATGGACCGTTTACGTTAGGGGCCAAAATTAAAAGCTATTTTAGCACCTAAGTATATCAATCAACATCAAAATCTTCTATCTCTATGACTATGCTTTCAGGAACCATGATTGATTTACCCCGTACAACTCCATGACTCGGGGTACAAATAAGAAATATTTTTCGGTAAGGTTCATAAAGAATTGCGATTACCATCTCACCATTAATATGTGTATTTTTTCCAACTTCTACTTTAATAATTTGATTATTACTGTTTATCTTTATAAAGAAGATCTTTTTGTTATCAATATTTCCTACCTCCATCGTTTTGCCAATGAAATTCTTTATTGATTGGTAAAATTTGCTTTCCTGTTCTTTATTTTCGGCAAACGGTATAAAGAATTTCATCTTGATTCCCTTCTAACTTTGGTTAACCAGTGTAAGGCTACCCCAAAGTCGAGGCATTATTAAGGCAATAAGGGAGGTTTATGGCGAGATCAATCCCAAGATCTCACACATGGCCTGTATCTGGTAGCCGGTCTCCAGGAGCTCAGAGGCCAAGCCGGGGACCATTACAGGAAGCCTATGTCCGACTCCTTGCCTCCAAAAACTTCTCCCGCCAACGATAATAAGAACTTTCACTGATTCGATATTTGCGGCAAATACCGGAAAGGTACTCCTGCCTTTCAGCCCTTCCAGGACTGCGATAGCCTGGCTTCCGCATCAATCTCCAAGCCTTTAATCCTCACCCCCTGAGACATTACTCGCTTAGCTTGACATCCTAACAGTGCCAAAATCAGCTTTAACAAATCAAAGTTTGGGTATGATAAAGCAGTGGCTCCACAATTTCAAGACGTTTTTAGGGTGCTGTTGGGGTGGTCTCCAGGATTTCCTTAAAGGGTTGATGGTTACTTGGCCTTTTATTGTAAGCCTGGCGGACACTTCAAGGCAGAGGAAGACCAGGGATAATGAGGATGCTCTAGGCTAGATTCCCGGATGCGCCTAGTCAGCAAGGCCTGGGCTTTGTGAAGGTGTCGCTTTCCTTCAGTCAGAGCCAGTCCCTTTAGGGGGGTCGTGGTCACCTGGGGTTGGTGCTCGACCAAGCTTCCCCCACAGAGCCAAAAAAGGTGGGTTCCAGGAGGTTTTATAGCTCCCGAAGGGTACTGGGCCAACCAGGCTCGATCAATGCAGATATCGCCTCTTGACCCACCGGTTTCCAAATTTTCTTCCAGTAACAGGCGGGTGAAAACAAAAACCCATCTCAGGAGGAGCACTCCCTGTTACTGGCCGCCTCTCCAAAATAACCGAAATAATACCAAGACCGCGGAACAACTCCGACGGTCCAGAATGAGGGTATATCGCCATCCTTATAGGCTTAAGAAATTCTTCATTGTTTTACCCTGCTTATATCGATAAAAGTAATTATATAAAAGATATCTTTATTTACCATATGGTTCAATGTTATTGTCCTATCCGGGACAATTATATCGTTCGCCCGCTTTCTTGGTGTACACTTATCTTAAATAAAAAGAAAATAACATTAGGTCATGACGTCGTGATTTAGTGTAACAGCCTGTTACGACCTTAAGTACATATCCAAGTTAGTGATTTTACCTGCTAATTAGATGAATTTACTGTTATTATCGCGCTTTATTGCTCCATAAATTCTGTAACAACCAAAGTTACACCCCTCCCCGGAATTTTTTGAATCAGTGGCCGATAATCTTAATAATTATAATTAATTCAATAAGATATAAAACAGCCATTGTTTGGCATTCAAATTGCTTAATTAGTATATCAAACCGAAATCTTACACAGGCTGGCGGATAGATGAGGAAAGGGAGATTAGATATGCAGAACGAGGTTAGGAGTCCCAAATATAAACGGTTTGTTCCGGTGCTGGCTTTTCTCCTGGTGGTGATGGCTTGCGGAGGCCAAGCTTTCCACCCGGCGGTGAGTCCCGAACAGATGCTCTCCGAACCCATGAAGGACCAGGTTTTATCGGTCGGAGACGTCGTCGATATCAAATTCCTCTACACTCCGGAGTTGAACGATAACCAAAGAGTATGGCCTGACGGGACCATCGACCTCCAAATTATCGGCAAGGTGACGGTCGAAGGCAAGAGTGTCCTGGCTCTGCAGCAGGAATTGAACCAGCGCTATGCCTCGGAACTCAAGAGGCCCAGCATAACGGTGACTGCCAAGGACTTACGCAACAGTAAGGTTTACGTCGGCGGCGAAGTCAACAAGCCCGGACAAGTAGAGGTGCCCGGCCGCTTGACCGCATTGGAAGCCATTGGCCAGGCAGGCGGGTTCAGTACCGCTACCGCCAATCAGAGTAGTGTCGTCATCATACGTAACCGCGACGGCAAGCAGTACGGCACCGTGGTTGATCTCAAGGAAGCCCTGAGTGGGCAGGAGACCCAACCATTCTATCTGCTACCTGGTGACACCGTATATGTACCCCAGACCAGAATCGCCGCAATCAACCAGTGGGTGGATCAGCACATCAACAAGATATTGCCCAGGGTTCCCGTGTCGTTTGCTCCATGACCCCGAACCGATCCTAACCCCTGAAACTTAATTTTAGGAGGCCGACATGGCTGATCTAATCATCAGAGAACGGGAAGAGAAATCGTTGCGGGATGTCTGCTATGTCCTCTTCCGGCACAAACGCAAAGCCACCTGGTTTTTTGCGGGGATCATGGCCCTGGTGCTGGTGGTGACCTTTGTTCTACCGGAAGTCTTCGAGTCAGAGGCTAAGGTGTTGGTCCGATTGGGTCGGGAGAGCGTTACCCTGGATCCCACCGCCACCACCTCAGGGCAAATCGTTAGCGTCAGTCCTCGGCGGGAGAGTGAAATCAAGTCAGAAATGGAAATTCTCAATAGCCGAGATTTGGCGGAGAAAGTGGTGGATGCGATTGGCGTGGAGAAATTCCATCGGGGAATACTGTCTCGACTCAGTTCCTTGTTCTTTCAACCTGACCCGGTAAAACAACGGGATGCGGTTGTCCGTGATCTTATGGAAAAATGGAAAATGGAAATCGGGAAAGACAGCAATATCATTGCCATTGCTTACGATAACCAAGACCCCAAACTGGCCCATGATGTGGTCCAGAAGCTCTTGGACTTCTATCTCGAAAAGCACTTGGCCGTGAACCGTACTGAGGGGTCTTACGGTTTCTTCCAGGAGCAGACGGTTAAATTGGGGAAGGAATTGGCCCAGGCCGAGGAGTCCCTGGAAGCAATGAAGAATTCCACCGGCATTTCCTCGGTGGACGAGCACCGTCGCATTCTCCTGGTACAGTTGGGAGATTTGCAAAAGGGAATTACAGAGGCCGACGCCGAAATGGTGGCCTCCCGCAACAAGATCAAGGCCATGAAGCAGCTGCTCACGGAGACTCCCCAAAACATAGTAATGGGCAACACTAAAGGGTTCCCCAACTATGCAGCCGACGGTATGCGACAAAAGCTCTATGAACTGCAATTAAAAGAGCAGGATTTGCGCTCGAAATATACCGACAAGAACGTTCTGGTGCAAGAAGTCCAACGCCAGATCAGCAATGCGGAATCCCTGCTGAAGCAGGAAACGCCCACCCGCAACCAGGTAACCACTGCAATTAACCCTGCCTATCAAGAACTGAAGTTGGCCATGGTTAAAGAGGAATCTGCCGTGGCGGCTTTAGGCGCCAAAAAGGATTCACTGGTGGTGCATCTGGCCACCGTTAAGAGCGAGCTCCAGGGCTTTAACAACAGTGAAGTGCAGATTGCGCGCTTGCAACGGGAGAAAGACATCCAAGAAGCCAATTATCGGAAATACAGCGAAAAATTGGAACAAGCCCGTATCGACAGCGCCATGGAAATGCAAAAGATTTCCAACATCAGCGTGGCCCAAGCCGCCACCAGTCCCATCAAACCGATCCGTCCCAAAAAGGGGCTCAATCTTGCCCTGGGTTTCATGCTCGGCGGGTTGGGGGCGGTGGGGCTGGCATTCATGGCTGAATACAATGATCACTCCCTCAAACGGCCGGAAGAGGTGGAGAAAAGGTTGAGAGTACCGTTGCTGGTCGCTATTCCGCATTTTTCCCTCGATAAATTGATGGACGGGCCCGTCAAGGCAACCAAACCGCTTCTTTTACCCGGGGTCAGAACAGAATGCGGCCTCATGTCCCAATTCGAGGAAAGCTGTGAAGCACTTGCTGACCGCTTGCTCCATCCGGCCGAGGGTTCAACTCCTCTGCGGGTCATTGCGGTGACCAGTTGCCGGTCCGGCGAAGGCGTCAGCACCGTGGCGTCTAACCTTGCCCTGACGTTGGCCCGCAAAGGTGACCAGCGGATCTTGCTGGTGGAAGCCAACCACCTTAACCCTGCAATCCACAAAATCTTTGGCATTAAAGTCATTCCAGGGTTGACTGACCACTTGGCCGAAGGGCAGGAGAGCTTGACCAGCATTAACAGTCTGCGTTCATCCAACCTCGATGTAGTCCAATCGGGAAAAGGGGAGATCAGCCTTTATCAACTGGCTGATTCCCGAGAGTTCTCGGAACACTTAACCCTCTGGAAAATGGAATACGACTTCGTGATCCTGGATATCCCGGCAATCTTTCGGACCAAATCGACGTTAAGGTTGTCAAGACTGGTGGATGCCGTGGTTCTAGTGGTTGAAGCGGAAAATGTCCGCTGCGAGTCCGTTCGGAAAGCTCTGGTCCAACTGGGTCAAGCTAAGGCCAATGTGTTGGGAGTCGTCCTTAACAAAAGGATGTTCCATATCCCGGAGTGGTTGTATCGCCGAATCTAACCGGGATTAAGGCTTGGTTTCGGGCCCGGAAAGGTTGGGAGCTGAATAAATTCCATTTACCTTGAAGAACAAGCTTAGGTCCACTATGAACGGTTTACGACGCAAAATTCCGCTGGAGGTCCTGAAATCCCTGGACCTGCTGATTATGTGCCTTTCCTTCTTCTTGGGCACGATGGCCGTATATCGCCAGAATGGCGGCATGTCCCTGGAGAGTTTTCTATCCATGAGGGTCAGCCTTCAGAATCTCTTCCTCTTCATGGGCTTCTCCTACTCCTGGCCCGCGATTTTTTCAGCCTTGCTCCTTTACCGGTCCAGGCGGCTCATTAGCCGTTGGGTGGAGGTGGCTGATTGTTTGAAGGCTACTTCACTGGGCACCGCAGTGATACTTTTGAGCTCCTTGGTGTTCCATCTCTACCTTATTACCCCTCTTTTTCTGATGGTGTTTTTTGCGACCAGCACCACCTTGACCATCTTAAGCCGGTTAATGATCCGGTACGGACTCGAATATGCCCGGAGAAAGGGGCACAATTTGCGTTCTATGCTCATTGTGGGCACCAATTCCCGGGCCCTGCGTTTTGCCAGGGAGATTGAGCATAAACCCGACTTGGGATACCGCGTTCTCGGATTCGTGGATGATGACTGGTCCGGGATGCGGCAATTTCGGAAGTCGGATTATCCTTTTAAAGGCAAGTTCAAAGATGTCCCCATAATTTTAAGGGAGCAAGTGATAGATGAGGTGGTGATCTCCCTGCCCATGTACTCACTGTATGAACAGGCTTCCGCCATTGTCAATCTGTGCCAGGAACAGGGGGTAGTGGTCCGATTTCTCTCGGATCTCTTCACCTCAAAGTCAGCCCGGGGGAAACAGGAATGGTTTGAAGACGATTCCATCATTACGATCTATCCAGGAGCCATCCTTGGTTGGCCGGCGATGTTGAAGCGTCTTCTCGACTTCAGCGTTTCCCTGATCTTGCTAATCATGTTATTACCTCTGTTCGCCTTTACGGCCCTCCTCATTAAGCTCACCTCCCCCGGGCCGGTCTTGTTCATCCAGGAACGGGTCGGCTTGAATAAGAGAAGGTTTCGCCTGTACAAGTTCCGGACCATGACGGTAGATGCGGAAAAGCAGTTGGCTATGCTGGAACACTTAAACGAAGTGAGCGGGCCGGCCTTCAAAATCAAAAATGATCCGCGGGTGACCAAAATCGGCAAGATCCTGCGCAAAACGAGCCTGGATGAGCTACCGCAACTGGTAAATGTGGTCAAGGGAGATATGAGCCTGGTGGGACCGAGACCCCTGCCGGTCCGAGACTATAACGGGTTCAGCCACGACTGGCAGCGCCGACGTTTCAGCGTTCGCCCGGGAATCACCTGCCTTTGGCAAATCAACGGCCGGAGCACTGTCGATTTTAACACGTGGATGAAACTGGACCTGCAGTATATCGACCAATGGTCTTTGTGGCTTGATCTCAAAATCTTGATCATGACCATCCCGGCGGTGCTGCGGGGGTCGGGAGCCTGCTGAGCGTATGGTGGGCACGACCCAGATAATTTCATGATCCCTGAAGAAGCCGCAAAGCCTCCACCCAGTCGGTTAATGCCTGAGGAGTGTGTATGAAGATCGCCATGATAGGTTCCCGGGGCGTAGATTCCAATTATAGCGGAGTTGAGAAGACGGTGCGGGAACTGGGGGTGAGACTGGTCCAACAAGATCATGAAGTGACGGTGTTTTCGCAATCTGGGCCCAAAAACCAAGAATTACCAGACAGTTACGAAGGCATCAAGATCAAAAGGATCCCTACGCTCCAGGGAAAACATACAGAGACCCTTTTCAGGGCGGCTATTGCCACCCTCCTGAGCGGGCTGGATTCCTTTGACATCATTCATTTTCATGCCGAAGGACCCGGATTATTTAGTTTTTTCAGCAGGATGCTGAGGAATAAAACTGTGGTCACGATCCATGGCCTGGATTGGAAACGCGCCAAGTGGTCCCCGTTTGCCAGCTTCTGTTTGAAGACCGCCGAAAAGACTGCCGTAAGATTCGCCCATCGAATTGTGGTCGTTTCGCGCACCCTACAGGAATATTTTAGCGAAACCTATAACCTGGATACTAAGTTTATCCCTAATGCCGTCATTATTTATTACAGATCCCAGTCCTGGGATCATATCGCCTCCCTGGGCCTGGCTCCGGGGGAGTATTGCCTGTTTGCCAGCAGATTGGTGCCGGAGAAGGGATGCCATGACCTCATCGAAGCTTACAATACCCTGGATACCAAGAAAAAATTAGTGATTGCCGGGGGTTCTCGTTACCAGGACGATTACATCGAAAGTCTTAAAAACATGGCTGATCCTAAGAAAATCATCTTTACGGGCCATGTTACTGGCGATCTCTTAAAAGAATTATTTTCGCACACCCATCTGTTTATCCTTCCCTCTTACATTGAGGGATTATCCAACGCGCTGCTCGAAGCTATCAGTTATCAAAAATGTACTTTGGTCAGCGATATCCCCGAGAATTTGGAAGTAATTCTGGATTATGGGTATTCCTTTAAAGTAGGAGATAAGCAAGATCTTGCCGACAAACTTAGCTCTCTGCTTAACAATCCCACAATGGCATTTATGATGGAAGCAAAAATTAACGAGATGGGGCGGAGCAAGTATACATGGGATTACATATCAAAAGAATACGATGCGGTTTATAGGGCAGCATATTCATAAGAGATCTGGTGGAGATGCCGAAGGAGCTATTATGTTATTGACTGAGGCAGACTTTAAGCAACTGGAGGTCTTGGGGATCAGCGAATCCCTGGTGCAGCGGCAGTTAGACCTCTTGGCTCGGGGAGGGTGCCAGGTAAATCTCAACCGCCCCTGTACCAAGGGGGATGGTCTCTCTATGATTGCGCCGGAAAAGATAGAAAAATATCTGCAACTTCACGAGGAAGCAGCTCAGGCAGGCCGTTTCCTTAAGTTTGTACCTGCTTCTGGCGCGGCTACGCGGATGTTCCAGTTTTGCTACCAGGTATTTGAATCTTTTGGCGGTAAAATCGAAGTAATTAGAAAAGCAACTTCGAAGGATAAGCGCGTCAGAGAATTTCTGAAATTTTGGGATAACCTGAAAAATTTCGCCTTTTACGATGACCTCAGAAAAAGAATGGCTATCGACGGCTTCTACCTGGATGCGATGCGGAAGGGGGACCGAATCGAGATTGTCCTGGCATATCTCCTCACGGACTGGGGACTGAACTACGGTTCTCTCCCCAAGGCCCTGCTGAAATTTCACCGATATCACCAGGAATGCCGGACAGCATTTGAAGAACATGTTGATGAAGGATCTCGTTACGTTAAAGACGCCAACGGGTTATGCCGATTCCACTTTACCATTTCCCCGGAGCATGAGGAGGATTTCCACAAACTGATCAAAGAAGTGCTTCCCAAATACCGGAAGAGGAATAGGGCAAACTATTGCTTAGATTTTTCTCTGCAAGCCCATTCTACCGATTCGATTGCTTTGGGCCCAGACAACACCATTGTGAGAGATAAACACGGCCGCCTTGTCTTTCGTCCTGGCGGTCACGGTGCCCTGTTGGACAATTTCAACAACCTTAATGGTGACCTCGTATACATCAAGAATATTGATAACATTGCCTCCGATCACCTGAGGACATTGGTTTCCTTCTGGAATAGGCTGCTGGGAGGATTCCTGGTCGAGGTGGAAGAGAAGGTTCATAGCTTTCTGCAGCGGCTAGCGGCAGAAGGGTTTGCGGCAATCTCCGAAGAACTGGAGGCATTCGCGCGAGAGACCCTGCTCCTTCACTTTCCCGAATCTTACTCAGGTTGGAGTCCGGACGAACGAAAAAGATTTTTTCTCAATAATTTGAATCGACCCATCCGGGTGTGCGGCATGGTTCCTAACAAAGGAGAAGCGGGCGGTGGCCCCTTCTGGGTGGAGCAGAAAGATGGCGTTTTGTCCCTGCAGATTGTTGAGTCCGGCCAGGTGGATATGGCCGATTCTGAACAAAGCAAGATCTGGGGCTCTTCTACCCACTTTAACCCCGTAAATCTGGTATGCGCCTTAAGAGACTATCGGGGACGGCAATTTGATCTAAATAATTATGTAGATCAGGATGCGGTGGTTATTTGTCAAAAATCACCGAATGGTAAGCAAATTAAGGCCCTGGAACTTCCAGGGTTATGGAATGGCGCCATGGCGGCATGGAATACCATTTTTGTGGAGATGCCCGGAGAGACTTTTTGTCCGGTGAAAACCGTCAATGACTTACTGCGTCCTGAGCATCAACCGGAACGCAGCGAGGGAGTTTTTCAGGCAGCTAACTTGGGCAGGGCCTGAGCCAAATGCGCTAGCTGCGGCGAAGTTTACGCGTCCACCAAAGCAATTCATTAAAGGGCCAGGACATCCTGAGGTGCGGGCAGACCATAAGCAAACATACCCCGAGGAGCCTGGATTGCAGCGGCGGAGAGGAGCCAAGGAAGGAAGTTATGAATGAACTTGAAAGCCAGATGGCAATTGCGGAGATCCCGGACGAAATCTTGGCGCACCACCTCATAAATCGGGATGATCTCGAAGTGGTCCTCGGGAGACCGGAGACCTATATTAGGTGGTTTACCCTCTGCACTCCATTTCTTTGGCTGACTGGCCTTATCCTGCCCGCGGCCATGATCCTGCTTTTGGGACTGCTTTGGCGGATTCCGGCGCGGAAATATTTAACCGATTGGCTGGTCCTGTCTTGGTGGATGGTCTCATCGGTTCAGGCTGTTGCCGTCTTCTTCAACTGGATCGATTCCCCGGAGTCCGTGGGTTTCCTGGTTCGCCAGTTATTATCCTTTACCACCTCAGGCTGGTTTGTCCTGGGATCGGCGTTGGCCATAGGGAAATATTCTCGCTTTGACAGCAAAGAAATAGTAAGGGATGCTTCTATTTTAGGTTTATATATTATAATTTTCGGAATCATCGCCTTGCTTATTTATATTATTTATAGGTTGCCAACCAAATTTATTGCCACCCCTTTTGGATATCTACTACCGGAAGAAATGTCATTAACAAGATTTTTTTTCACTATTCGCTTTTATTCCTTTGAAGAATTGTTCGGGACAGAGCTGCCTCGATTATGTCTTTTCTACCCCTGGCCCCTGATCCTGTCATTTGCTGGGGTAGGCTTATTGTTCATGACGATTTACGAAAACAGCAAGTTTTGGAAATATCTTGGCGTTACCGGGGCCTTGGTCGCCATTTTCGGCAGTATGGGGCGAATGGGAGTAATTGCCGTGACCTTGAGCCTGCTGATTTTTTTCTGGTCCAAGTTGCGCGCGTCGGCCAAGTGGGCCACAGTGATCATCTGCTCCACCGTCCTGTTGGTTTCGCTCATCGGGAATCTGGGCTCCGGGGTTATTAATAGCACCGTGCAGAAAATCGAGAAGTCGAGAGAAGGTTCCACTGATGCCAGAAGGTTGGGTTACGAGTTGACGTGGGCGGCAATCCGCCAATCTCCGGTCATCGGCTACGGCTGGGTAGGAGATCTGATCTCCGAAGAGATTCCCATGCCCCTCGGTTCCCATTCCACCATTTTGGGGATCCTCTATACCGGGGGCGCCGTCACTTTCGCTTCTTTCTGCCTGGCTGTTATTATCACGCTTTTTTCCTTCCTGAAAAAATTGGCTACTAGCGGCGATAGCAAGCGCTTGAGCGCCTTTTGTATCTTCCTGGCTTTACTTCTGTTTACCACCACCGAAGGAATCAATTATTTCTTTATCTCCAATCTTATTATCCTGTTTTGGCTGGGAATGGCCTTGACACCCTTAACCGCTGATGAGGAGGCGGACCACCTATTGCTGTTGGTGTAAGACCCGACTGGGACAATTAAATAACTGGTTTTCGAATAAAAAAATGCCAACCATGCTGCGCCAGATGAGCGAAAGCTGCAAGAAATTTTACCGTTATTGCCTTGCCTTCACCGGGTCGGACGGTGCCGTCCTGCTTTTGGGCCGCATCATCCTGTTGGGAAATGCCTTTATAATATCCATTTATCTCCTCAAGAAATTCGGACTTGGTGCGGTGGGAACTTACACTTTAGCCAATGTAGCAGTCGTCTCGCTCTCCTTGTTTTGCGGACTAGGGCTCAATTATTCCCTCCCTCGGGAATCTTTGACAAACTTGCAGAGGAATACGGTGGCGCTGGTCTGGTCGGGTCTGTTGGCTCCCATCAGCCTGGCCTTGATCGTGGCTTACGCCGTAATTATGGCGCAACATCGGCTTGAAGTTTGGGAAATCTCTCTGTTTGCCACCGCTGGTTTCTTCTGCGGTATCACCAACGTGGCCAACACCCTATTTATCATGCAAAACCGGACCTATCTCAGCCTGATCTTCCCGTTGGTCCACACGGTGGGGTTGTTATTGGGGATGATCTATTCGCAGACGTTGTTCCACTTTGCCATCTTCCTCATGGCCTTTCGGGCTCTCGGGGCCACTATCCCGTTCTGTTTTCTGAACTATGCCAGGATAAGGATCTTCAAAATTTGGGATTGCGGCATCCAAGGTTTTTTATACTTTCCCCCCGATATGCTGGCCACGTTATCTGAGCAATCGGGTCCGGTAATCCTCAGTTTCTTGCTGAGCCGGGGTGAACTGGGGGTTTTTGGCCTGTGTCGGCAGGTCTTGACTGCCGGGGAATTTCCCTGCTGGTCATTTCTTCAATCTATATACCCCCAGTTGGTCAGGACCAGGCTGGCGTCGGTCCGTGAATTCCAGCGCCAAAATATTAGATTGTCGGTTCTCGTTGCAGTTCTGGTTTTGGCAGGCTCGTTTGTTTTGGGATTTTTTATTTACCATTTGCCCAATTTTGCTTACATGATGATACCGCTCGTTCTGGTCATTCCTTTCAAATACGACAATTGTTTTTATGATCAAGTAATCAAATCCGTCGGTAAGATCCGCCTGAACATTATCCTGAATGTAATAAAGTTTCTAGTAGCGATTCCCTTATTCGCTATCATGGGAAAGACACTAGGAGTCTGGGGAGCAATAATCGGCGTGGCTGTATTAGCCATGTTCTCGGATTTTCTTTATCGGAAGCCGGGTAGCAGCCTTTTTCCGCCCCCAGCCGAAGTAAACCCACGATCTTGCGCTTTATCCCAAGTCCAGGTCCAGGTCCAGGAACCTTTGTTAAACGTCGTGACGATTTACTCCAAAGATAACGGTAATATCGTGGGATAGTTTTGTAAAAATCATCAAATATAAGGCACTACTGGAGATCTTGGCATGTTACTCAGCGTAGTCATCCCGGCTTATAACATCGAAAAATTTATCCTTCCCGCGGTCAGATCGGTGCTGTCCCAGGAGGTCGAAAGCATGGAGGTCATTGTGGTCGATGATGGCTCGACTGATTCCACTGCCGAAGTTGTGACCTCTATCCGCGATGACCGATTGCGCCTCATCCGGCAGGCCAACCGAGGGTTGGCAGGCACCCGGAATACCGGGATCAGACATTCTCTGGGGAAGTATATTGCCTTTCTTGATGGGGACGATGTCTGGTTTCCTCACAAAATCCGGAAACAGCTCGAGTTGATGGAAAGCGATGCTAACCTGGGGTTTACCTATACTTATTCGGCTTACATTAATGAAAGAGGAGAACGTTCAGGTCAGTTATGGGTCACTTCCGTCCGCGAACCTTCTTTTATGGATCTCATTAAACGGAATCATGTTATGGCCAGTAGTGTGATGGCTCGGAAAGAGTGTTTGCTCCAAGCTGGACTTTTTGACGAAAATCTTCGGGCTTGCGAAGATCAGGAATTTTGGGTTCGAATCTTGTACAAGACTAAATATAAAGGGCGTCTGCTTCCCGAAGTACTGGCAGGGTATCGAGTCAGGGCGGATAGCCTTACCTTGAATTTTGCACATCAACTAGACAACGCCTACAAGGTAATGGAAAAATTTGCAGGGTATATTCCCGAATTCACCCAACACCTAAAACAGCGCTCCATGGCTGAAGCTTACCGCATTGCCAGCCGTAAAGCCCTGTCGGAGGGTCAACTCCAGGTAGCCGGTCAACTTATGTGCGAGTCTATGCAACTTTGCCCTACCATCGTATTAAAAGACCCGAGAGCCTTTGTCACCTTTTTGTTAGTCACCTTTCCCAAGGTGCTGCCTAAAAGCTGTCAGCAAATCCCGTATTATTGGGTCAGATCTTTATTAAAGTTGTTTTATGGTTATTTCAATCGAGGTTGTAATAATTCTATTAATTTATATTTGGAACCCTAAGGAACGGGTATTCCATTACCCCACGGATAAATTGACCAGGAAGCTGACCCTGGTTTTTGAGAGCTTTGCCGAGTTTTAGGAGGTTATGCAATGGAGCCAATCTTGAGTGTCATCATTACCGCCTTTAATGAAGGTGATTTCCTTGTCGAAGCGGTTCGTTCCGTTCAGCGCCAGACCTTTACGGCCTGGGAAATCATTTTGGTGGACGATGGTTCCACCGGGCGCACCCAGGAGGTGGCAGCAAGTCTGGTGGACGAGCCCGGGATAAGGGTGATCCGCCAGGTGAACCAGGGGGCTTCAGTGGCCCGGAACACAGGATTGAAGCACGCCAGGGGCAAGTATGTGGGTTTTCTCGACGGCGATGACTGTTGGTACCCTGACAAGGCTGCCAGCCAGATCGACATACTCGAGACCCATCCTGCCGTAGACTTGACCTTTGCTTGGTGGCGCTACGTGGATGAACAAGGAAACGACACTGGCCGTCGCGGCAAACCCGACAAGACCCCCATCCTGCTTGAAGACTTGATGAAGCGAAATTTCCTGGGGACCACCAGCAATGCGATTGGCCGGAAAGAAGCTTTCTTTGAGGCGGGATTATTCGATCCTGACCTCCGAGCTGCAATAGATATGGAATTCTATATCAGGGTAGGCCGTTTGCGGGAAGGGAACATCAAATGCATACCCAGGATCCTCTTAGATTATCGGGTCAGGAGTGGACAAATTTCCAAGAATTGGCACAGGATGTTCCAGAACTGGGAAAGGGTCATGGATAAAATGAGAAAATTGGAGCCCCAGCGAATGGCAGCGATCGAAGATGAAGCTTACGCCATCGCCAAGCGTTACCTGGCCTATCTGGCCTATGAAGCCGAAGACTACCCCGCTTCCAGGAGGTTCCTCTTCGAAGCCTTACGAGGAAATCCGGGGTTCCTTCTCGACCCGGGTTCAACCTTCACCATTATGGCTGTCCTGTGCACATATCTACCCAAAAGGCTCCACAAACCATTGGCGAAATGGGTGCAGGACCTGAGATTGACCATCAGAGGCAAGGACGTAGAGAAGGCTTTTGGTCTACTCCCGCTCTGGGCCTGTTGCTTTTGCTCATGAGGTCTCAATCTAGATGGGATCACTACGTCCATATACCATTAACAGGGGGATGAAAGAGGCGAGTGATAAATATATGAATCCCAAAATAAGCGTGATAATTCCATGTTTTATGCCACGGATAAATTGGCGAACCAGGAACCTGACGCTGACTGCCTTTAATGAAGGTGATTTCCTTATCGAAGCCCGGGTAGGCGTGGGAGGTGGTCATGTACGATATTAAGCACAGGATTTCAAGGTTCGTTCCTGAGAAAGTGAAGCAGTTATTTAGACTATCTGAAACCCATTCTAATATTACAATCGGATCTTTTGGTGGTTTTGATATTGCCTATAGAAAAGGAACTGCAGACAAAATAGTGATTGTGGATAGTATCGATAGAGACATTTTCTTCTCGGGAATTCCAGAGTATCATCCTGCTGATGACCACGTAATTATCGATGTGGGCGCCCACATAGGAACATTTACGCTTCTAGCCGCGTCGAAAGTGCCACGTGGCAAAGTGTATGCGATTGAGCCATGCGAAGATTCCTTTAATTTGCTACGAATCAATGTGTGTTTAAATCAATCTGCCAATATCTCTTTGCACCATCTTGCTATAACAGATAGAAAAGGGAGTTGCAAATTATATTATGATGTGCGTAATTGGGGACATACAGTAGTTAAAAATCTGTCCGGTCATGGTGAGAGAGTAGAAACCTTTACATTAACTAATTTCTTAGAAATAAACAGCATAGATAAATGCCATTTTATGAAGCTAAACTGCGAAGGCGCCGAATTTCCCATATTACTTAGTACCCCCAATAATGTATTACAGCGATTCGATTCTATCTTAGTGCTTTATCACTGTGATTTGTGGTGTGACAACACAGAGGAGGACCTATTATCTCACTTTCACTATAGTGGCTTTAATGCTATTGTTCGAAATCGGTCCGAAAAACGAGGCTGGATTATCGCTACAAAACTACAATAATATTCGGTTACCATTGCGATGTGGGCCCTAAAACTTCACCGCGTGGGAAATGAAACAGGCGAGTGATAAATATATGAATCCCAAAATAAGCGTAATAATCCCCTGTTTTAACTACGGCCGATTTATTGAGGAAACGGTTTATAGTGCCTTGGCCCAGACCTTCAAAGATTACGAAATCATAATTATTGATGACGGATCGACTGATTCCCATACTATAGAAACCTTAAACAAGATTGAAAAAGAGCATCCTGAAATAAAAATAATTTATCAATTGAACGGGCATTTATCCAATGCCAGGAATAACGCCATTAAAGCCTCTCGAGGCGAGTTTTTTTTTCCTTTGGATGCCGATGATACGATTGAACCAACCATACTTGAGAAATGCTATGAAGTAATATCAAAAGAACCTAAATTGGGTTTGGTTTACACTTATATGCATTACTTCGGAAGCGAAGATCTTGTTTGGAAAAATCAGGAGTATAATTTTTATGATCTGCTCTGGGCAAATCACCCGTCCGTTTGCGCTCTAATCCGCAAGAAAGCCTGGGAAGAAATCGGAGGATACGATGAAGATATGAAAGACGGATACGAGGACTGGGAATTTTGGATCCGACTGGGAAAGTACGGCTGGTTCGGGAAGCTGGTACGCGAGCCGCTCTATAATTATAGGCGACATGCTCAGTCGATGATAAGCAGATCGGAATTGAAACATGATTCAATCGTTAGATATATTCGAAATAAACATAAAGGTCTTTACGAGAAAGAATCTCTGAGGCATATAAAAAAGATTTGGAAGTCTGACTGCAATAGTTCATTCCTTAGTTTTTTACGATCTAGGCTTGAGGCAGCTGGGTTGCTTGATCGCGAGTTATGGAAAAATCATCCGCTCAAAGCGGCGGGGCGCTGTATGCCAGCTCGATTAAAAAGTAAAATTAATTCTCTGTTTAAAAAAAGACATAAGCACAATGATTCCCCAGCTTCATCAAGCTCATCTTAGAGGAGGCGCTCCCGCAGACCAGGGAGCAGAAGGTAAAATGAAAACCGCCTGTGTGGTGTTTGTTTATGGATGTCCCCGAAGCATGATGGATGCTTCTAAGTTCATTACTTACCTCCGGACAAATGAATGGGAGGTGATTAATGATTACCAAAAAGCAGATTTAATTTTGATAGGAACTTGTGGGTTTAACTCCACTTCCGAGGAAAAGAGTTTAAACTTTTTATCCATAGCCTGTAATAAGAAAAAACGCGATGCTCGAGTCATCATATTTGGTTGTTTGGCGGGGATAAATGAGGAAATTATCAATAACAATTATGATGCTTTAGCTATTAGCGGCAAGAATATCAATGAATTAGATTGGCTAATTGGCGCCAAGGTAAAGTTAAGCGAAATAAGGGACCAAAATGTTATTGATCAGATAGTTTACAACGGGTTAAATATGTTTAGTAGGTATGATCGAGCCATTGTAAATACTAAAATGTCAATAAAGCATTTTGGAAAAGCACTATTTTGTGCCCTTTATAGTAATCCCAACCCTCTGCATACCCAATATAATGGGGTATTTAACATCAGGATAGCCAAAGGCTGCAATGCACGCTGTACTTATTGTGCCATCAAAAATGCCATAGGGCCTCTTCGTTCGAAGCCATTGGCTGAAATCCTGGAAGAGTTTAATCTTGCCATACGGGAAGGATATAAAAACTTCCGTCTGGTTGCCGATGACGTCGGATCCTATGGGCAGGACAACGGCAGCAATATCGTTGACCTCTTGGACCAGGTCTTTGCATCTCAGGCTGACTTTAAATTAATCTGGGATGATTTTCATCCCACCTGGCTGATTAAATATTGCCAGGACTTGTTTAAAATCGTTTCTCAGAACCACCAAAAATTTGGTTACATGGGATTCCCCGTCCAGTCAGGAAGCGACAAGATTCTGGCATTGATGAACCGGGGATACAAGGCGGCGGATGTCAAGGAATGCCTGCTTGCTTTAAGGCAGGCTTTACCTGAAGTCAATATTACCTCGCATATGATAGTAGGCTTTCCTGGAGAAACTCAAGAAGATTTCAACGAAACTCTCTCCTTCTTGAAGGAGATAAATTTCAAACACTTTTATGCCTATAGATATTGCAAAAGACCCAATACGGAGGCCTTGCTGTTGCCTGGTAAAGTATCTGAGATAACCAAATATGCCCGACTATGGCAATTAAAAAGACGATTTTATGACACGTGTTTCGTCGGGTGAAGTCATTAGTTTCACACAAAGTAATTTCAGGCCCGCACCGGCAAGGATAATACAAAAATGAATTATTTTAATAATGCGATTATTTACTTCTTCAATCAATTTTCCCAGCGTTCCTGGCTGGTTGATCGTGGCATGACTTTTTTCGTCGGCAACGACATTGTGAAGGGCGGAATCTTCATGGCCCTGTTCTGGGGGATTTGGTTCGCCTACTCCGGGGAACCGGAACGAACCAACTACCGGGAAACCATCCTCTTGACCCTGGGCGGAACCTTCGTGGCCCTGTTTCTGGCCATGGTCCTGGCTTTAACCTTGTCCTTTAAAAATCGACCGATTTTCGCCGCCGCCCTCGGCTTTAAAATTCCCCTCGGCTATACCTGCCCTATGGAGAGCTGGAGTGCATTTCCCAGCGATCATGCCGCGTTGTTTGCGGGTTTGACAACCGGAATCTGGTTCATTTCGCGCCTCTTGGCCCTGTTAACCACGACCTATCTGTTTTTGGTCATTCTCATACCCAGAATATATATGGGGTTGCATTATCCCACCGACCTCGCAGCAGGAGCCATTTTAGGGGTTGTGTGTGTCTTGCTGTTCAGAAAAATTAATTTCATCCGCTCTATAACCCAAGGAATATTACGTTGGGGCCAAAATAACGAAGGTTTATTTTATGCACTATTCTTTTTTATGACGTTCGAAGTTGCCACTCTGTTCGTTAGCGTTCGGCACATTGGCTCGGCAATGAAGCAATTAGTCAAGGTTTACCTATAAATATGATGATAATAAATTGTTTTGGATGAGTGAGAAGGGGTCACTAATGAAAAAGGCAGGGTTTCTGGTACTTTTTATCATCCTTGAGATCGCCTCTTCCCAGCTTGGCACAGTCGAAGCCGTGGAGTATACCTATCAGCCTCTGGGACTGACCGGTTCTTTCGGCTTAAGAGTGCATCCCAATGCCATTAATAACGACGGCTGGATCGTCGGATATTATGAGATCGGCAACCCGAATTTACCGGATTACGCCTGGCATGCCTTTCTCCAGAAGGAGGGGGAATTTATTGATTTGCACGATAGTTTTCCGGGAGCTACCTCATCCAATGCCACGGGAATCAATGACCGGGGACAGGTGGTGGGGTATTGGGTCAGCGAGGGGAAGGTGCGGGCCTTCCGGTGGAAAGAAGGGAGGACTTCTGACCTGGGAGACGGCTTTATGGCCCAGGGTATCAGCCAAGGTGAGGCAGTTGCCGGGGAACTTGATGCCGCCGCCTCCTTGTGGACCGAGGCCAGAGGACTTCAGGACCTGGGGAACCTGCCTGGACAGAACGGAGCTGCGGCATATGCGGTTAAAGAAGTTGCTCCCAGAGGCAGCCTTTCGATTTTTAGGGGCCCATCTTATCCCTCAGCCGAGAAAGGCCGGGACCGGCTTGTCTGGGTCGTGGGGACGGCAACAGGGAAAACCAGCGATACAGAGTTCAAATATCCCCACGCCTTTCTATGGACCCCCCAAAAAGGCATGCAAGACCTGGGGACCCTGGGCGGATTGAGCGGGTATCTCTATGATGCCTCCTGGGCATATGCTCTCAATGGCAAAGGAGAAGTCGTCGGGAGCTCAAGCATCGGTCATTGGGGCCCCCCTGGACCCGTCGAAATGCACGCTTTTTTATGGACCCAGGCGGAAGGCATGCGGGACCTGGGCATCCTCCAACCCAATAATAACTCAGTGCATCTTGGTTCCCAGTCCAGGGGCATTAATGATTTGAGCCAGATCGTCGGGTTTTCGGGTTATCCGGCCTTAAACGGCGAAATCTACCATGCCACTCTTTGGCAGCATGGGACCATCCAGGACCTCAATGATTGGGTTCGGAAGTTCCCTGCCGAGTTACCTAAAGATATTCGCCTGGGGAAAGCTTATGGAATCAACAACGCAGGCCACATAATCGGCACTACCGAAACAACCAACAATGCGAATAATGATTATTATGGCTTTGTGCTCACCCCTAAGCCCTGACCATTACCGCCTGCCCTAGTAACAATCGTGGTAAAATTAAGGTGGCGGTCTCATTCAATTTAGCTGTCGGACTTTATGTAATTATGGTTAATTTTTATATATAAAAATAATGAAAACTTCTACTTATACAATGAACAAGATAGCAAATATCTTAAAAATATGTTTTTATAACTTTTTAGTTCACAGCAAGGCTTACTCAATATTTGAGCCATTTTATTCCGGCTTGGGAAGTATTCTACTGTTTCATAGAGTTCTCCCGGAACGTGATATGATTCATAAGTTGATTAAAAATATGGTGGTAACCCCGGATTATTTGGAGTCATGCATAATTTATTTCTTACAGCAAGATTATCAGATTTTATCACTTGATAAAATGTCTGATTGCTTAAAATCTGGCAGAAATAAAAAGAAATTCGTTTGTTTCACCTTCGACGACGGCTATGTAGATATCTATAGATATGTCTACCCCTTATTTAAGAAGTATAATCTCCCTTTTGCTGCTTTTATAACAACCGGTTTCCCTGATAAGGAAGCCTTTATATGGTGGGAGATGCTGGAGGATATGCTTTTGACCAAAGATTGCCTCAAATGCGCAAAAATAGTTAGCGGTAATAATTTATCTTGTTCGACTTGGGCTGAGAAGAAATCTTTATTAAAAGTGCTTTTAAAGGTGTTTACTATTTATAAACAGGGTGAATTGCAGGACATTTTGCAAGGATTGTTAGGACTTGATAAAATGGATATATATAAGAAACAAGAAGGGATAGTTGCTTCCTGGGAACAGATAATAGAAATGAGCAATAATCCTAATGTAACGATAGGATCTCATACAGTAAATCATTTAGGGCTAAATTATCTAAGCCCTAAAGAAATTGAATACGAAGTTGCAAAGTCCAAAGAGATATTAGAATCAAAGATAAAGAGAAAAGTAGAACATTTTTCATATCCTTTCGGTTCTAAATCGGAATCGGGGAACAGGGAAATTGCCATCTTGAAGAAGCATGGATTTAAAACCGCCACCACCACCAGGCCTGGCAATATTTTCCCGGAACATAGCGGTTGCCTGGAATCCTTGCCAAGAATCAAACCTCAACCGTTAATCGAGGGATCTGGTCAAGATGTTCAATATCTCCCCTTTTGGCTAAGTGGAGCAATATCAGCTATGAGAAATTACGGGTGGAGAGTTATTAAATCTTAAAGAAACATCCGAGATGCCCGAATAGTCTTAAACAAACAAGTATCAGGATATATTGGTGGTTGGAGGAAGATAAGTAATATTAAATATCCAGAGCCGGAGGTTTAGGGTCGTGAGGGTTACTGATCCAGGAAAAGCCGATCAGTTTGCCAAGGCCTCAAGGGGCGCCCCCCACCCCCACGGTTTTGAGGGGAATTATTGCTAACCCACTGCAAGTGTTTTTTGATAACTCTGAGGTCTTGGTCCTGCTCGCTCCAGCGTATATCTTTGGCCCGGAGTTCCGCCAAGATAGTCATCCCGCCGTCACCACCACGGTCAGCCACGTACACCCCATAATTTTGCAAGGCGTGGGCCAATACCTTGCCCGGAGCAGTTAGCGGCAGGGCATCAACCTTGATAGCCCGGGGAATGGCTAACAGCGCCCCCATGGGCAGGGAGCCGCGATAGCGGGCATTGGTGTCCCAAGCATACGCGGGCCATATAGCCGTTTCTCCTAAAACCAAACGGCTGATCTGACATACCAAGGCGTGCTTAATGTCTCCGGAGACTATCTCACCATCTCTGAGAAGTCCGGCGAAGGAGGGAAGCATGCTGGCCCGGCGGCCATTGCTCCAGCCAGTGCCCTCACCCAGGGCATTGACATAGCTCGCCATGCCGCACACGATATCTCCATTGGCGAGGACCACCGCAGCATAGCAGTCAAGCACCCAGCCATTGGGCTGGAAAATAGCAATCTGGCCATCCGAATCGGGGGAAGGTACCGCTCCCAAGGGAATGTGAAAGGTCCGGGAATAATAGAAATCGGTAGCCCGGTGGTAGTCTTGAGGCCAGGAGGGGTTCGATGAGCCGGGAGTCACGGTGGAATAATAGTTGGCGGGCGATGGTGGTTCCTCCCGGGCTCCGCGGCGCAGACTTTCTTCCACTGTTACAGAATTTCCGCGGTTGGGAAGTCCCTGGTGCAGTTTTTGCCACATGTCGCTTCTGAAAAACAGTCTCCCCACCCGGTCCGCTTTCTTGGCTACATAGACGGCACAGGTCCAATGCCCTTGATAATTAATCCCCAGATCTAGGCTATCCAGTTCCGGAAGAGGATTATAGTGGGCATTACTACCTATGGGATAGTTCCAGGGAGAAAGGCTGGTGAAGGGACGAAGGGTCACATTTCTGGCTTCTTGGGCCACTCCCTTACCGCAGTAAACAGTAAGCAGCAAAACGATCAGGATGAGAAGGAGAATTGCTCTTTTCATTTCAAGCCAAAGGGTCGGGTTTAGGTGAACCGGGTAATTAGGGCTCAACTTATATGTTAAGTCTGTTGTTCTGGAAAGCAATAGGAGAGCAAATTTTCCCCCTGACCGGGAGCGGGCGAAGAATGCAGGAAATCTGGAGGGTCTTTAAGCTCTAGAAAAACTCAAACAATCCCGTCAATTTGGGCCTAAAAGAAGTATGTTCATTACCTGCAATACCGCATTGAAACTACTAGGCACGATCGGGGTACCCCCTCCGCCGGGGGTGGTTGCTGAGTTGTTGCTCACCCATTTCAGGTTTTGCTTGATGATATTCAGGTCGTTGCTTTGGCCGGTCCAGCGGACATCGGTGGCCTTTAATTCGGCCAGGATGGTCATGCCCCCGGAACCGCCCCGATCCGAGACATAAAGGCCGTAGTTTTGCATGGCCTTGGCTAATATCAGACCCTGTGGGGTCAAACCCAGAGAATTGATATTGACACTCTGGGGAATGGCCAGCAGGGCGCCCATGGGCAGAGTTCCGGAGTAACCCGCATTAGTGTCCCAGCAGACCGCGGGCCATTGAGCCTGTTCTTTCAGGATCGTGGCGCTCATGTTGCAAACCAGGGCGTGCTGGATTACGCCGCCGGTAATTTCGCCCTGCCGGATTTGCCCCGCAAAGGATGGCAGCAGGCTGGCCCGGCGACCGCTGCTGTAACCATCGCCGCTGCCGGCGGAGTCGATATAGCTGGCTATGGAGCAGACGATGCTGCCATTGGACAGCACCACGGCGTCATAGCAATCCAAGAACCAGCCGTTGGGTTGGCAGATGGCGATATTGCCGTCGGTATCCGGGGACGGCACCGCCCCCACAGGGATGTTGAAAGTCCGGGAGAAGTAAGAAGCGGTGGCCTGGTGAATACCGCTGGGCCAGGAAGGGCTGGAAGCGCCTGGGGTAATGGTGGAGTAAAAATTGGCGGGCCAGATGGCTCCGCTGGAACCAGATTTATAGGGGAGGTCGTGCGCCCCGGCGACCAGGGCGTTCTCCACCACTGGCGGGTTGCCGCTGTTATAAACGGGATAATGGACGCCATTGATGGTGATGCCACTGGCCAGCAGGGTCCACATATCATTACGGAAATAAAGGGTCCCCTGGCGGTCGGTGGTACTGGCAAGGTAGATGCCGCAGGTCCAGTTATCACCAGTTCTGAGGCCGATAGCCAGGTTGGCCAAGTTGGCCACGCTGGTATATATGGCCCCGGTCCCGATGGGATGGTTCCAAGGCGAATTGCTGGAGAACGGTTGCAGGCTGAGGTCTCGGCTATAAGTTGGTGGTGGGAATAGGCCGATTACTTCAATCAAACAAGCCAACATTATCAAAGCCCGCAACACCTTCTTAACTCTAACCATCTTAACTCTAACCATTGCAGAATTCTACATGATTGTCCGGCTTCGTGACATCAGAAAAAAACCCGGACCAATCCATCATTTGGCTATGGGAGAAGGAGTGCGGCTAACCTATACCGCACTCCCCGAGTATGTCCAGAAGAATCTTTATGGCAAGAGGGGCACGATCGGGGTACCCCCTCCGCCGGGTGTGGTTGCTGAGTTGTTGCTCACCCATTTCAGGTTTTTCTTGATGATATTCAGGTCGTTGCTTTGGTTGGTCCAGCGGACATCGGTGGCCTTTAATTCAGCCAGCAAGGTCATGCCCCCGGAGCCGCCACGGTCCGAGATATAGAGGCCGTAGTTTTGCATGGCCCTGGCCAATACCAGCCCCTGTGGGGTCAAACCCAGAGAATTGATATTGACACTCTGGGGAATGGCCAGCAGGGCGCCCATGGGCAGAGTTCCGGAGTAACCCGCATTAGTGTCCCAGCAGACCGCGGGCCATTGAGCCTGTTCTTTCAGGATCGTGGCGCTCATGTTGCAAACCAGGGCGTGCTGGATTACGCCGCCGGTAATTTCGCCCTGCCGGATTTGCCCCGCAAAGGATGGCAGCAGGCTGGCCCGGCGACCGCTGCTGTAACCATCGCCGCTGCCGGCGGAGTCGATATAGCTGGCTATGGAGCAGACGATGCTGCCATTGGACAGCACCACGGCGTCATAGCAATCCAAGAACCAGCCGTTGGGTTGGCAGATGGCGATATTGCCGTCGGTATCCGGGGACGGCACCGCCCCCACAGGGATGTTGAAAGTCCGGGAGAAGTAAGAAGCGGTGGCCTGGTGAATACCGCTGGGCCAGGAAGGGCTGGAAGCGCCTGGGGTAATGGTGGAGTAAAAATTGGCGGGCCAGATGGCTCCGCTGGAACCAGATTTATAGGGGAGGTCGTGCGCCCCGGCGACCAGGGCGTTCTCCACCACTGGCGGGTTGCCGCTGTTATAAACGGGATAATGGACGCCATTGATGGTGATGCCACTGGCCAGCAGGGTCCACATATCATTACGGAAATAAAGGGTCCCCTGGCGGTCGGTGGTACTGGCAAGGTAGATGCCGCAGGTCCAGTTATCACCAGTTCTGAGGCCGATAGCCAGGTTGGCCAAGTTGGCCACGCTGGTATATATGGCCCCGGTCCCGATGGGATGGTTCCAAGGGGAGTTGCTGGAGAATGGTTGCCAGTAAAGATTCCTTGATGACGGCGGCGGAGTCGAGGCATTGACGGTAATTGTCGCGGTTTTGCTGGTAGAGCCGCTGACATTGCTCACGGTCAACTGGACGGTAAAGGTGCCGGCAACGCTATAAGAATGACTGGGATTTTGGGAGGTGCTGGTAGCGCCATCGCCAAAATTCCAGGAGCAGCTGCTTACGGTTCCGGTGGAGGAGTCGGTAAACTGCACCGCCAGGGGAACTGTACCGCTGGTGGGATTGGCGGTGAAGTTAGCTACGGGTGGCGCTGGATTAACGGTAATAGACGCACTTTTGCTGCTGGATCCGCCGGAATTGCTGGCAGTTAAGGTGACGCCATACGTGCCGGCCCCATTATAAGTATGGCTCGGATTCTGAGCTGTACTAGAAGTGCCGTCCCCAAAAGCCCAGGACCAACTGGTTGGGGTCCCGGTGGAGGAATCGGTAAACTGCGAGGATAGAGGCGCCTGACCGCTGGTGGGATTGGCGGTGAAGCTGGCCACTGGAGCCGAAGGGGGCGAGGGTATCGAGGTGGCAGTCTCGGTCACCCTACTGGGGCTGCTGCTCAAGCCCATGCTGTCCGTGACCGCCAGACTGACCACATAATTTCCCGCCACGTCGGCAGTGAAGCTGGGAGAAACTGTCGTCGGGTTGGCCAAGGTCGCCGTACTCCCGGAAGGCTTACCCTGCATGCTCCATTTGTAGGTGATGGACTGGCCTTGCGGGTCGTAACTACCGCTGCCATTCAAGTGGACCACGGTCCCCACGGTCACGGTCTGAGCTGTGCCGGCATTGGCTATCGGGGGTTTATTTCCGTGTATGTTTGTAGCGTTGGCCGGTATGACTGAAAGGAACAAGGAAAAGATGAAGAAGGGAGTTATTACAAATATTGTATTTTGCACAAAAACGGTTAGCCGAATCTTGCCTTTAATGGTCTTCATTAGCTTTGCTCTCCCCCCAATGGTCCGGTGATAATCAATTAAGAATTGATTCATCGGTTATTTTGGTTATGTAACCGATCTAAAAGATAAACCCGGTGTTAGAAGAGATAGCGAAGTCTAGTAAGAGAGCGTAAATTAATATCCAGAAGTATTATTGAGGCTTCTCTTCCATAGCTAACACGCTTACCCTGAAATTAGGTTTATCCTGATTAACTCATTTAACCTCCTCCACCATGGTAAATAAATCATCAGTTCAGAAACTCTTTAAGCTCTCTTATCGGTTCATACCCGGAACGGTTTTAATTATGCTGGCAAAACAACTCTAAAGTGAATAGGGAACCGCCTAATTTGCCTAGTGGAAATTCCTGGTTTCGCTAGGGCCAACCCCTTAGTAGGTAATTTTGCCTATTTTCACCTAGGTATTTTTACCTAGTCGGCCCTTCGGTAGCGAAAATTATAAGATCATAGCGACCATGTCAAGGAATATTTATTGAATAAAATTAGATAGAAACATTAACGAGTAAAAGGCGTTCCTTTTAAGTTAATTATCTCATTTGGGGCAGTCATAAATAAAACGGCTATTTCGCTTGGCATGAATATTGCCCAATTAGCTATTAAGGGATTATTATTTTTAATGGGATTGAGCACAGCTAAAATTGTGCCGCCAACACCGGGGATAATGCGATTAATTAGTTATAAAGAACAAATGGATAGCTATATGGCGAGTTGCCGAATCGACAATGGATTATTGAAGCCTGGAAAGTGAGTCGACAATTGTTGGTAATTTCACCGTAGGGGCGGGCGTGCAGAGCCTTTTGATAATTACTCATGCCAGCAAGGGGCAGATTCTGTACCCGACCTTGTCGCGAGAGATTCAAGGCACTATGAGCTTGCGGAGATGAATTCAAGCCTCATCCGCTTGAAAAGAACCTCATGGACAGGGGCTTGGGAGAAAAGCCAGATGGAAACTAAAGATAGATGAAAAAATGTTGGTGGGTTGATCTCAGGGAACTCGATTCATTGGTCCTAATGCAGGATATCAGTTAGATGAAATCGGCGAGATTGTCGCAATTGACAGGCACGCGAACCTGCCAACCAGTACAAAGGCAGCCAGGAGCTGTATTGCATGCGCTTGATCCTGATCAGATGAAACCAGCTTGCGGATTAGCGGCGCTGAGAAAACCCTTTGCCCTACGCTACGGCCCCGATGGCAACAGGGAGGCCAGCAGCGACGGGCAGTTATTGACGTTGGCGAAAGGCCGTCACGGTATGGGCCAGCCCTTCGCTCAGGCTGGTGCGGGGGTGCCAGTTAAGCAACTCCCCGGCCCGGGTGCAGTCCAGGGCACTGCGGCGCTGCTCGCCTGGTTTGGCCGGGCCGTG
>Ga0315281_10002467_pt1 | contig 27446 bp, 13 predicted proteins | sample YL17G07_0_MG_FD_204540 | JGI IMG/M metagenome (GOLD analysis project Ga0315281, IMG submission 204540) | Sediment microbial communities from Yellowstone Lake, YNP, Wyoming, USA - YL17G07_0 | ecosystem: Environmental > Aquatic > Freshwater > Lake > Sediment | place: USA: Wyoming | collected...
TGAACCCGCGCCTAGCGAGCGCTCTCAGCGATCCGAGCTGCGGGTCGTCCCAGCCGGAGTAGGTTCCCTCCTTGATCCCCTTGGACATCTTCGAAGTGCTAAGCTCCGGGCCGACGACCCTCACCCTGCCGTAATGAATGTACTCCGGCTTGGGCCAGCCGAAGTAGTCGAAGATGTAAACCTGGCGGTATGTGTTGTTGAGATGGTCCTTCCCCCTGAGGACATGCGTGAGCCCAAGGAGGTGGTCATCGACGGCGACAGAGAAGTTCATCAGCGGGTAGACGCGGTACTTAGCCCCGGTCCTCGGGTGAGGCGTGTCCTCTATCCTCAGCGCCGGATAGTCCCTCAGCGCCGGGTTCGGGTCCTTGAGGTTCGTCTTGATTATCAGGGAAGCCTGCTCCGGGGCGAGCGACCCGTCGAACATCTTGTCCCAGAGGCTCATCTGATCATCGGTCGGAGCCTCTCTGTGCGGGCATGCGACCCCCTTCTGCTTAAGCTCACGCCAGCCCTCCATCTCGCACGTGCATATGTAGGCGTGGCCTTTCTCGAGCAGCTCCTTCGCGAGCTTGTAGTACGTGTCGAACCGATCTGACTGGTAGTATGTGTCCGTGACCTTGACGCCGAGCCACTTGAGGTCCTCGATGATCTGATCGTAAGCTTCAGGGTCGACCCTCGCAGGGTCGGTGTCCTCGAATCTGTTGATATACTTGCCCCCGTAGCGCTTGACGAATTCGTCGGTGAGGAATACCACTCGGGAGTGCCCGATGTGGAGGGGGCCAGACGGGTTCGGCGCGAACCTCATCACGACCTGGCCGGTGACGTTCGACAGCTCCGGGAGCTTGAAATCGCGCTCCTTCTTCTCCTTCACGAGCAGCTCCGGCGCCATTTTCTCCAGCTTCTCCTTCTGTTGATCGAGGGAGAGCGAGTTGACCTCCCGGACGATCCTCATTATCGCCTGGTTGACCTCCTTCGCCTGCGATTTCAGCTCCGGCCTCTCCGCCAGAACCCTGCCTATGACGGAACCGGGGCTGGCCTTGCCGTTGTAGCCCACCGCGTTCTGAAGGGCGTACTTGAGAATGATGTCGTCCAGGCCGTCCATCGCGAGCCAATCTGGTTCCTCGATAAAAAAGTTATCCATCGCTCCGGCCAGAATCAGGCGATCCTTCAATCGAACGAGTCGAGGCTGGAGTTCCTGCCGGGGCCGTACTTGTCAGTCGCGGTCCTCTTGATGCCGTCAGCGATGACCTTTCCGACCCCGTCGACCGACATCAGCTCTTCGGCGCTCGCAGCGAGCACATTCTGAACGTTGCCGAACTTCTCCAGAAGCCTCTCCGCAAGGACCGATGTCACATTTGGCAGGCCCTGGATCGTGCGCTTCTGGTATTCGGATATCTCCTCGGATGCGCCTCCTGAGGAAGCGTTCTTCCTCCGCCCCATCTCGATCTTCACGAGGGACGCGATGAACGCGGATGTGTCCTCGACACCGGCGGTGGGCATCACGGGGATCATGAGCTTGTGGATGAGGGAGTTCATCACGTCGTATATCGGGAGCTTGTCGGCCATGTCGCTCTTCTGGACCGCGCCCCCTTCCACGATGATGATGGGACGCTTGTACCGATCCCTGAGGACCGCTATCTTGGAGGCCAGCTCCGGCCTTTCGATGTCGTGGAGGAACTTGTCGATCGACTCGCGGACGACGGCGATCTCGTCTCCTATGACGAAGTCCTCGAGCTGCGTCTTGCTCTCGTCGAACCTGATACCGACCTCCTTCAGCTTGTTCAGGACGTCCTTGTTGCGTTCCTTACTGGCGACCAGTCTCAGTCCGGAGGAGGACAGGGCGCCGAAATCCGTGAGGAGGGTCTGCGATTTGGAGACTGAAGCGGCCTTCCTCTCTGCCGCCTTGTCATCCTCCGATTCCTCGAATATGCCCTCCACATCGACAGCCTCTCCCGTGTCCGCACCGACCTTCTTCGCGACCTTTAGTCTCCGCCTGAGGGAGTCAAGCTGCAAGTGCATCTTCGCTTCCTTGCGCTTGCTCGAATAGAGATAAGCCTCGTCCTTCGTGTCCCTGGCCAGCAGCATCACGACCCTTCCGGGGCTATGCCGGCCCGTCCTTCCGCGCCTCTGGATCGTCCTGATCTCGGATGGGACTGGCTCGTAGAAGACGACCAGGTCCGTCGAAGGGAGGTCGAGCCCCTCCTCCGCGACGGAGGTGGCCACGAGGACGTTCGAACCGCCGCTCTTGAACTGCTCGATGATCTCCTTCTGCTCCTTCTGCTTCATGCCGGTGTCCGCACCTTTGCTGGCCTGGCCGACGAACCTCACTGGCCTGGCGTTGGCGACCTCGCAAAGGATCCCGGTCACGTTGTCGCAGGTGTCCCTGTAATGGGTGAAGACTATGATCTTCGATTCTGGTTTCTTCGATAGCTGCTCTGAGACGATCTCCTTGAGCTTGTCGAGTTTGGGATGGTCCTCCCCTCCGGTATCCAGGAGCCTCCTGACCATCTCGAATCGCGCGTCCTTCATCAGCTCCTTGGATGCGCGAGAGCCTTTCTTATCCCCCGCGTCGTTGACAATCTTCTGAAGATAATTTGTGAGCGATCCCCGCCCCTGCGTCCGCACGAGGTCGATCGCGTGGTTTACCTTGATAGCGGAGGCCTGGATCGTTATCGCCTTCCAGAGGTGGTAGTTCTTCCTGTTCGCGTTGACCTTTACCCTGAGTATCTCTCCGGCGGTGAGCAGGTCCCGCGTCCCCGGTCTCCGCTTCGGGTCGAGGACGTGGTACTTCCTCAGAGCGTCTATCTTCTCGTCCAGAATCTTCTGGAGGAGCACGATCATCTCGTCGACCCCTTCCGGGACATCGACCCTGATCCATTCGATCTTTATCCCGAAGACGTATGGTGAGACATCTTCGTCCAGCTCCGACCGCACCGCGATGTTCGTTATCGCCAGATTCCTGCAGACCTCGCCGATCTTCTCGAGATCGTATCCGGGAGACGCGGTCATGCCGAGCGCGAGCCCGTCCTCCCTATCTATTGAATATTTCGCGCCTATGCGCACGTACGCGTAGTCTCCGACAGCACGGTGCGCCTCATCGAATACCACGAGCGAATAACCCTTCAGATTCAAACGGCCGGCATCGACGTCGTTCTCGACCACCTGCGGCGTTGAAACGACGATCCTCGAGGATTTCCAGATGTCCTCCCTCGTTTCTGGAGGCACCTCACCCGTGAACGAAGAAATGGATTCTACCAGGAGGTTCTTCCTCAGGAAGGCGGCGTGCTGGTCCACGAGCGGCTTCGTCGGCGCCATGAAGAGGATCTTCCCCTCCTTCTTCGACAGCACATTCGCGATGACGATGAGGGCGATGACGGTCTTCCCCAGCCCGGTTGGAAGCACTACGAGGGTCGACTCGGCGAGGCATTCCTTTGCGATATTGGTCTGGAAGTCCCTCTGCTCGACCGTGTCTTTCCTGATTAGTGGGTGCTCTATGAACACATCATCAGGACTCGTGCCGTGAGTAATCAACATTTGGGTAAGCTCTGCGAATATGATTGACCGTAGCTCAAGGTGTGTTGAGAGCGATCGGGAAAAACCCTTATCTCCTGCCTCGGGAGAAAATTTATCTCCTGACGAGGGGATGACTGGGGGAGGAAACGGGAGATTAAAATGGATTTCGTTCCAATTAGGAGAATCCGTCTAACCCTTATTACTCTAATTGTCGCATTTGCCTTTCTCGCATATTCTCCAGGGACATCAATGGCCGCTTCCGGAAAAACTGTTTTGCCTGGCATTATTAACAATATCTTAGTCGATAACAATCGTTGCCTAGTCTATGCTGCAGATAATTCTTCAAATTCCATCGTTGTAATGGATTCGTGGTCTGATAAGGTCATCAAAAACATTTCGCTTGGCGTAGCGCCAAATGACATGGCCATATCTCAAAACGGGTCTGAGCTGTATGTAGCATTGCCTGGATCAAATCAAATCGCTGTGATCAATCTTCAAACCCTATCCTTGTCGAGGACGATCACGATTTCTGCGTCACCTATCAACATTTGTGCCGGAAGGGCCGGGCGTCTCTACGTGAGTACGTCGGAGGCATTGGGTTATCCGAGGATAGTGGATACTATCAATAACACAGAAATCGCAAATATTACTGGAGCTGGGAAGCTTTATGGCGGTGCCCAGCTGAAAGCAACCTCCGATGGAAAATTTCTCTTCATTGGCGGATACGATAGTCTCCATCAGACGATCATATGCAAATTCGGATTAGGAGATAAGAATTCGACATATCTCGGTAAATACTCATCTTCATTGACTGGAACCGATCTGACTGATATGCAATTGAGCCCCGATGATAACCTTCTCTTCGCCTGTTTCAACACTCCATATTACATATTCATTCTAAACACCGGAAATTTCACAGCTTACAAGAATATATATGATGCCAACAACCCCAATTCTATAACACTAGTCTGTAATGATAATTATATATTATCTTCATATATAAATCAAGTCAATGTATTCGATTATGAAATTAGAATCGTTAATACAACAAGTGATTGGGTGTTATCGACACTCCATTTCAGCGAAGGCACAATTAAAATTCAAGCGATGGAAAATGGTAGCAGACTGTTTGGCATTACTAGAAGCAAAACACTAGAAGCAATGTGGCTCACTCCTTCAGCGACGATAACTGTATCACCCTCTTGCGGACGCTCCTCCATTTCCTTTGTAACTAACATCACTTCGGCGGTCGATCCATATGGGTCTCCAACGGATCTGAAATATCGGTGGGATTGGCAGAACGATGGGATTTGGGACACAGATTGGACATCATTGACATCATTCCAACATCAATATCTTGCGCAGGGGAAATACGTGATTTGTCTGGAGTTATTGGGTAAAGACAATAGAACCGCGCTGATGACCAGCACGGTGATTGTTGATGATACGCCTCCAATCACAAATTTCGGAGTCAGGGGAACACTGGGGGCAAATGGCTGGTATGTATCTAGCACTTCTATAGACCTTACACCGAGTGATTCTCTTTCGAATGTAGTCTCTACCTACTGGCGTTTAGATAAGGGACCATGGACCCTTGTCTTGGGAGGAATCGTTGTCAGCTCACAAGGGAATCACACGGTCGAATTTTTTTCGACGGATAGTGCCGGTAACTCAGAAACCGTTGTTTCCCGCTATCTAGCGATAGACTCAGAGACTCCTGTCTTGACAATCAATGAGCAGAAAAATGCCTATTTTTCTTCACCTTCATTCTCAATTTCGTGGTCATGCGTTGATGATGCAAGTGGCATAGATGAGACACATTATTCCCTTGACGGAGGACCGAATATCTCATGCACTACAGGTTCCCCCATCGACCTATCAGGCATCAAAGAAGGCGAGCATATCATCAATATTACTGCAAAGGATGTTGCAGGCAATACTATCACAGAGAGTCTGACATTCAACGTCGATAACAATATCTTCAGTGCGAATGGACCCTTCGGTCCGTTCTTAATTTTAGTTATGGCCTTTGCTTTCGTCGGCATAATCTCATTTGCAATCGCAAGAAGCTTCAAGAAGAAAAGCGTCCGGGTCAAAGGCGACCTTAGAACAGGAAAGCCCGTTAATGCCGGGACGGTCTCCAATCCGCTCCAATCGCCGACGATCCCCCAGCATCAGATTCTGCCAGTATTTCCACAAGGATCACTTCCAGAGCGGATCCCGAATTATGTCATCTGCGTAGCCTGCGGTACTCACAACCCCTTCGGTATGAGATACTGTGGGAACTGCAAGGCGCAACTCTATCCATCATCAGCCGAGGTCCACGAGCCATCGCAAAAGACGGGGGCTTCTCGGTCACTGAGGATGTGTGACAGCTGTGGCAATCTGTTCGACAAAAGCCTAATGGCATGTCCTCATTGCAATCGTGACTATAGCGCGCCGCAATACCATACTTATCAATTCGACAGCTCACTCCCCTCCGGAAAATTGACTGCGACTCCCACTATCGGATTATTGATCTCACTTATTAGCGCCTTACTTGGTGTCGTGACCGTTTTCTATGTGTACCTCTCTCTTCCTGCAGGACATTACTTCCTCGGGTGGTTCTCTTTATTACTCACCTTCATGCTTATCTGCGGTGTCGTATCCATACTTTTCTCATTATATGCCATTGCCAGAAGAAATTTCGTCGCAGCGATCTTAGGGTCGATATTGTCGATAATTGCAGGTTGGGCGCTCCTCGGCATTTTCACTGTGACAGTTGCAGTGTTCGGTTTGATACTGATTGTGACTGGAAGGGATGATTTCAGAGTATATGACAAGTCGACTAAGAACGAATCTTCGCAAAAGGCCGAGTCATGGAAAGGTCTCAATACAACAAGAAAGGGCTTTCGAATCGCTAAGATTGTTCCCTTTGTTGTTGGAATGTTTATAATGATTCAGAGCTATTTCATCCCGGATTTTCTCATCAGGTTTGCAGCCGGTTTCCTGATAATGTTATTGGCCATTCCCATTGATGTCCTCGACAAATTCTTTAGCAAGCAAGACGAAAGTGGATTGGATTTTGGAGAGCAATCGGGAAAAAACTTATCTCCTGACGAGGGGACGAGTGATCTCAAAGAAATTATTTATGATTTAGGAAGAAGTGAGTTCCCCATGAATCAATACGCCGAATTCTTCGACCAGCTTGCTCAGAGACTAGGCGGGGAAGGGTTTTCTGTCACCAGGAATGTAGCCACGAGTGACTACAACTTTGATATGATCGCCGTCAGGAGCGCGTTCGAACTCTCGAAGTTCGGAGAGATGACCCGCTTCATCATTGCCGCCGCAATGAACTCGGTCGATGCAAAGACGGTTCAGGATTATTCGTCGAAGTCCACCAAGTACGCATTGGATAATCGAAACTCCCTTCTTCCACGGGGATTCGGAGGTAGCCTCCTATCCGTCCCGGTGATCGTCTCGGACAATTTCACCGACGAGCTGAAGAATTGGATGACCGAGACTCTGGCGGAGAAGCATTGGTCTGCATTCGAATTCCCAGTGCTGATCTCGCCTAAGACACGCCAAATCTTTTACTGCAAGAAGACCCCGCTTTTGGGCGCAGTTTACTACAAAGGATTCCGTAAGTTCGTTGAACAAAAGCTTGGCTTCAAGCGATAAGATCTCGCTTCGTGAGAAGACTTATCTCCTGGCGAAGGAATTACTAGTGCAAGAGGAAATGCGTAAATGACTACCAGACTGCCAGTGGTTCCCTCCGACTCGCCATCAGAGCGAATTCCGAATTATATCATATGCATAGCCTGCGGATTTCGAAACCCTGTCGGTATGAAATACTGTGGAAACTGCAGGGCGGAACTCAATCCATCGTCTGCTATGATTCAATCACCGGGAAAGAAGGGATCTTCTCGGTCACTAAGAATGTGTGATGGCTGTAGTAATTTGATTGATAGAAGATTCATGGCATGTCCCTATTGCGGTCGTGACTATAGTTCACCACAATACCACGCCACTAAAACCGATGTAGCACGTCAACACGGAAACCTGACTGCGATCCCAATTATCGGATTATTGATCTCTATTCTCAGCGCTTCTGTGGGTATTGTAGCCGTCTTCTACACCTATTCAATTGTTCCTTCCGGATATTACTATGTAGGATGGTTCTCTTGGTTGCTCAACATCGCACTCATTTGCGGTGCCATATCTATCCCCATCACATTCTACTCGATTGCTAAAAACGAGCTTGGCGCCGCGATCGCGGGATCCATATTGTCGATAATCGCCGGTTGGGCTCCGCTTGGGGTATTCACGATGACTCTCGCGCTGTTCGGTCTGATATTGATCGTGATTGGAAGGGATGATTTTGCATTGTCTGATAATCCGACCAAGAATGAGTCTCAATTGTTGGAAGACTGGTAGGATCAGGAAAAACCCTTTATCTCCTGCCTCGTGAGAAGACTTATCTGTTGCCTCGAAAAAAAGATTAGAAAGGGTTTGAGGGGAAGACGGGTTCGGTTCAACTCCCGCCAGTCTCTGTTACTCCCGCTTGGGGTGCGAGTAATCAACATTTCTATGGGTTGAGCGAAAGATAACGCGGACCTTACTGGTTCCAAATAATCATTGTCGTATCCGGCTAGGTCTCAGGCGTCTTGATCCGACCGATTGGAAAAAGTCTGCTGTCCTCACGAAGGAGGAAAGGCCCAATCGATCATCGACATTTTGCAGGTATCTTGTCCACAACCAATGTGAGCAGACCGAAGATGACCAGCACATATCCGATCACGCGGAGAACCAGCAGGGCATCATATAGGTCATTGTACACGTCGATGACTGTTGCGAAATGCGATATTCCAAACAGACCGAAACCGCCTCCGATGTATAGGGGCAGTTTTGTCTTCTTCTTCGTGTATGCCCATACTGCCACCAGAACTATTATGACGCATAGGGCCAGATTTGCGAGCGGAATAGCATCCATATTCTCATCCTTATGGGGGAATGCATCGTCCCAATAATAGTATCTCTCGCCCAGCCTCCTGTTGATAACTTGGAATTGCCCTTTAAAACGGTTTGAGGGGAGACGGGAGCCGCTTCAAGCCGATTGCTGCCATTCACTGTTTGTCATCCCCCTTAAACGCGAGTAATCGACATCGCGATAGGGTCGGTGCAAGTGGTCGGTGGCTTTCAGGGTCCGGAGAAGATGGAAAGTATTAAGAACGGTTCTCCCATTGAAGGCGCGGTTACGATATGGAACTCAAACTTCTCAAGAAGCAGAAGGACATCATCCAGCTAGAGATCATCGGAGCCGATGACACGCTGCTATTTCCTCTCGTCCATCAACTGCTGAAGGACGAAAACGTCGAGGACTGTTCTTACGTCTCGGGCCATCCGAAGCTGGACAACCCAACGCTCACCGTCAAGGTCAAGGACGGGAAGCCGCAGTCCGCGCTGAAGAAGGCCGCGAAGGCTCTCGCGTCAGAGTTCGCTGCCACAAGCGAGCTTATCGCGAAGAAGCTCGGCTGAGGGGTTACTGGAACCCCCTTATGAAGCAAGGCGCATCCGATGACTGTACCTGAGGAAGATATCGGCATCTCGGTCTACTGGACTAAAGACATTCCGGGCATCGGAGGGAGGCTGAAGGTCCTCCCGGAGGATTTCATCGTCGAAGAGAGGAGCCTTTTCCCGCCAGAGGACCCCGAAGGAGGCATAACGGTGGCCGTCGTGCGGCACACCAACTGGGAGATGAACAGGCTGGTGCGACGGCTCGGGACGAACCTCCGGATAGGGAGGAACAGGATCGCCTTCGCTGGAACGAAGGACAAGCGGTCAATCTCGACCCAGTTGATGACCTTCCAGGCTCCGATGGAGCAGGTCTCATCTGTAACGATCCCAGACGTCGAATTCCTGAAGCTCTACAGGTCGAGGAGCGAGACAAGGCTGGGCGCGCTCCTCGGGAATGATTTCAAGATATTGGTCAGGGAAATAGAGAAGGACGACGCAGATGCGCGCTTGGAAAAGATATCCTCGGAGATCAGGAAGCTGGGCGGGTTCCCGAACTTCTTCGGGGTGCAGCGGTTCGGTGTGACGAGGCCGATAACGCACCTGATCGGCAAGGCGATGGTGAAAGGCGATTTCGAGGACGCCGTGATGCTCTACGTCGGCGAGGAGACGGAGTTCGAGCGCGAGGACTGCAGGGATGCCAGGAAGTTCATCGTCGAAACAAAGGATTTCACGAAAGCGTTGGAGGTATTTCCACCGATGCTCACGTTCGAGAGGATGATGATAGGGCACCTGTCGAGGAATCCGGGGGATTTCCCCGGCGCGATCAAGACGCTTCCGAGGAACCTCGTCATGATGTTCGTGCACGCATACCAGTCATACCTTTTCAACCGGATACTGAGCCTGCGGATACAGGCCGGGCTCCCCCTGGACGCGGCGGTCGAAGGGGATGTCATCCTCCCGCTCGACAAGAACGGCTCACCTGATCACAGGAGGTACATCCGGGCTAACGAGGCCAACCTGGAAAGGGTGAACGAGCAAGTGTCGCAAGGGAAAGGGTTCGTCAGCGGGTCCCTCTTCGGCTCGAACCCGGCGCTGGCGGAAGGCGCGATGGGCGACATCGAGAAGAAGGTGGTCGACGGGGAGGCGCTGGATTCGGACGACTTCATAGTCGCCGAGCTCATGCAGGCGTCCTCGAAGGGGATGAGGAGGGAGATCGTCTCGCCTGTCAAGGACCTCCACTGCGAGATCGTCCAGGACGGCGCCTTCTTCAGCTTCGGCCTCAACAAGGGTTGCTACGCGACGACGCTCCTACGGGAATTCATGAAAAGTCCGATGATCAACTATTGAATCACAGCCTGGAGAAGTCCCTGTCCCCTTTATGCTCCTCCTTCAGAGCACGTTTCTGAGGCTCTTTCCTGGATTCCGGACTGCGGGGCTCCTCCCCCTCCTCATCCTCTTCCTCGTCGGAGAACGGAGCGTCGCACCTCGGGCATCTGTCGACCCCTCGCAGGCACTCCTTGCAGAGGATCGCCTTGCAGCTCCTGCATCTGGCCACGGCCACTCCACCGTGGAACAGGCATCGTCTCCCTTCGAGGTTCTCCTTGTCCCTGTCGAGGCCGCCCGCCTCTCCTTCGCCCCCTTCCATCTGCCGGGTGCGCGACACCACGCGGCGTGATCTCGGGCGCCTTGGAGCAGGTTCCTCCTCCGGCTCCTCCTGCAGCTCCCCCCCTTCCGGTTCCTTGCGGTCAGCCATGCGGGTCTTCCTCTTCGGAGCGGGTTCCCGCTGCTCCTCGTCGTCATCCCTGATCGTCCGCTCCTCGGCGTACGCGACCCGGGGCTGCTCCGGCACTCGCGTGCCGAATCCCTCGGTCACTATCGTCTGAAGGTCGACCGTGGGGGTCTCGAACCCGCCTCCCCTAAAGGTCTGGAGGATCGAGACCAGTCGCCTCGATGTCATCACCCCGACGTTCAGGTTGCGGATTATGCCGATGACGTTCTTCTGCGTTTCCGGCAGGTCGAGGGCCTTCCTCAGCAGATGCTCCGTCTGCGGGTCCTCGGTCTTCTCCCTCGGGAAGGACATGGTGCTGACCTTCTGGATGTAGGCGAGGATCCTTTTCGCGGTGGTGATCTTGTATTCGGGAAAGCTCCTGATTATGTCAGCCAGCCTGAGGCCGTGTGCCTCGAGGCTCCGGTCCTCGTACGAGCGCAGGAGTATGTCCCGGGACGCTTCCTCATAGGCGCCGATCTCCTCCTGCGTCAGCTCGGAGACATTCAGATCTACGGGCGATTCGACATATGCCACGACGTCGTCCAGGTATGCGTAGGGGATTCCCGAGATCCTGAAAGCCTCCTCTTTGGTGACCGGTCTGCCGTGGGCGTGCTCGAACTCGAGCACCGCGCGGGCATAGTCTTCGATCCTCAATTGCCTGACCAGGACGTCCGCCTGCTGGAGCCCCTTTTTGGATTTGTCGTCGGACGGGTTAAGAGCAAGCGCGTGCTCGAACGCCCTGAGCGCCGTCTCGGGCTTCTCGAGCCTCAGCAGAGCCGCCCCTTTCAGCTGCCAGCCTTCCGCGCTGTTCGGGTCGATGCCGATCGCCCTGTCGTAGGCCTGGACGGCGTCATCGTTCAGCCCGAGCGCGTCGAGCGACCGCCCTTTGCCAAGCCAGAGCTTAGAATCCTCGGGCGTGCTCTGAAGGGCACGTTCGTACCCGTCGACCGCCTCCCTGTGCTCGCCGAGCGACGCGTGCAGCTCGCCGATCCTGAGCCAGATGCTCGTATCTGTTGAATCTTCACGGAGGGCCTGCTGATAGTAGGCGATCGCTTCCCTGGTCCTGGAGAGCAGCTCGCACGCCCTGCCCATGTTCTTGAAGATGTCCTTCTCGCCCTTCTCCTCCTGCAGCGCCTTCTCGTAGCTGGCCAGGGCCTCGTCGGCCCTGTTCATCTTCAGGAGCGCGCTGCCGCGGTACTTGAGCGCGGAATAATTGTGATGGTCCAGTGAGAGGGCCGTGTCGAACGATTTCAGCGCTTCATCCAGCCTGTCCAGGGCGGCCAAGGCCCTCCCCTCGTTCACCCTGTACTCAGGCTTGACCTGGCTCTCCTCGATGGCATGGCGGAAGACCTCCAGCGCCTCGTCCGTGCGCCTCATCGAGAGGAGCGCCTTCCCGTAGTTGTTCAGGAGGACGCCGCTCCGCTTGACGTTCAGCGCGGCGAGGAAGGTCTCAGCGGCCTGGGCGGGCTTGTTCTCCTTCATGAGGACCTCGCCCTTCCTGTTCGCGACGTCGACGTCCTGCGGGTTGGCGAGGAGTATCTCCTCGTATATCGTGAGCGCCTCCTCGAGCTGGTCCATCCGCTCGCTCGCAAGCGCCATGTTGATCATCGTCTGCCTGTCGCCCGGCATGAATTCGAGGATCTTCGCCCCGATCTTCACGACTCCCTCGTTGTCCTCGAGGGCGATCAGGCAGGATTCTTTGAACTTGAGGATCGCGAGGTCGTCCGGGCGGATCTGGAGCGCGAGGTTGAATGCGTCCAGGGCCTCCTGCGGCTTCCCCAGGGCCAATTGGGCCTTCCCCTTGTCGAACAGCGCGTCCGCGTCTCTCGGGCTCAAGCGAAGGATATCGTTGCAGATCCTCACGATGGCCTCGTTGTCCCCGAGCGCGACGATCGCATCCTTCATCATGCGGAGCGCGTCGAGGGAATCGGGAGAAATCCGGAGGGCAGCCGTCAGCGGTGCCAGCGCTTCCCTTGCCTTGCCCATCCTGAGGAATGTCTCGGCCTGATATATCAGCGGGACGACGTCCTGAGGGCGCATCATCGCAACCTTCGAGAAGGCGTCCAGCGCCTCCTGCAGCCGGTCCAACTTCGTGAGCGCCAGGCCGAGCTGGAAAGTCGCATCAGAATCGGTCGGGTCCATGTTGATGACCTTGCCGAAGCTCGCGGCGGCCTGCTCGTAGTGCTTCAGCTCCATCAGCGCCAGTCCACGGCCGAAGTGCGCCCCCTTGTCGTTCGGGTCAAGGGATATGCTCTTCTCCAGCGATTTGAGCGCCTCCCCGAAGCGCTTCCTGGCGAGCTCGGCCTCACCGAGGATCCGCCAGAGTCTCGGCTCTTCCCCGTCATGCTTCAGCCCCCGCATAGCCGTCTCTGCGGAATCATCGAAGTTCCCGGCCTTGTAGAACGCGACCGCCAGGTCGAAGGTGATTATCTTGTCGGCCGGGTCGATGGCCAGCGCCAGCTTGAACGATTCGATCGCCCGCTCGAGGTCGTTCATGTGGTCGTACGCGACCGCCTTGTCGAGAAGCGCGTGCTTGTTGTTCGGGTCTATCTTCAGGATCCGGGTGGAGACCTCGATGACGCCCTTATCATTGGGCACCATCTTCTGCACCTCCTTGAGGCTGTCCAGTATAGGGACGTTATCGGGCTCCAGCTTCGACGCTTTCTCCAGCGACTTGATCGCGTCGACGTGCCTTCCGAGCTTCATCTGGGCGAGGCCTTTGTCGTGAAGTGCCGACGAGCTCCCTGAGTTCTGCCTGAGGATCTGGTCCGACCAGTCGATGACCTCCTCGTGCCTCCCAAGGTTCTTCGCCGCGTCCTTGAGCTTGACGATGACGCTGATGTTGTCCTTGGAAAGGCGGTGCGCCTCGCGGTAAGAATCGTAAGCCTGGTCGAACTTCCCGAGGTTGAACTGCGCGTCACCTTTGTCGATGTGGGAATCCAAATCGTTCGGATCGGCGACCAGTATCCTCGAGCAGACATCGATGACCTCCGCGTGCTTCTCCAAGTGCTGCAGCACGACCTTCTGGTTGCGCAGGATGCCGACATCCGTCGGCGCGATCCCCAGCGCGCGCGCGAACGCCTCCAGCGCGTGCTTGTAGTCTTTCTTCTCGCTGTGCAGCGTGCCCAGCTCGTTCCAGAGATACTTGCTCTTCGGCTCGACGGCCACGCCTTTCTTCAATGCATCGATCGCCTCATCGATCTTTCCTGAATCCCGAAGTATCTTGCTCTTGAACTCCCAGCCCTCCCCGAAGGATGAATCAATAGATAGTACGCGCGCGATCGCCTGCAGCGACTCGTCTCCCCTGCTGTCCTCGAACAGCGCTTTGGCCTTTCCGAGCCAGAGGTCCCTGTCGTCGGGTTTCAGGAGGATCGCCTCCTCGAAGACTCTCACCGCATCCGGGTACCTCCTCAGGTGGAGGAACGCCTTCGCCTTGCCTTCCAGCAAAGTCGCTTCTTTCGGATTGAGCTGGATGAGCACGTTGAAGATCTCGACGTCGTTCGGGTCGAGCTTGGAGGCCTCGAGGAAGCTCTGGACGGCCGACTCTCGGTCACCCTTGGACTGGAGGATCCTCCCTTTCTCCATCCAGAGGCGCTTTTCCTTTGGAGCGGCCTTGATAGTGACGTCGATCTCTCTGATGGCGTCATCCAGCGCGCCTGCATGTCTAAGGGCCATGGACAGGGAGAACCTCGCATCGGTCAGCCTCGAGTCGAGCTGGACGGCCATCCGCGCTAAGTCGGCGGCTTCCTTGTATTTCTTAAATGTGATCTCCCTCAGGGCGACCTTCGACAAAAGCCCTGAGAACTCCGATTTCATTTTCGAGATGTCGGCATTGAATTCACGGATGTCCAGGGCCAGGCGGTCGAGTTTCTTCTCTGCGTTCGGATCAGAAGATTTTAAGAGCTGATCAACTTCCGCAAGAGAGCGCTCCATCTTGTCGAACGCTCTTTTCTCCTTATCCAGCACCGAGCCGAGAAAGCCCATCCCGTTACACCAATGATATCCAAAAGAGTGTGCTGGGATAAATTCTTTTACAATCCTAAAAGTGCATGAATAGACATATTTTCTTAGATAAGGGGTTTAAGGACAGCGCCATATCGAATTCTGAGGGCATGCCTCGTATTTAGAAACCTTATGAACCACGTTTTCGATACCAGTATCAATTTAGATAACCTGCATTTCCATTGGACTAGCTGCAATAATGAAACCGCATTATCTGATACAGCTAAATATCGGAAATGCAATCAAGGAGCGTGGGAGGAAAAGGAAGAATTTTGAATCCAGAAAGAACCGATTAGCATCGACGTTTCTTCTGTTCAGTATGGATGGAAGAATGACAAACGATCATCTTGGGAGAGGGGGGTATGAATTCGATGATAAACGATGAAAGCAGCGGGCATTTGGATTCGTTGAATGTAAGGAATACCGGTGCAAGGAGAACAATCAGAATCTTTGCGATTTTCGCTGCAACAATCATGCTTCTGATGGTGTTCCAGGTACTAGCAATGCCTGCATTTGCCGACGATACCACGCCCGACTTGCCACTTTCAGGAACCAATCCGATTGATAATTCCTCCTCGATACCGAATCTGATCGATACGATACAATCAATCAGTAATTCCCATCCAGAATCAGGCCTTCAATCATTTGGGGGTCCGCAAGTGACTATTTCGGATATCGGAACTCCTGTATCGATCCCCGTGATGAAGGAGACTAGGGATCAGATTTCCATTCGGAGTTCCTACGGGACATACATTATCAATAAATCCGCACCAGCGATTCTTAGAGTCACCGATGAGAACGATAACATCGTCGTGAGAGAATCCTACTTCGCACTGAGGGCAGATAATCTCGCCCTATCCACTTCTGACTCGAAGGAGTTAGGAGTTGTAATGATAAATAACGAGGCTCTGACCGTCAGGTACAATTTGACCGATTCGAATGGCAAATATGTCGGCAGGATGGAAATGCGCATCGATTACAACGAAACGACACCACCGAAGATCACCGCATCCGTCCTAGACGTTAGTTCCTCGCTCACAGGTTGGTCGGTCTACTGGCAAATCGCTCCGCTGCAGGATGCAATGTTGAGATATGATTCCTTGAACATGTCTCTGCCGCTTTCCGCGATAACAGGGGCTCGTCCGGACTCGGGAGAATTGTCTACAACCGTTGTAGGTACTTCGATAGATGGAAGCGTCGCCACGCCAGTTAGAATGGATATCAATTGGAGCGATGCGAAATCGGGATTATTGAATGTGCAGTATTCCAAGCTTCTCAGCGGAGAAGGTGGCTATACTCTTCAAATCCAATTCGACAAGAGCCAATCGGTCATCGATCCGACGATCGTGGTTTCAGGTTCGATTTCCAAGTCCCTATCGATAATGTCACAGAGAAAGACCTTCTGGTACGACGGAACCTACTGGGTCTTTTACTATACCGGAACGGCCATCTGCTGCAAGAGCAGCTTCGACGGCAACACTTGGGGTTCACAGCAGACAGTCTATACGACCACAATTGCTAAAACTCTCTCCGGACTTCCAACCGGGTTCGATGTGGCTCAGAAGGGCAACACGGTTGCCATTGCATGGACCGAAGATATCGCTGGGCAAAACGAATATCTTTACTTCATGAATGGAACCATATCCTATGGAGTGATAAAGTGGAATCAACGGATTCCGGTCTATACTCTTGTTCAGGCTCCTTCCCCCGTTTCCATTGCAATCGGAACAGACGATTCATATTGGATTGCCTCTCAGACGATAAACAGCGCCCCATACCGCTTCGATGTATATCATGCAATGCCAGGATCCTCGACTTTCATTTTAGAATGTTGGGATTACGCTTTAGGGGGAGACGTAACGGGCACTTTTTTCGTATTGCCCATGGCGAATAGTCGAATCGCCCTGCTCGAAGCGTGCTTTTACCGCGCCGATGTGAGAGTCAGATACTGGTGCAGCCCGGGATGGACGACTGCAGATTTGGAAACACCGGGAGGTGACGGGCTCTTCGATTCTTATCCTTCTGCCACCTTCCAGAACATTTCTGCCGTTGCTACCCTTGATGGGACGATCTACATCGCCTATAAGAATCATGATGGTAACTTGGGATTTGCCAAATACACCCCCTCGATCCAATCGTGGGAGGTAACCACTATCAGGAGCGTTTCAATTGAGTATCCCTCAATCTCCCTGGATGGAAACAACAACTTGCATATCTGCTATCGGACTGTCTCAGGGTCGGTATATTCCATCAAACATATAGAAAAACCCCTCTCAGCATCTCAATCCTCATGGACTGGCGACGATCTTATCTATTTCATTCCGAGCACCGTGATCAAAGACATTACAACTTGGATCTCGCCTGTAGGCCACAATTGCGTTATTTGGACGAATATGATCGGTCCTAATATCCAGTTTGCCTCTTTCCCAATCCCATTCGGTTCTGCTGGAGCGTCAGTCGACCCATGGAATCGAGAAGGATTATCGCCTTACGGGAGCTTCTTCTCATCGTTCAGTAGTTCTGTTTCCCCCGGCACAGGGTTGCTAACCATACAGCAGAATGATGCGAACATCCCTGGGAGAGATGGGATTGATCTGGGCATCTCTAGGCTGTACATGGAGCCGAAATACTTCTGGAAGAATGGGACACCCTACATGGCCCCGAAGTATCCTTTCTGCAACCTTGGGCTGAGCTGGAGTCTGGATTTGCCCTGGTTCGACGGGACCTATGTCGGCCTGCCGGGAGGGCTCCGATTCGTTGTCCGATGGGGCAATTTCGGGAATCCATTGGAATTTGACAATCACGACATAGTGCATTTTACATTCAGATCATTCTATGCCCATCATGGTCAGTATTCCGAGTTGATCACGGCCTCAGGTGTTCGTTATCTCTTCGTCGCCGACGGCACTGGTTCGAACAAATTAATTGAAATCAGTGATCTAAAAGGATTCACGCTGGGCAACACATCTGGAGGATACAGCCGAATATATTTGCTCTACGATGCATCGGGACGGCTTCAATATATGCAGGACTCCGCGTTAAGCAGACTGATTACCTTCACTTATGACGCCAACGGCCTTCTCAATGCAACCACTTTTCCAACCACTCTTCCAGATGCTTTGCATGTGAATTTCAATTACGTGCCGGTTTCCGGAGGCTATGCCCTGAGTAAGGTGTTCGATCAGAAGGGACGTCGCACTCAATATGAATACGTCACGAGTGATGGCTGCGTTTTACTGAACCGAACGACCTTGCCTACGAACGGGAGGATAGAATACGGATACACCAAAGATAGCACCGCCGGCACCGAGGTCGTTTCATGGTTGGTCACCTCGGTCGTCACAAAGAACGTGACTGGGGGATTGGAATCACTGATCCGCTATTCGACCTTCTTTTATAGGATTGTCAATGGGTACATAACGAACTCAAATCAGACAGATCTGAATGAGAATCGCGTAATCCAGAGCTTCACCGATTACATCTTCAGATCCGCCATGAAATGCCTGATCGTCTCAAAGAGAACCTCCGGAGGCGTACAACTTCTCAAGACAGTCACATGGTTCGATACCGTGGGACAGCCTGTTAAGACCGACACTTACAGAGGGAATACCGATCAGGTGACATATTCCGAATACATCGGCTATGATCACTGGGGGAACATGATCTTCACGCGCGATGCGACCGGACAAGAATCCTATTCCGCGTATTCCAACACGAACAACAACAACTCCTTCAAAGGTGGCAGCAAATTCACCCTGACGAGTTCGGGAAAAATATTCTTTGACGCGTTCGATAGCTGGAACATATCGTCCTGGGGAAAAATTACTACTACTGGAACCGTGAGCCTCGATGGCGGGGCGTACCCTCCGAGATCGCCATCGCTGAAAATCGACAGAACTAGCGCGGCTGCCGGCGACAATTATGCCTATCGGGGCATTGGCTCCCAATCGAGCGATTTCATAATGCAATTCTCATTCATGACGAGTACGCTCACTTACAGCTATTTCCTGGGTAGATCGGGAGGACATGCTGGTGCTATCAGATTATATGCGTCTGCTTATAATGGCGCATTCCATTGGTACGATGGTGCTGATCATTCTGTTGGTTCATATAAGGTCTCAGTCTGGTATGACATGGCGTTCTACGTGCACCCCGCTTCCAATAAATTCGACATATATGTCAATGGGACGAGAATTTTCACCGGCGCGAACCTAAACGGGGCAAGCGGCAATATTGACACGCTGACGTTCAACGCGGGATCTTCGTCTGGTGGTGCTACCACTACCCTATGGATCGATAACGTGCGGGTGTTCAAGAGCCTTACAATCAGCCTGACCTTCCCCACTGTATATGGGAACTACTATACTATCCAACTATTCGATTCAAAGAGCAAATTGGTCAATACGACTCGGACGCTAAACGCCGCAGTGATCGGCATCCCTCCACGATCTGATGTCCCGCCATGTTTCATAAAAGTCCTGATTCCGGGAAGGAATTCATTCGAAACTCCGATTATGGAGATCTGGGGTGGCGACTCCTATACGGTGACCCTGGGATACTCATCAGCGGAGATTACGAAGGACTATTACGGTAACGGTTACCTAAAATCCATCATCGGAGGCAATGGCAATATGGCCGATGAAGGTTGGCCTACTGGATACGTGGAATACAAGTCTCCAAACGATCAATATGAGGGGAAGTGGGTGACTAGCTACGCCGATGCCGCCTCGGCAGACAAATACCATGAGAATAAATACGCAAACGGGACGCATTATCATGGCTTCAAGACCGCTAGTACTAGCCAGATGACGGTCCTAGGTACTGATCTCCTTGTGAACTACATCTGGCTGACCGATGGGAAATTACCGAGAGAGATAATGATCCAATATTTCGAATATGTGTACGGTGAATGGTACAGAGCCTACTGGGGCGGGAGTGACACCACCGGGGCAGACCTAATGGACCTTTCAGGCGCCAACCTACAGCCATCATCTGACCACATTCGCCGTATAGGAGACATACCTCAGACGACGGGAAGGTGGATACAGCTCATTGTAAAGGCATCCGATATCTTCGAAGGCGGAACATCTGACATCCGTGGAGAAATCTTCGGACTATACGATGGGGCGGCTCGCTGGGATTTCTCTTCTAAGCAATTAAATGGAATCTCTTTCAGTGGCCTATCAGGCGGTCAGACCGTAAAAATGACTTTCCTCAACGGGACGGTTGTAACCGGTGCGGGGACTCTTTATCCCTACAATGCAGGAATGTACACTTTCCCCGCGCAGGCGAGAATTCAGATCTTGAGCGGGAGCACGGTCCTCTATACGAGCTCGGTCATCGACGAGGTCATGAATTCGGATGCGTACACCTATTCCGCTTCGAGCAACAGCTTTTACCCAATGACAATCAGAGGGGACCTTCACGTTCTGCCAGTCGCAAGTCGGGGATTTCAAGACGCCCTGAGAACAGTATGTCAAGAAAGCTATGTCAAGTATAGCTACGAGGGCGACGCCATCGAAACCAAATCGCGTCTGGGATCCGGATGGGTCTACTCCCAGGCCGGATACGACATGTACGGGAACCAGCTTTGGGCCGCCGATCAGACGGGCAGAATGACCGTGAACGAATATTCGTCGTCCAATTACAACACTTATCCCATCGCAACCAGATACGGAGGTCGCCAGGATGTATTCGATTTCGACACGAGCTGGCAATCATATGCAAGCGCGTCGTGGCTCAACGCCAAATACACGACGGCGAATTACTATTCGTCTAACCAATCATTGCAAACTGAATTCTATCAAGCACCGGGTTTCCCGGCGGACACCGGCAATTCCTACATATGGAAGGAGTACAAGGTCAATCCGATTGCCAACCTGAGTGTCAGGTTCTACGTTAATCATTTTTGGCACGACCATGCTACTGGTGAAACCCTCGACGCGGGGATACGAATAAGGCTCTACAACTCAGGCGGCAGCAACTACAAGACCTATGAGTATTGGATAGCATCCTGGAGCGGAATAAACGACTATAGGACTGGTTATTCGAACGTCAAGGTGATTTATAGCGCCTCCGCCCCTCCACTCGGGGTATGGACAACCTTGATCCTGAATCCTTCATCGACCACAACCGGATTCGGTATCGACTGGTCGAATTGCGACAAGGTCAGGTTCGAGTTCTACACTAACACCACCAAGGCAAGCGGCGACCATTTAAAAATATACTACGATGATTTCGCATACGACGATTTCGCCTCAACTGGGATAATTAACAGTAGGACTGTCTACACTTACAATAACCCGAACGGGACCCTGGCGTCCGTCAGAGATCCCTGCGGGAACGTCACCAGCTACGTCTACGACAATCTCGGCCGTGTCAAGAAGATAGTCTACCCGGATTCGACGAACACGACTTACATCTACGACGACGCTGCCAACAAGGTGACGGTTCTGGACGAACTCAATCAGAAGACGGTGTCATACTACGATACCATCGGGAGACAATACAAGACCGAGAGGTACGGCACTGGTTCGACCATGTACTCGAGAGAATTGATGACATATAACTGGCTAGACAAAGTCGCGACCCAGACGAATGCGCGGGGATACACCTACACGATGTCGTATGATTGCCTCGGCAGACTGATCAAAGTGACCGACCCCAACGGCTCCGTCAGCACGGTCTCGTATGACATGATCTCCAACACGGTCAACTACACGGATGCGATCGGCCATTCGACCGTCAAGGTTTTTGACATTCTCGGCCGGCTGAACTCAACCAGGGAATACTATTCCCCCTCGGCCTACTACACCACCTTGAACGCGTACGACGCCGTCGGAAACCTCCTGACCGTAAAGACATCCAACGGGCAGGTCACACGCATGGCCTACGATTCGCTGAACAGATTGACGAGCACCACTTATCCCGACACGTATTCCGAATCTGCGACCTATGACGAAGCCGGAAGACCCGTCACGAAGACAGGTAGGGATGGCATAACGTCGAGCTTCTACTACGATACTTCGGGACGCCTCCTCCGCCTCGTGAACCCGAGCGACACGATTAGCTACACCTACAACGCGGTCGGCCAGGAGATGAAAGTGAAGAACTCCCTGGTCACGATCAGCTACGCGTACGATGTGAGAGGGAGGCTGAAATCCGTATATGAGCCGCTTGAAACTGCAGGCGCCACATATTTCACATACGACAAGGCAGGAAATCTGAAGACGCTGAAATACCCCAATTCCGTGCTCATAACCTACAATTATGATAAGTATAACAGGCCCACCCAGGTCGTCTACAGCGGGATAACGTTGCTCACATTCACCTACAACCTGGATGATTCGGAAGCGACCTGTACCGACGAATATGGCTTCGTGACGACCTACACTTACGACAACCTCGGGCGTACGACTAGGATCTTGACGATGGATGGAGGGACGACGGTCCTCAGCCTGACTTACTCCTACGACCGGGTCGGCAACGTCAGGTCCATCAACGCCGAGAATTACACCTACGACTGGTTGAACAGGCTCACTAGGGCGGTCGGCCCGTGGGGGACGATATTATACGGGTACGACTCGGTCGGTAACCAGCTCTGGAAGAACGAGAACTCCGTCAACATAACCTACCAGTATGGCGCATACAACAAGCTCATCTCCAACTCCACTGGTGGTAATGTTCTCTACAGCTTCGCCTACAACAGGTACGGGGACTTGATCTGGAAGAACGCCTCGACGATCAGATGGAACTACGTCTTCAACTCGATGCACCAGCTCACCCAGGTCGTGAAATGGACTCAATCTGGAGGATCCGTAACGGTCGGAACATATTCCTATGACGGCGCCGGCGCGAGGGCGCGCGTCAAAGACGGGACCACCTACACTAATTCCTTCTACTATCTCGGCCACGACCCGATCTACTCCCATCTGGACAGGGATCTCTACTGCTACGTGTATGTCAACGGCCGCCTGAGGGCGGATATTAACGGCAATTCCGAGGATTTCTACTTCTCCGACATCCTCGGCGGCGTCCGCTCGATCTACTGGGACGGCGCTCTGAAATATAAGGTCCAGAGCTACAAGCCCTTCGGCGGCGCCTATGGAGTGACGGACTCCTTCTCCGGGGCCTACAAGCAGAGGTTCAAGTTCGCCGGGGAGATAAACGACGAGAAGGCGGGACTCTACTACCTATCTGCGAGGTACTACGACCCCGACCTGGGGCGGTTCCTGTCGCTCGACCCGAAGCTCGGGAAGCTGTCGGTGCCGCAGACGCTGAATCGATATGTCTACTGCGCGAACAACCCGCTGAACAGAATAGATCCGACCGGGGAGTTCTGGAACATATTGATCGGCGCGGTCGCGGGCGCTATCATCGGCGGAGTCATTGCAGCCGTTACCGGCGGGGACGTCCTCGCCGGCGTCGCCGGAGGTCTTGTCGGCGGGGCCATCGCGGGGGCGACTTGCGGCGCGAGCCTGCTAGTGACAGGAGCCGTGTACGGCGCCACTTCATCCTTCACCAGCACGATGATCGAGACCAGAGGCGACATCGGCGCTTCTCTCACATCTGCAGCGATCGGAGGGATAATCGGCGGGATAACCGGGGGCGTCGCGTCAAAGATCGGCACAGCGTTTTCGAAAATTGCTGCTGGAAAGATTGCAAGTAAATATGGTGGTAATGTAATAAAAGTCTTAAAAGGGGATACTTTTTCGAGAACATTCAATATGGAGGCAAATAATGCATTCGGAAAATCCGGTGGGGTTGGTTTCTTTGCAAAAGGAAACACTCTCTTTAAGAATTTTGGATCCACGAAAGATATTGAAGATCTCACGGGGCCACTCTTCTCAAAGGCAAATGGATACTCACCAAATGCGGCTGGGATGTTTGAAGCCAGAGGCAATTTCTACGCTGTTGAGAGATCAAGTCAATTGGGTGGAGGTACCATTGGATCAGAGATAATATCCCCAACATGGGCAAGCAAAATATTCTTGAGGATGAGTGAAATTGCGATGTTTGGATCTTGATCCACCATAATAATCTGAAAAGGTCAGATAAGAACTTGGAGGGTAAATCAATCGTCAGAAAAAGAGACTTATCCTCTTGAGTATATTGTGTCATTGAAGGAGACGGAAGAAATGGGACTCACATATGGGGTAAAAGCGGTACAATCTTCAGAATCTGGAAGAGCACATAAGAAGGTATTAGGGATTTATCCAAATCTTTTAGCTGAGATTGCGAATGCGCCAGGACCAAGCCCGTGGTATCAACGAAGACATGACCAAATATCCTGGGGTCCGGATGAACAATTGTACTGGAGAGAAGCACCTGAGAAGGATTTTGAATCCTCATGTCTTCTTCTGACGCGAAAAACAGAATCAGTCATTGGAATCATTCGTAGAAATGTAATCATCAGACAATTGAATAAGACAAGATTATTGATTACCTTCCAGACAGGAGATGTTCTATCCGATCTTCGGAATGATACCGCTAATGCACTTGACATGTCTATCATAGGAATTAATGACATTCAAGAAATCGATGAACCAATTATTGCATTCGAAAGAATGAGAAAAGAGGGAAAGCGGTTTCTTATCGAGGGAGCATCCGTTGATGCTCACCAAATTATGCCGATGAGGCGATTGACTCAGGGTAATCACAGGTTCGATTTTGCCCAAGAATTCACTTCAATTAATGAAATATTGGAATTTTCGCTTTTTGAATCTGGAAAACGTCCTTATGATATCGCTCTTTTCATCATTCATCCGATGAAGAATGAAGTTGAAGTGATACCTCAGGATTGGTTTAATGGACATTATGATGAGCCCTATCAGGGTCCGGATCGAGCAATCAGAGATCCCATAACGGGAAGGATTTTCCTCAGAGGTACGAGAATTGGCTACATAGTCCTGGACGAATCCTCTCACGATATTGATGGGCTTGTACCTTTAGCTGACAATGATTATCCTTGATTGATATTCAAGAAATTGCTGCCAATCTTTTAAAAAAACATAACTATTTCTTGAGAAAGCGAAGACCGTCGAAGGCGCGACGACCACCGAGTACGTCTACAGCGGCCACGACCCGATATGCGACAAGTCCGGCAGCGCATACACCGACTACGTCTACCTCAACGGGCGCCTCAAGCTGAAGATGACCGGCACCAACAGCTACTGGTACGTCGACGACGCGCTCGGGAGCACGAGGCTCGTCTACAAGGGCAGCACGAAGGTCTTCTCGGTGACGACGTACAAGCCGTTCGGCATCGCGTACGGCGCGTCCGGGACGGAGAAGTTCACCTACGCGGGAGAGATGATGGATTCGCCGTCGGGGCTGTTCTATCTGTCCGCAAGGTACTACGATCCGAATGTCGGGCGGTTCGTGTCGATGGACCCGAAGCTCGGGAAGCTGTCGGTGCCGCAGACGCTCGACAGGTACGCATACTGCGCGAACAACCCCATCAACAGGGTCGACCCGACCGGGGAGTTCTGGAACATATTGATCGGCGCGGTCGCGGGCGCTATCATCGGCGGAGTCATTGCAGCCGTTACCGGCGGGGACGTCCTCGCCGGCGTCGCCGGAGGCCTTGTCGGCGGGGCCATCGCGGGGTTGACTTGTGGCGCTAGCCTGATGGTGACGGGCGCCGTGTACGGCGCCACTTCATCATTCACAAGCACGATGATCGAGACGAGAGGCGACATCGGCGCTTCTCTGACGTCCGCAGTAATTGGAGGCGCACTTGGCGGGATAACCGCGGGCATCGCGTCAAAGGCCGCCCCGGCGCTTTCGAAAATCGGTTCATCATTTGCCACCAAAGCCGGCAATCTTCTCGGAAAGATCGGCAATAAATTCGGTAGCAAGATGACGAGCGGGATCATGGGTCCGGTGCCTGGGAAGGGCGCATTCGGATTGAAGACGATATTCAAGCACGACTTCCTCCCTGATGGTTCGTTGAAGTTCGGATACCCTGCGCCTGAGATTTCACTTGGCAATTTTATGCGTTTGACTGAAAATCCTTCATTTTATCAGCCCTCCTCATCATTTTTCTCGAAAGAGGCATTGATAAATGCCGTTAAATGGGGTTCGGGGCTCTTTGAAGGATCGAGTTTGCTCAAGGCCGCTTTCGATCAAATGGAAAAGCAATCTGATGTGCCTACATTCACATATTAGCGCAATGTATATTAAATACCTAGGAGTTGAAAATATTGCCTGAGGAAAGTGTCTACATTCCTGATAGGTTAAAAAGATTGAAAGGGCTGGACGCAGAGAGCATTGTCAAAGAGATTTTTGGTTACTTAAGAAATGAACTCGAAGGGGCTTATTATTATGGGGGAGGACAGTTTCTAGATTATTCGGCAGAGTCCCTTCAGATAGTTGATAAGAACAACATCATTGAGGATGCTAAAAATTATCCGGACTGGGATATACGATATTGCTTGGCAATGGTCTGCGCTCAAGAGGGGAGCTACTTCGGAGAAGTCATATTGCGCAATCTCGGAGGGAAATGGAAATATTGCGGAGAGCTACGGTTCTTCCTATACAAAGTCTTGATTAATCTCGGTTTTCCTTTTGATCCTTCGGTAGGTATAGTTCTAAGAAAATGTGGTATTGATCTCGACGGTAGATTCATACCAGTAATCAGAATCGCAAAGCTCAGGCTGAGAAAGAACAAGAGAGTCAAATCTCTCCACGAAGTCTACGAGAAGATCCGCACGACAGGCGACTGGAAATGATGATGGTTGCTGAGGCGATTTGTGCGATATGCTGATTTGTCAGACAAAGAAGAATCAATTTTTCACTTCATTTTACCGATCGTTCCCTGCAATAATCAGAGAATTTGTTGAGAATATTCTTGTGAAGCCAGTAAGGAAATTATTCAACTAAATATCACACTAAACGACATTTTAGATATGTATAAATAACAGAGGATTCAATATAGCCGTTCGCATCTGACAAAACGTCAGACGCAAAGGATGGGATGACCGTGTGGTCAAAGCGCAAAAAGAACCCGGCCATGTCGACGACTGAGATCATCGAGTGGATGCAGAAGCACACGATAGGTGACCTGAAGGAAATTGCATCCAGGGCAGAAATGAATGGAGAGGACGCAGCCCCGGTGAAGCGCCTTCTCACGGATCTCGAGCAGCTCGAGGCGGAAACGCTTGGAGCAAACGAAATGGGCTCGATTTCCTTGGCAATGGACGAAATGCGCTTTACGCCACGATGAGCGCAGGGAACTCAGCGAAAACTCTGGTGGACAAGGAACGCGGACGGTGAACAAATGAAACCAAAGACAAAGAAAGAAGTGCAGGCATACAGGGGCCATGCGATCGAGAGGTTCGAGATGGACTCGACACCTCTAGAGATCCCAGAGGAGCATGGCACGAGCGCAACATACGAGTGCGGCGTCTCGATACTCGAGGAGAAGGAGGCTGTATAGCCTATCTCGCGATAACGCCATAACCCCCCAAACAAGCAAAACCCCAAAAGTCGGAAGGGACCTGACGGGAACACCTGTAAGAAGTGCAGGTGCCGGGATTTGAACCCGGGCCGTTGGCTCTCTTCCGACCCCCAACACATTCTCCGGAGGCCAGATGGAAGGCCAAAATCCTGACCAGCTAGATTACACCTGCTTCTTCAGACACAAAACTGAGAGAGACAGCAAAATCGA
>Ga0315281_10002468_pt1 | contig 27438 bp, 23 predicted proteins | sample YL17G07_0_MG_FD_204540 | JGI IMG/M metagenome (GOLD analysis project Ga0315281, IMG submission 204540) | Sediment microbial communities from Yellowstone Lake, YNP, Wyoming, USA - YL17G07_0 | ecosystem: Environmental > Aquatic > Freshwater > Lake > Sediment | place: USA: Wyoming | collected...
ACCTGACGGGCGAGGAGGAGGTGCTCTCGTGTTTGAGGCATAACTCCATCATCAGCAGCCACTACCAATATGGCTCCGTCCATCTGGGCAGCGCCGGTGATCATGTTCTTAATATAGTCGGCGTGGCCTGGGCAGTCCACGTGGGCGTAATGACGCTTGTCAGTCTCGTACTCTATGTGAGCTATAGCGATCGTCATGCCCCTGGCCTTCTCCTCGGGGGCATTATCAATAGAGTCAAAGGGGCGAAACTGAGCATACCCCACTGTAGCTAGAGTCTTTGTTATTGCCGCGGTTAAGGTTGTCTTGCCATGGTCGACATGCCCGATTGTACCTACGTTGACATGTGGTTTGGTTCGCTGAAACACTTTCTTTGCCACTTTATCTTCCTCCCGATCCGATTAAGTTCAGCCCACAACCAGATTTGAACTGGTGACCCCCTTCTTACCAAGAAGGTGCTCTACCGCTGAGCTATGTGGGCGCGCTGCATGGTGGAGGGGGCAGGATTCGAACCTGCGTAGCCATTTCAGGCGACAGATTTACAGTCTGTTGGTATTAGCCTCTCACCCACCCCTCCGGTATCTGCCCAGAGCCCGAGAGCGGATTCGAACCGCTAACCTGCCGATTACAAATCGGCTGCGCTGCCGTTGCGCTACTCGGGCCTTTTCGACCTTTGTAATTCAAAGTAACTAAGTATATAAGTATAAAAGTAAAAAAACTCAAAGTCAAGGTTTCCTGTATCTCCGCGCCGTCGTGCCCTCAGGCGTATCTTCCAATGTGATACCGAGTTCCTTGAGGTCGTTCCTGATGCTATCAGCGAGCTTCCATTTCTTCACCTGCCGCAACTCCACTCGTTTGTTTGAAAGCAGGTTGATGGTGATTTCCTCGAAGTTGCTATGAACGCTGTCCGCGAGTTGCCGATACTTAACTCGCCATGACTCATCCCATTTGTTTGATTGCAAATCGGTTAAGATTGCATTATTTAGGTTGTTAATGCTGTCCGCAAGCTGCCGAGTTTTATCTTGCCACGACTTAACCCATTTGTTTGATGGCAAATTGGCAGAAATATCATCCAGATAGATTAGAAGATTCTTACGATCGTCGTCAATGCTGTCCGCAAGCTGCCGAGTCTTATCTTGCCACGAATCAGCCTCTTCGTTTGATAGCAAATCAACGCGGCTTTCAATATGCCTAATTTTTTGTTCAGCAGCTTTAATCCTTTCTATTGTTTGAACATCATAATATTTGGCTGCTAGGCCTATCACTGCTGCAATGTCGATATCGTAGTGCTTCGGCTTGCGTAACGTCAAGCCCAACACTGCAGCAAGCTCCAGAAGTGTCTTGCGTGCTTCGCTTACGCCCAGACCTTCGTCGCGCCCACGATTTATCTCGCGAGCAAGATCAAACAGAGCCGCCAAAGCCTGCGGCGTGTTAAAGTCGTCGTCCATAGCTTCAGTGAATCTTTCGCGGTAAGGCTGTGGGTCTATAATGTCAGCTGTTTCGCCAACATCAATGAAGGCACTGTTGCGCAGCCTCTCTACTCCCTTCTCTGTCGCTGCGAGGTTTTCGTCTGAATAGGTAATAGGGCTGCGGTAGTGGGAGCTGAGCACCCAGAGCCTAATAGCGTCTGCGCTGTACTTCCCTGGTTCTTCATTGACGTCCTTCGCCAGTACTTCACTGATGCCTATCAGCTTTCCCGTGGACTTGCTCATTTTTTCCTCGCCTAATTGCAGCAGTCCATTATGCAGCCAGTGACGGACGAAGGGTTTGATACCAGTGAAAGACTCGGATTGAGCGATCTCGTTTTCATGGTGAGGGAAGATGAGGTCTTGTCCTCCACCATGAATATCCAGTGTTTGTCCCAGGTATTTGAGCGACATGGCGCTGCATTCGATATGCCACCCCGGCCTCCCCTGGCCCCAGGGGCTGTGCCACTGCGGCTCGCCAGGCTTGGCTGCCTTCCACAAGGCAAAATCCAGGGGATGCTCTTTGGCTTCACCTATCTCTACGCGGGCGCCGGCCATCATGCCATCCAGTGTTCGATGGCTTAGCTTGCCGTAGTCAGGGTCGCTCTGCACCCGAAAATAAACACTGCCCCCAACCTCATACGCGTGCCCTTTTTGTATCAGGCCTTCGATGACCTCTATCATCTTAGGGATTTCTTCAGTGGCTCTGGGGTAAATATCGGCTCGCTTTATATTCAGGGCATCCATATTAGCGAAGTATTGTTCTATAAACCCTTGCGCCAAATCATGGGGAGGAATACCTGACTCATTAGCGCGGGCTATGATCTTGTCATCAATGTCAGTGAAGTTTTGCACGTATTTCACTTTGTAGCCTCGAAATTCAAGGTAGCGTCTGATAGTGTCGAAGACGATATAGCTCATGGCATGGCCAAGGTGGCTGGGAGCATAAGGCGTGACCCCGCAGACGTACATTTTCACTGTGTCGCCTTTTGGTGTGAAATCCTCTTTTCTGCCGGAAAGTGTGTTATATATCTTCATCGAGCTTCCCTATTAAAACTACAGCATAGGCAGCGATTCCCTCTTCTCTTCCTGTGAAGCCCAGGCCTTCGTTGGTGGTAGCCTTTATGCCAACCTGCCTTTCGCTGATCGACAAGGCTTGGCCTATATTATGTTTCATCTGGCTGATGAAGGGTTGGAGAAGGGGACGTTCCGCGATTATTGTAGCATCCACATTGCCTATGCGCCAGCCCTGTGTCTTGAGCAAACCGCCAACGCGGTTTAATAAGGTAATGCTGGAAATATCCTTGTAGGTGGGATCTCTGGGGGGGAAGTGGTTTCCTATGTCTCCCAGGGCCGCGGCACCAAGCAGTGCATCCATTATGGCATGTACTACAACGTCGGCGTCGCTCCAGCCTTTAAGCCCTTTCTCAAAGGGTATTTCTACGCCACCTAGAACAAGGGGATGACTTGTGGTTAGTTGGTGGGCATCGTAGCCGATCCCGACGCGCATAAGGCCTCCGTGGTCGCGGGCTGTTTAGCTCCCTGTTTTTGCAGCAAGACCTCGGCTACTGCTAGGTCCTCGGGGGTGGTCACTTTGATGTTATGATAGGACCCCATGTAGACCTCGACCTTGTGACCTAGCTTTTCCACCAGCGCGGCGTCATCGGTTACCTCCTCATCTACCTGGCGGTAAGCTTCTGCTATAAGGTCGTAGCGAAAGACCTGAGGCGTCTGTGCGGCCCATAGGCATTGGCGAGCAGGTGTCTGTTGCACGAAGCCGCGGCGAGAGACGATTTTGATAGTATCTTTAACTGGCACTCCAGCAATTGCAGCCCCACTTTCTTGAGCTGCTATCAACCCTCGTTCGATCAAATCTGCGCTGACACAAGGCCTGGCGCCATCATGGATCACTACCCAGTCGCAATCAGCGAGCCGCCGCAGTCCTTCTTTTACCGAATCCTGACGCCTTGGTCCTCCTGAGCATACCGCAACCACTTTAGGCCAGCCTCGTCCCTTCACCAGCGTACGTCCCTGCTCCAGGCTTTTTTTGGCCAGTACGATGACTATCTCATCGACTGAAGGGCAATCCTGGAAAACAGTCGTCACCTTAGCCAGCAGGGGTTCTCCGTTTAATGGGGCGAAGACTTTGTCTATCCCACCCATTCGGGTACTGGTGCCAGCAGCGACGATTACAGCGCCGACTTTACCGTTTACCTTTTTCATCGACGGGTTCTTTGGGTTGTGCGAAGATCATTCGACCAGCCGCAGTTTGTAATACCCTGGTAACAGCGATACTGAGCTCTGTATTGAGATGGCGGCGTCCTCCTTCGACCACAACCATGGTGCCATCGTCAAGGAAACCAATGCCTTGGCCTGGCTCCTTGCCCTCTTGGACGATGCGCAATGTCATGTCCTCTCCGGGCAAGATAACTGGTTTGACAGCATTAGCCAGCTCATTGACGTTTAGCACCTTTACGCCTTGAAGCGTAGCTACTCTATTGAGATTGAAATCATTGCTGACAATGGGGCAGCGCAGTGTTTTGGCTAACCTTACTAGCTTGGAATCGACCTCGTGGGTATCTTCGAAGTCAATATCAGAAATCTGAACCGGGACATCTGATCCTTTCTGAAGCTGGGTTAACATCTCCAGGCCTCTCCTTCCTCGATTGCGGCGCAGCACATCAGGGGAATCGGCGATGTGCCGCAACTCATCGAGGACGAACCTGGGGATAAGTAAGGTGCCGTGGATGAAGCCTGTCTGGATGATGTCGGCTATCCGCCCGTCGATGATAGCATTTGTATCCAGTATAAGGAGGTCATTTCTATTATCCCTAGTCACTGGTAGGTTGGGGGCACCGCTGAAGAAAAACCGTAAAACAGCAGGCCCCTGGAGCACCATGATAGGGACAAAGAGGAAACACAAAAATAAACCAAGTATAAGAGGTGACCATTTACCCCAAGGTGCCGGGAGTAGAGACAAGGGCAAGGTTGCCAGGGCTGTGATAACCAAAGCAAAAGCCAGCCCTATGCCTGCAGCCACAAGACTAGGCACTTGGAGCATCCGCGGCATCACACGGACGTGCCCTCGAGCCCACCGCCAGGGGCGGATGGTCAGGTACGGGGCGAGTAGGTAGCCAAAGACATAGCCACCGATAGCGAGAGTTAAAATCCAAGCCAGCTCAGTACTTGCGTTTGTCCTCCCACCGATGAACTTGCCTAGCTGCCACCCCCCGATGCCGATGATTATTGCGACAATGAACCGAAAAAGTACTCCCCGCATAAATACCGCATCCCATCTTGCTTCGGCAATAATTAATAATATTTACTAAAAACATTGCCGTCTCCGGGGGATAAGACTCCTAAAAATTATTAATCCTGCACGATATTAGCACAAAAAGCGAGATGTGTCAATTTCGGCGCAGTAGACCAACTGCAACGATAATACCTAGAATTAGAGCGATTAGACCGTATACGTCGACGAATGTGTGTAAAAAGCTCTGGGGCGGCGCCTCGATAAGGCTTCTAATGACATAGCTCACAATCACGCTTATCCCGGCAATCACCTGCAAGCTTGGGCCACGTTTTCTATTTGCTGCAAGGCTGACTGCTTCCCCAATGACGTAACCGACGACTAGAGCTATGAAGAACAAGAAGAAGCCACCCAGGGGTACACGCGGCCAGATAGCGCCCAATACTGCAGCGGTTGCTAAACCGGCGGCAATCGCCCTTATATAGAAAATGGTCGAGATTTCATAAACCGGCAGCTTTTTCAGCGCAGCACACTTTGGGCAGCGCGCCCCTACCGGGGTTTGAACCACGCACTTCGGGCAGATGGGCTGCAAACACTTACCACACCTGAGGTCAGTCTCAATATCAGGGTGGCGAGCACATCTCATTCCTGCTTTTCTCCTGGGATATCTCCCGAGCCGGTCAGAGCAAAAGTCAGTTCGCCTTCGGCAACGGTCTTGTCCTCCACGGTTGCCTTAGCTGTACCCTTGCCTATGGGGCCTCGCATCTTGGTGAGCTTTACTTCCAGGCGCAGGCAGTCCCCTGGAAGCACTGGCTTGCGAAAGCGAAATCCGTCGACCGCAGCGAAGAGGGCAATTTTGCCCTTGTTCTCAGCGAGGCTTAATATCGCCACAGCGCCGACTTGTGCCAGGGCTTCGATGATGAGTACCCCGGGGAAGATAGGATAGCCAGGAAAGTGGCCCTGGAAGAAGATCTCGCCAGCGGAAATATTCTTAATCCCCACTGCCTCCTCGCCCGGCTTCAGGTCGATAATCTTGTCTATCAGAAGGAAAGGCCAGCGATGTGGGATAATTTGCTGGATTTCTCTGGAACCTAATATCATGGCATCACCGTCCTTTTTTGTTTTGATAAGGAGATGAGCTGCTCCACGGACTCTCTGGGCAGGTCTATGCTGCCGATATCAGCGCCAATGTATTCGCCCAGTCCATGGTAATCGCTGCCGCCGCAAGCTATAAGGTCAAGCTTCTTGGCAAATCTCTTAAGTTGAGCGATCGTTTTAGAGTTATAGCCGTTGTAGTAGATTTCTATGCCTACGATTCCCGCTTTCTTCAATTGGAGTAGAAAAGGCTCGAGCGGTTCGATATCTGCAGGGTGGGCGAGGACTGGCAAACCGCCTGCGTCAAGCACTACCTTAACTGCTTCGATCGGGGTCAGTTTTTTGCGTTCAACGTAGGCAGGGCCATTGCGTCCGATATACTTGGTGAAGGCTTCCCTAAGAGAAGATACGTAGCCTTGGTCCAGCATTGCCTGAGCAATGTGAGGGCGTCCTATCGAGCCTCCGCCAGCCAGTTCCTGCACTCTCCCCCAGTCTATATTAATGCCTATCCCTGCCAGCTTGGCTACCATCTTTTTACCACGCTCATAGCGGGAATTACGCAGTTCCTCCAGGGTGCGGTTGAGGCCAGGGTCACGGTAATCTATGAAATAGCCCAGGATGTGGACCTCGCCCTTGGGGACATCAGTATTTATCTCCACCCCGGGTATGACCATAAGCTGGGTGGAGCTTTTGGCTGCCTCGAGAGCAGGCAGTACACCTTCTACCGAGTCGTGATCAGTGATAGCGATAACATCGAGCTTAAGCTCAACTGCTTTCCGTACTAACTCCTGGGGGGTTAACCTTCCATCAGAGGCGGTGGTGTGAAGGTGAAGGTCTGCCCTCATATCTCTGTCAACTCCAGGTCTAATCGGCTGATGCTTGAGGCTCTGCCGCTATCCTCATCCACATCTACCAGAACCGAGTTGAAAATCGGATTTCCGCTGGCGACAGCTAAGCGATGAGGCATTAATGTGAGGAACCTTTCAATCACCGAGTCTATGTCGTCACCGATAACAGAGTTGATAGGGCCTACCATGCCGACGTCGCTGACAAAGGCAGTACCCTGTGGCAAAACTCGGGCATCGATGGTGCCGACATGGGTATGGGTTCCCAGCACAGCGCTGACCCGGCCATCTAGATACCATCCCAACGCTATCTTTTCTGCTGTTGCTTCTCCATGGAAATCGACCAAGATGATAGGTGGTCTGGGATTGACCTCTTCCAGAAGGCGATCCATGGCTCGAAAAGGGCAATCGAAGTTTCCCACAAATACGCGTGCCAGCAGGCTTACTATCATTGCCTTTTCTGTCATCATGTAGCCATGGCCAGGGACGCCCGGTGGCATGTTCAGTGGGCGTAATATGCGTGGCTCGATCTCAAGATATGTAACAATCTCCTTATGGTACCAGATATGATTCCCTGATGTGATAACATCTACCCCGGATTGGAAAAGCTCCTGAGCGGTATCTGGGGTAAGCCCGATGCCCCCGGCGGCATTTTCGCCGTTGGCAACAATCAGGTCTATTTCATGCTTTTCGCGCAACTCCGGGAGTAAAACTGATACAGCCTTCCTCCCGGGTTTTCCTATTACATCGCCAACCATTAATATTCGCAATAGCCCTCCCTCGGCTCGATTTGATTGTTACTTGGCGTAATCTACTGCTCGCGTCTCGCGGATTACAGTGACCTTTATCTGCCCGGGGTACTCCAGGTTTTCCTCTATCTTCTTCACAATGTCTCTGGCTAACCTGGCTGCAGCCAGGTCGTCTATTTCCTGGGGCTTCACAAGGATGCGCACCTCGCGGCCAGCCTGGATGGCGAACGATTTCTCCACACCGGGGAAACTCGAAGCCACATTCTCCAATGCCTCGAGCCTCTTTAAGTGTTGGTCCAGGGATTCTCTTCTTGCTCCCGGCCTCGAACTGGAGATAGCATCAGCGGCTGATACAATGAAGCCATAGACGCTCATAGAGTCGGTTTCTCCATGGTGCTCGCCGATGGCTCGAGATACCTCCATGGATTTGCCCAGCCGCTTTGTTAAGTCGGCGCCGATAGCGGCATGTGGCCCCTCTACCTCTTGATCTACCCCTTTTCCGATGTCATGCAACAAACCTGCTGTTTTAGCTATATTAATATTAGCGCCTAGTTCGGCTGCAATCATTCCTGCCAGATATGATACCTCAATGCTATGAATTAGCACGTTCTGTCCGTAGCTGAAGCGGAACTTAAGGCGCCCCAGTAGCTTGATTAGCTCAGGGTGGAGTCCCACGACTCCTGCCTTATATGCTGCTTGCTCTCCCTCTTTCTGGATAATAGCATCCACCTCCTCTTTAGCCTTAGCCACCACCTCCTCAATGCGAGCAGGATGGATGCGGCCATCGAGGATCAGATTCTCCAATGATAATCTGGCTATCTCGCGGCGAATCGGGTCAAAGCAGGATATGGTAACGGCCTCGGGCGTGTCGTCTACTATAAGGTCGACGCCGGTAGCATTCTCCAAGGCCCTGATATTGCGACCCTCACGACCGATGAGACGTCCTTTCATATCATCTGAGGGCAAAGGAACCACCGAGACTGTAGTAGTAGAGACAACATCAGTAGCACATCTCTGGATGGCAAAGGCAACAACCTCGCGGGCTTTTTGCTCTGATTCCTCTTTCATCTGAGCTTCGACCTCGCGAATGCGCTTTGCCATGTCCTGCCGGACTTCTTCCTCAACTGTGGCCAATAGCAATGTCTTAGCCTCTGACGTGGACATGCCCGAGATGAGCTCAAGCTGATGGACTTGTTTTTTCTTGAACTCGTCGAGCTGTGCCAGTGACCTCTCTATCTCTTTCTCCTTAGCGCTAATGCTGCGTTCTCGGCGCTCAATCCCCTCGGTTTTACGGTCGAGGTTCTCCTCTTTCTGGGCTATGCGTCTTTCCTGGCGGTGAAGCTCGGAACGGCGCCCCCGAGTCTCAGTCTCAAGCTCGGCCTTGATCTTTATTGCCTCCTCTTTTGCCTCAAGGAGTATTTCCTTCTGCTTGGTGGATGCTTCTTCCAGAATCTTGTCGGCATCTCTTCGAGCGAGGTGAATTCTCCTCGCCATAATAAGGTTTCGAATGAAGAAACCGATTGCTCCTCCGACCAGGAGCGTTGCGATAGCTATTACTACCACATACATGACTTTGACTTCCATTTTTAAAACCCTCTTTCCGTACTGCAGGACTGCAGGTCGGGTTGTATATTGCCCTGCTCCTGCCATACCCTTTCTATAGTCATATTTATCAACTCGTAGGGAAAGCCACGTTGCCTCAGGAAAGTCCCCAAACGTTTACGAAAGCTGGGGTAGTCCAAACCTGTTAGCGAGATGGCTTTTCTTTGGGCTGCCTTGTAGGCACCGATCTCATCGTCGACCCTTTCGGTGGCCTCAGCAATTGTTTCAGCGTCGACTCCCTTTTGTTTTAGCTCTACCTCAATGAGTCGGCGGCTGCGAGGCTTAAAATTCTCTCGGTTCTCCCGCCAGAATTGGGCGAAAACAGTATCGTCTACCAACTTTTGCTCTTTTAACTTGTCAATCACCTGCTGGATTATGTCGACGTCGTAACCGTGACGGCGCAGCCTGGACCTTATCTCTGCCTCGCTGCGAGGGCGTGGGCTCAGATATCTGAGCGCGCTATTGAGCGATCGATGAAATAGTTCAGCGTTTTTGAGCTTTTCGATCTCGGTAGATGATAACTTCTGTCCCTCTTGAAGACCGACCGTGGCTGCTACAGGGATGCTTATACTGAAGGCAAAAGCCCCATCCAGGAATAAATTGACCCTCCCCTTTTGTGCCTTCTGTGGCTCAATAGCAGTTATGGTCTTCATCATCGTTATCTGAGCTTAATTGGCCTGAAGCAAGGTTAGACATTCCCATTGGGAAGGCCAGGCTGTGGCGCTCGGGGTGTGGGACCGGAGTTAGTCTGCGGATGCGGGCTCGACGTCGGCAGAGAAGAATTCTCTTTGTGCGCTAGCGGTTGTCCTAATCTGGCGCTCTATCTCTTGTGCCATGTCTTGGTGTTGTCTTAGGTATTCCTTGGCATTCTCGCGTCCCTGGCCAATTCGAGTCTCTCCAAAGGAGAAAAAGGCGCCGCTCTTTTTAATTATCCCCATCTCAACCCCAAGGTCGAGTAAGTCGCCATCCTTGCTGATGCCTTGCCCAAACATAATATCAAACTCGGCTGACCTAAAGGGGGAAGCGACTTTGTTTTTGACTACCTTGGCCCTAATTCTGGTGCCCACTACCTTGGTTCCAACTTTAATGTTGTCAACTCGCCTTAGATCGATTCTTACTGAACTGTAAAATTTGAGAGCTCTACCTCCTGGAGTTACTTCGGGATTGCCAAAGATAATGCCTACCTTCTCCCTTAATTGGTTGACGAATACCACTGCGGTACGCGACTTGCTTATGGCCGCTGACAGTTTACGCAGCGCCTGGGACATTAACCGCGCCTGCAATCCGACATGGGCATCTCCCATTTCCCCCTCGATCTCTGCCCTCGGGGCAAGAGCGGCCACGCTATCGATGACCACTACATCTATGGCCCCGCTGCGGACCAGGGTTTCGGTGATCTCCAAGGCTTGCTCCCCGGTATCCGGCTGGGAGATGAGCAGGTCGTCCAGTTCAACCCCACAACAGGCAGCGTAGGCGGGATCGAGAGCGTGTTCCACATCTATATACGCTGCTTTTCCGCCGGTCCTTTGAGCTTCAGCTATTATGTGCTGGCACAAGGTTGATTTCCCGGAAGCTTCAGGGCCAAAAATCTCACTTACCCGCCCCCGCGGAATACCGCCAATTCCAAGGGCTAGGTCCAAAGAGAGCGACCCTGTGGGTATAACCTCGACTGCTACTTTTGCAGAGGCCTCCCCCAACCTCATGATCGATCCTTTGCCGAATTGCTTTTCGATCTGGCTGATCGCTATATCGAGCGCCTTCTCCTTCTCTGTCACCATCTCCTAACTCTAACTCCTCCCAAATAACCCTTTAGCCCACGCCTGGGCGACTCTCCCTCAGCCAATCCGAGGCCATCATATCATATTGGAGCAACAAATACAAGTAACAATTTTGCGAGAATCCTGTGAGAATTATTTTGGGTTGTAAATCCAGATGGTTCTGATTATAGTAGGGCTGTTAGCAGTTTTTGATAACTTCTATTTTAGCTTTGGAGCTTGATTTAATGATTAAATATGCAGTCGTCCGTACTAAATTCGGGTGGGTGGGGCTGGGTGGTTCTGAGGCAGGGCTGATTCTCGTTACGCTGCCCAAATCGTCCCGAAAGGTAGCGCTATCTGAGATAAAGGAATTTGCAGACGATGCTATTGAAGGTACTTCTGCGTTTGATGACCTGCCCTATCGACTTCAGCGCTACTTTGTTGGTGAGGAGGTATCTTTCCCGGACAGTCTTGACCTCAGTGGCGCTACTGCCTTTCATCGGGATGTCTGGAATGCAACTCGCTCCATCCCTTATGGGGAAACCAGAACCTATGCCTGGGTTGCGCAGCAAATCGGAAGTTCTCAGGCCTGTCGTGCAGTCGGCGGGGCGCTGGCTCGAAATCCCTTTCCCATCATTGTGCCCTGCCATCGGGTGGTCGCTAGCAACGGTAATCTAGGCGGATTTAGCGGTGGTTTGGCGATGAAAAGGCGTCTTCTTGAACTGGAAGCTGCTCGGCTGGGTTTTACCAGCTAAACCAGGGCAGTTATGATTTTACACAACTAAGTTGTCTTCCCCCACTAAGCTGACCAGTTGGCGGTGAAGCTCAGAGCAATAGCCCGTAGCCAGATTGGGCACTTCGAGTTTTGTAACCCCTTCGCTGCCGACAATGGCAAGATGGACCTCATCATCTCCCGGGAACAGCCTGAGGGTGTCAAATACTTGCCTGAGACGGGAGATGTCAGCGTTGGCGTCCTCAGATGTGGGGAGATTTATCTGCAATCTGCGGCGAGATGGGACTGCTTGCGGTGGTTTGACCACATCAGGAGTCTCCTCAGCACTGGTTGGTTGGTACAGTGACGCGGTGAAGCAGGTCAATTGCACTCCCTCGCCCCTGGCCTTCACTTTGCCCTTGACTAAGAGGGTATTTCCCTCTTGCCAGAGGTCTTTGGTGCGTTCATATACCTCGGTCCAGGCCGTCACTTCTATACTGCCACCGAAGTCTTCGATGACGGCACTGACGAAGGGCCGTTTATCTTTAGTGAACGATTGCCGCACTGAAGTGACTGTCCCTGCTGTAACCACTGTCTGGCCTATCATTTCCTCGCTGACCTGCCCGCAGAAAACATCAACTTGAGAAGACAACTGTTTAGAGGCTTGGGTAAATGGGTGTTCGGAGAGGTATACTCCCAATAGCTCTTTTTCCCAGGCTAGCTTTTCTTTTGCGGGCACTTCTATCTGCTGGAGTTCAAGCCCGGGCAAGGGAACTTCCACGCTCTGTCCCCATAGATCGAACATGGTGGACTGGCCTTTTTCCTTAAGGCGCTGCTCTGTTTGCGCCAGTGACAGGATACGGTCCACGCCAGCCAGAAGGGCTCCACGGTTCCCCAGAGAGTCTAGCGCTCCGGCTTTAATCATACTTTCCAGAGCCCTTTTGTTGAGGTTCCTGAGATCAGCCCGGCGGCAAAAGTCCTCAATTGACTTGAATGGCCCACCTTCTTCCCTGGCGACTATAATGGGTCTGATCGCTGAAGCACCAACATTCTTAATTGCTGCCAGCCCGAAGCGAATAGCCTCAGAAGTATCACCATTTTGTTCAATGGTGAAGGTCTCCCCACTTCGGCTGACATCTGGGGGCAGCACTCTAATGCCCAGTCGGTGACATTCTGAAACGGCCAAAGCTATTTTGTCTGCTTGACCCATGTGTTTGATGAGCAGGGCAGACATGAATTCTACCGCGTAGTTTGCCTTGAGATAGGCGGTCTGGTAGGCGATCATGGCGTAGCTCACGCTGTGTGCCTTGTTGAAGGCGTAGCCAGCGAAGGGTTCAATGAGGCTCCACACCTGCTCTGCGAGCTCTTTGGAGAACCCCTTTTTCTTCGCTCCAGCGAGGAAGCGTTGCATCTCTTTTTTCATCACCTCAGGGATTTTCTTCCCCATCGCCTTGCGTACAATATCCGCCTCGCCCAGGCTATAGCCCGCAAAGGCCTGGACGATGAGAAGCACTTGGTCCTGGTAGACGATGACACCGTAGGTCTCCTGTAAGATTTCGGTGAGCGCAGGATGAGGGAAGCGAATAGGCTCAATACCATGTTTGGCCCTGATGAAGGTTGGGATGTGTTGCTTGGGCCCTGGTCGGTAAAGAGCTATCATAGCAGCGATATCTCCAAAACAACTTGGCTTGAGCTCCTTGATGTAGCGACGCATGGGGGCACTTTCAAGTTGGAACACGCCGGTGGTCTCACCCGATGAGAGAAGGTCGAAGGTTTTTTTATCATCGAGTGGCAGGTGCTGTAAGTCTAAGTCGATACCGCGGGTTCTGGCTATGGTCTGTTTCGCTTTCCCCAAGATGGAGAGGTTAATAAGCCCCAGGAAGTCCATCTTCAGGAGACCTATCCTGGCGATATCGTCCATGGCGAACTGGGTCATATTGATGCTTTGTTCATCGCCTCTGCTGGGACGTTGCAGGGGAACATGATTGATGAGGGGTTCCCGTGAGATGACCACGCCGGCAGCATGAGTGGAAGCGTGACGGGCGACACCTTCCAGTTTGATTGCGGTATCGATGAGATGTTTTATGGTTGCGTCATTATTGTAGCTATTGCGCAATTCGCCATTTGTTTCGAGCGCGTCCCTGATCTCAATCGAAGGGCCCAGGGGTATTTGTCTCGCTACCTGGTCGACATTGCTGTAGGGCATTCCCAAGGCTCGTCCGACGTCCCTGATAGCTGCCTTTGCCCCCATAGTGCCGAAGGTAATAATCTGGGCCACACGGTCATGTCCGTATTTCTGGGCGACATAGGCGATGACCTCGTCGCGCCGGTCATCTTGGAAATCCAGGTCGATATCAGGCATCTCCTTGCGCTCTATGTTAAGGAAACGCTCGAAAACCAGCCTGTGCGCCAGCGGGTCGATGTCGGTTATGCCCAGGCAGTAGAGAACGATGCTGGCAGCAGCGCTGCCGCGGACGCCGAACAGGATATTTTGTTTACGGACGAAGGAGATGACATCGTGGATTACCAGGAAATAATTGGCAAATTTAGTCTGCTTTATGACATCGAGTTCATATTCGAATCTCTTTATAACCTGTGGCGGAGGTTCTGAGTAACGGACTGCTAAGCCTTTATAGGAAAGTTCTCTAAGCCATTCATCGGCGGTTTTGCCTGGGGGTAATTCTGCCTCAGGGAGGTGAAGACGGCCAAATTCCAGGTCAAGATTACATAGCTCGGCGATACGCTCAGTGTTGGTTAAAGCCTCTGGCATTTCAGCGAAGAGCTCTGCCATCTCCTGGGGGCTCTTGAGATAAAATGAATCATCTGCCATCTTGGGGCGCTTCTCGTTATAAATAGTGTTGTTGGTCTGGATGCAGAGCAGGACATCGTGAGCATAGGAGTCATCTTTATTAACATAATGTACATCGTTGGTAGCAACAAGGGGGATGCCAAGTTTACGGCTCATACTGATTAGCTCTTTATTTATCTGGGCAAGCTCGGGCACATCGTGCTTCTGAAGTTCTAGATAGAAATCGCCGAAAACATCTTTGTACTGCTTAGCAGCCTTCTCGGCATCCTCGAGGCGACCTTCTACTATGAGGCGTCCCAATTCGCCATTGGGGCAGGCTGAGATTGCCACTAAACCATCGTGATATTGTAAGAGTAACTCCTTATCAACCCTGGGCTTATAGTAGAACCCTTCGAGATGGGCTGTGGTAGCCAGCTTAAGCAAGTTGTGATAGCCGACCCTATTCTTGGCTAAAAGGATGAGGTGGTAGGAGTTCTTCTCAGTTGCGAGCTTGTTTTCCTTTTCCTTGGGTGCCACATAGAACTCGCAACCGATGATAGGCTTTATTCCGGCCTCTTTAGCTTCGCGGTAGAAGGTGATTATGCCGTAGAGAGCACCATGATCGGTAATAGCCAGGCAATTCATGCCCATCTCTTTGGCTTTGCTGATGAGATTAGGGATGCGGCACATGCCATCAAGGAGACTGTATTCAGTGTGGACGTGAAGGTGAGTAAACATGAGCCTGAGCTATTATAGCACGGGTTCTTACCTCCTGGGAGTGATGGCAGGGTTGATTGTAGGGGATTATAACAAGAAGGAATTGAGAGCGGACGAAATTGTATAATCAGGCGATAATCAACTGCTACGCATTTCTTGGTCATGCATGCCGCGCCCCTACTTAATTAAAATCACAAGTGTGAGGTGTTAGCTATACGCAGTCAAGTATAATCTTCACTTGACATGGTTTCTGGGGCCTGCTATGGTATCAACCGCTCCTCGTGAAAGAACCGCCACTGGGCTGCTTGTTGTGGGAAAGAGGAGTGTCCCCTGGTAGGCGACTAGGTCCTGAATCTGAAAAGTGACGGGGTTTATTTTGAATATCTGCTGCAAAGGAGATACTCCTACCGTCTTTTCCGCAAGGGGGAAATAGCGATGTCACCCGAAATTGGGATATCTAATAGGTATAAAGTACCAAATAAAACATTACCTTTAGCATTGCTTCAGGTCTGTGTTTTTGATAGTATGGGCCTGATTAGGGCCTCTGATTGACGGTTCACTTTGGCGGACATCCACAGGGGGTAGGTGTACTCATGGCTGGGGAATCAGAGGAAAAACACAGAGGGAAGACTAGACAGCAACTCATGGGGGAAATGAATACTTTGCAAGCGCGTATACAGGAACTGGAGCAGGCTCTGTCCGAGAGCAAATGGGCAGAGGAAGTTCTGAAGAAGGGCGAGCTTGTAGCTGCAGCCACAATCGAAGGTATGCCCGACGGCGTTATGTTGGTCAATATGAGCGGGGAGATAATCTATGTCAATAAAGCCTTCGAAAAACTGCTCGGTTACAAAGCTAACGAGCTCATTGGGACTTCTGCTCTTAAACTGCCGACATATAGCAGGTCAAAAGATAGAGTGAAGGCACAAGAGTACTTAAAAAAGGTTATAGAAAAAAGCAGTGCTAAACCCATTGACATGAGTGCCATCACCAAGGATGGTGCGGAGATACCCATCAACTTTACTGCTTCAGTCATAAAAGATGCTCAAGGTAACCCCAAGACTCTAGTCGCGGTGATAAGAGACGTTTCGGAGCAGAAGCGGGCTGAGGAAGCGTTGCGTGATTCTGAAGAACTGTCGCGAGGCATGCTCGAGTCGGCTACAACGGGGATATATTTTTTACAGGATGGAAGGTTTCTGTATGTCAACCGCCTGTTCGAAGAGATCTCTGGCTACAAATATGATGAGTTGGTAGGGAGGCATTCTCTGGACTATGTCCATCCGGAGGATAGAGATAAAGTTAGAACTGAGGCGATTCAGGTTCTGAAGGGGCAGAGCCGCTCCCCTTATGAGTTCAGATTGTTAAGGAAAGATTCGGTGATCGTTTGGGTATCGGATAGAGTCGCGTCTATCCAATACAAAGGAAAGCGGTCGGTTCTAGGCACTCTTATGGACATTACAGAGAGGAAGAAGGCGGAGGAGGAGGTAAGTCGCTATACCAAGCAACTTGAAACTCTTTTCAATATCGGAACTACGGTAAGCCAGATACTGAATCTCGAAGAGTTGCTGGTAAATGTATTGGACAAGGTACTGGAAGTAACAGGGGCGGAGGTGACAGGGATATTCTTGTTAGACGAGAAAACCAAAGATCTGGTGCTCAGGGCTGAACGGGGGATGTCCTCATCGTTTGTGCGTGAGGTGAGGGTATTGAGCGCCGGGGATGGTGTACTCAAGCAGGTGCTTGAAACGGGGAAGCCTCTACTGGTGGAGAACATATCTTTAGACCCCAGATTTAATCATCATGGTACAAAGAAAGAGCGTGTTCAATCCTTTGCTGCTCTGTCGATAATGGCGAAGGAGAAGATTCTGGGTGTGATGGGCGTTGGCAGCTACGGACATCTTGAGTTCCCTGACTGGGAGGTGCGTATGCTGGCTATTATAGCCAATCAGATAGGCATGGCTATTGAGAACGCTCAACTATATGAGCATGCCCTAGAGCTTGCTTTCACCGACGGCCTGACTGGCCTCTACAATCGGCGGTACGTTATGGATCAAATAGAACGTGAGTTTATTCGTGCCCAAAGAAGCAAAGCCCCTCTATCGCTCATAATGGTTGACTTGGATGGGCTTAAAGAGATAAACGATCGCTTTGGTCATCACGTGGGCGACAGTTTTTTAAAGGAAGTGGCCAGGATTGTTAGAGTCAACACACGTGCCTCTGATGTTGCAGCCAGGTGGGGAGGGGATGAATTTATGCTCCTCGCGCCTGGAACCGATAGTGGAAGCGCCAGTAAGATTGCAGAAAGGATCAGAGCACAGGTAGAACGCTACAAGATAAAATTGGAAGGCGGCGAGGTAGGAATAACTATAAGCGCTGGCATTGTATCCTACCCCGCTCATGCCTCGGTGGTCTCTGAGCTTCTGAAGAAGGCAGACGAGGCTATGTATAATGCGAAAAGAGGCGGAAAGAATCAGTCATCTGTTTTCTCACCATAGAAAGGTCCAGTGAAAGCTTGAACATCGAAGAACTATTACGCTTAGTGGTGGAAAAAGGGGCCTCGGACTTGCATCTGAGGGTGCCGAGTCCACCGGTACTTCGTATCGATGGAGTCCTGAAGCCTTTGGAGGATTTGCCGAATGTCACTCCCCAATTCATGAAAGAATCACTGGAGTTTATAACTACGGAGAGGCAGAGGGAAAGATTCTACAATGAGCTGGAACTGGACATGCCGTTCAGCGTAGCTGGCTTGGCTCGTTTCAGGGTCAATGCTTTCTTTCAGCGAGGGACGATCAGTATCGCTATTCGACAAGTGCCGCTGAAGGTGCCGACTATCGATCAACTTGGATTGCCCCCTGTGTGTAAGACTCTAGCGGTTAAGACCAAGGGCTTGGTTCTGGTAACTGGCCCTACAGGAATGGGTAAGTCGACCACATTGGCTGCTATGATTGATTATCTAAATAAGACCGATAGACGAAATGTGATCACCATCGAGGACCCAATTGAGTTCCTGCATCATAATGAGAAGTGTCTCATTGCCCAGAGAGACCTGGGTGATGACACCAAATCCTTCGCTATTGCCTTAAAACATGCCCTGCGTCAGGATCCTGATGTGATCCTGGTAGGGGAGATGCGTGATTTGGAGACGATATCCACGGCGATCACCGCGGCGGAGACCGGGCACTTGGTTCTGAGTACGTTGCACACAGCGAGCGCGCCTCAGACTATTGACCGCATAATTGATGTTTTCCCTGCTCACCAGCAACCTCAGATTCGATTCCAACTCTCGATGGTATTGGAGGGTGTACTCTCGCAGTTCCTCTTGCCTAGAGCTGGGGGCAAGGGGAGAGTGGCAGCCTTCGAAATCATGGTGTCTACTGATGCTATACGTAATCTCATCCGTGATGCCAGGACTGAACAACTTCCCACCTACTTGCAGACCGGAAAGCAATTCGGCATGCAGACCATGGACCAAGCACTGCAAGAACTCGTAAAGTCCGGAGCAGTAACTTTGGAGGATGCATTGCTCAGGTGCAACAAACCGGATGAGTTGCGTCGTATTCGCGGATGAGCGCCTGCTTCACACTCAGCCGCTCCCCGCTTAGCTTCGGGCCTCCGAAAATTAGCTTCGAAAAAAACGGGCAAAGCAAGCGCCCCCTGTCTTGCCCGCCGCTGCCATTTCGGATGTCACTTTCCCCAGCTTTCTCTTAAATTGCGTGCCCCGGTTTTCCGAGAAGCATAATGATCGCTAAGGATATCTATTACCAGGGTCCCCATCTCCCCTGGGCACTATAGTAGCACAAGCGCCGAGGATTGTGAAGAGGTTGCGCTCGTTAATATATAGTTACAATCAGTCGTGATAGGCCAGAGCAGCGGATGCTTTCAATTACCTGTATTCACACAAAACAGTGTAGAGCCTGTGATACTGACCTCTTGACATCCACTAGTATAAGCTGTATATTATAGCCGTATTTATCAAGTAAATATATATGGAGGTCAAATATGGCAAAAACGACCGTTATTATTGATGATAAGCTGCTGGATGAGGCAATGAGGGTAAGCGGATCAAAAACTAAGAAACAAGCTATTACGACCGGCCTGAAAGAGTTGATCCACAGAAAAAACTTAGAAGCCTTGCGCCAAGAACTGGGTACATTCGACTTGGCTCTTTCCTTAGATGAGTTGGAGAAGCTGAGAAATGAGCAATGAACTTGTGCTCATCGATACCTCGGTTTGGATTCTGGCTTTGAGAAAATCCCCACCGCCAGCGGTAAAGGATGAGGTGGCACACTTGTTGGCTGAGAACAGGGTTGCTATTGTCCCGCTGATACGTCTGGAGCTTTTGAGCGGAGTCAAGTCATTAAATGAGTTTAACCGTCTGAAGAATCGTCTCTCTGCCCTTCACCAGATACCGGCGGATGAGGCAAACTGGGAGGCAGCGATCCAGCTTGCCTTCAAATTAAGACAGCAAGGGGAAATTATCCCTTATACTGACATAATCATTGCCTCATCAGCAATCATCAACAACTTCACGCTTCTTCACTGTGACAAGCATTTCGATCTAATGGCTGAAAATACTGATCTGAATGTTAGAAGCCTCATCTCTATAGTAAGATAATGAATCATCGCAGAGGGTCTCTATTATAATCATCAACGCCCAAAGAGGCGAGAATAGTGAAGAGGCGATGGTGGTAGAGTAAGTATCGAGAAGTCTGCGATGTCGGCAAATTGGCCGTCGGCGATCAATGGTGCGCAACGGTTTTGATTGGAGATAACAGTGAGGTCAAGCAGAGGGCTATAATACTTGAGGCGAGTTAGATCGCCCTATCATCGGTGGTATTGGCTATCAATGCCTCTGCACTCCCTGCTGGAATAGCTCCCTGCTCCTCCAGTGAGAGCAATAAATTGAAGGCTTTCTCTTCGGCAATGCCTAAACTCTCAGCTAATTCAGATAGGTCGCCTCCGATTCCATGTGAGTTTAGATATTCAATTAGCACGGTCTCATCACTCGCGACCTGTGTTTTCGCTCTTCTCTTTTTGTTGATCATAGAGACTATGGTAAGAACCAGCCCTAAGACGATGACGAGCAGGATGAGTGACCAGAAAACGCGCGCGCTAATGAGAGGAGCCAGGCAAAGATACCTAATGAAAGTACCAGAACAGCGAACCATAGCGAATCAATAGCCAAACGCCATGATATCCTCCTGGCACACAATGAACAGGACAAGTATGTGGCAATACACAAGTTAGTAGCCTCCCATGGGGTACACCTCAACAGCGATTTGGTTCTAATAGCTGGTGATACTAATACCGGGGGAAGGTTACCCAGATCAGGCTATCGCTATATTTGCGCAGAATATCCAGTGTCTCATCTGTTGAGCCCCCAACTATTACTATATGCTCTATTCTCGGATATGCCTGTTTTTTGATGCTGAGTATCGTCTCTTCAATGAAGCGGCCTTTATTAAGTGAGGGGGTAACTATTGAGACCATGGGTAATTCATCATGCATTTGACTTGGCCCTATCCAATCTCTAACTGAATTTTGCCCTTTTTCTGGCTATACCACTTAATGGTTCTTCTAGTAACCCGAAGGGCAGAGTTCCACGGGCTTTGCCCGTGGGTATCTACGCCCCTCTCGAAAGTATGTTTTGGCTTTGAAGCCGATGACGAATCTGGCGATGTTAGAGGCGGGTAACAAAGTAGTGTTCTCGGTGATTCTCTGGACTGTGCTCATGGGGTTATTTGCCAGTATCGGAATAGCAGCGAACGGTTTCTGCTAGGCCCTGATCGAAGGGGATTGAGGGTTCCCATCCCAGTTCTCGCCTTAGCTTGGTGCTGTCTATGGCGTACCGCCTGTCATGGCCGGGGCGGTCTTTCACGGATGTCAGCAAGGACTCAGGCTTGCCCAGGATTTTAAGGATTCTCTTGGCCAGGTCTATGTTGGCCCACTCGTTGTCTGCACCGATGTTGTAGACTTCATCTATTTTGCCCTGGTGCATGATGAGGTCTATGGCGCGGCAGTGTTCGAGGACATGTATCCAGTCCCGCACATAGAGACCGTCGCCGTAGATGGGCACGGGCTTATTGTGTAGAGCATTCAGGATGACGGTGGGGATGAACTTCTCAGGGTGCTGCTTGGGACCATAGTTGTTGCTGCAGCGGGAGAGGACCACTGGGAGCCCGTAGGTGTGGTGGTAGGCTCGAACCAGCAGGTCGGCGGCGGTCTTGCTGGCGGAATAGGGGGAGTTAGGGCGGAGGGGGGAGCCTTCGGTGAACCTCTTCTTAGTACCCAGCCTGAGGGCTCCGTAGACCTCGTCTGTGGAAATCTGGTAGAAGAGTTTCACCTTATGGCGCAGCGCCGCATCTAGCAATACCTGAGTTCCCAGGACATTGGTGCTGATGAATACCTGGGGCTCGAGAATGCTCCTGTCAACGTGGGACTCGGCGGCGAAGTTAATCACTGCGTCTATGCCTGCCATCAGTTTGTCTACCAGCTTGCCGTCCTCGATCCTGCCCTGGGCAAACTTGTGTCTGAGGTTGCTCTTTACCTCTTTGAGATTATCCAGGCTGCCGGCGTAGGTGAGGGCATCGAGGTTTACCACCTCGTAGTCAGGGTGCTTCTCCAGGATGTACTGAACGAAGTTGGAGCCGATGAAGCCCGCGCCGCCGGTGACAAGCAATTTCATGGTTTTGTCTTTTCTTTCCTCAGAGACAAATACTCCTTAAGCGCTACCTTCCACGAAGGCATATCTCTTCCTATCACTTCCTTAAGAGGGAAGTGGTCGAGTACGCTGTTTGCGGGCCTCTTGGCTGGCCTGGGGAACTGCTCTGAGGTTACCGGCAGGACTTCCGTGCTTATGCCCGCAAGGCGGAATATCTCTTTGGTGAAGTCGAACCAGGTGGTGGGCTCGGAGTTGGTTACGTGATAAATCCCGTAGCGCCCCGTCTCAATAAGAGCGACAGTCGCCTCTGCGAGGTGGCGAGTCCACGTAGGGCATCCCTTCTGGTCGGTGACCACAGATACCTGTTTCTGCTTCTGTCCGAGTTCCAGCATGGTCTCGATGAAGTTCTTGCCGTGGAGCCCGAAAAGCCAACTGGTGCGGAGGAGATAGAACTTGCCGAGAAGCCACAGCGTATATTTCTCGCCCAGCAGCTTGGAGCGTCCATAGGCGTTTATGGGGTTGGTCCTATCGTAGATGGTATATGAGCCCGCTTTGGTGCCATCGAAGACATAATCGGTGCTGAAGTGGACTAGGGGGATGTCGTGTTCTTGACATAAAATACAAAGGTTCTGCACCCCTATCCCGTTCACTATAAGCGCTTGATGCTCCTGTTTTTCCGCCTCGTCTACGTTGGTGTAGGCAGCACAGTTGATGATAAGCTCTGGCGAAAAGTTATCCACAGCGGTTCTAATTATCTTAAGGTCGGTGATGTCGAGCTTATCCTCGGGGGGGGCAATGACTTCGTGGCCTCGATTTTGGAGGCAGGGAATGAGGTCCTTCGCCAGCATACCAGCAGAGCCGGTGACAAGCGCCTTCATTCCATCTCTACCTCTCGATCATGCGGGATTGGAAGGGTCGTCGCAAGGTCAGCGCCGTAGCTATATGTAGTTGCTTTGCCTTATCCACGCTGACGCTCATGATAATTGGGGGAACGTTTCAACTGCGGTCTCTGCTACCGCCATCCCGTAATTAGTGGAAACCGGTTTCTAAATATCGTACTACTTCATTTCCAGGATTGTCAAATTATGGTACTGCTCGGTTGTGGTTGGTAATGGAGGTTAGGGTAAATCTGCCTAATCCATATCCGAGAACTCCTGCAATGGCAGCAGGATTGGCTGACCACGTTTGGACTATTGAGGAGATTGTGAAACTAGCCGACGAAGCCACTGAAGCCAAATAATTAGCCCCTAAATCACGGATAAGGATTCCTAGGAAGCTGAATAATATTCCATCTGCCGCTACGAAGTCTCTCGATTGTATCCTTGCAGATAGGTTTCTTGAAAATGATTATCATGAGTAGATCCTGATTACGTAAACGAAGCTTTGACAGCATATCAGCACGAAATATTGAGACTCTGATCCTTTGATACTTGCTCGATTTAAAGGTAGCCTTCTCGAATTCGCAGCCTTTTATGTAGTAATCATTCAATCCTTTGTGGGCAATCGCAGGAAGATTCAACCCAAGTGCTGCTTTCACAACCTCTTTCTTTGAAAGACTGTAAACATAATTTCCACCTGGCTCATAGGGCCCTACGATACAATGCCCCACTTCCTGTAAGTCCCCAGTACTGGTTGTGTGAACATGGTTCTTTTTAGGCCACACGCCATGCAACACCCGAATAGCCCGACTGACTAACCCCCGCGGCAGTGATATTGAGAAAGATATAATCAAACTAACCACACGTCCCGGTAAAGGAAGCTCATCATCGTTTGGCTCAATAAGCACCACGGCCTCACGGGCTACTCGTACCATCTCGTAAAGAGCAATCATCGGTCTCGGTAAATGGTGGAAGGTTTCCTTGCAGAACACGTAGTCGAAACTGTCATCGCCAAACGTTAGACTTTCCACGTTCTCAACATAATATTGGTCTATCAGGCCGTCTTGCTTCGCTTTCCTCAAGTATTGCTCCGCTATATCAGAGGGTACAGCATTTATGCCCTTCTGTCGTAGCCTGATCGAGTCAAGACCATACCTACCATCTCCCACAGTCAGCCATGTTGCATCAGATTTACCCGCAAGTGGATCGACAGCCCCATACATGCGCCAATGGCGCCAGAAATCAGCAGTATCGCTGTGGAACCAAGTCTCATGTACTCGTATTCTTTGCAGGTCTCCACTTTGGCGAGCCCAATTCTCGACTTCTTTTTCATAGGCACGTTTATAATAGGTCACGATCAGCCTCAATTTGATTGGGCAAGATTTTGCGAGAACAGTATCACAACCAGCGACTGCTGTCAACTTTCAGTCGACATGGGGTTGAGTTAGGCCGCGCGGCGGGCGCAATCTTCAAAATGATACACTACATGAAGTTTGAAAAGCTATTGACCAGTTAGCAAATTTCAAATTGACCCACTACCCAAATTACTCTTGCCTTTTCACCAAGCTTGTATTATAGTCTCAGTAAAATCAGCATTAGTTGACAGTAGCCGTGCCCACTATTCATAGCCTGGAGGTATTTTGAGGATAAGACCTGAAAACGAAATGGCCGCTATATATATTGTCCATCCTCTTAATCAGTATAATTGCCTTTGTGCCCTCAAACGTGCTGCGCGTCAGCCTGGGATTCTCTTTCATCATCTTCCTCTCAGGGTATGCCATTTTCTTCTTAAAGGACAGTGAAAGATTGTGGAATGAGTAGATTTCGCATCGATATAAACTCCACACGAACCCAATACGGTCTGGCGCTGGCTGCAATATTCGGCATTGCGCTGTTCCTGCGCGTATATTTCCCCTACCACAATGTCTTCCCCGGTGGCTGGGTCAACTTTCAGGAAAATGACGCCTGGTTTCATATGCGGAATGTGACAGACTTGGTGCATCATTTCCCGCACTTGAGTCTAATTGATCCCTATGGTTTGTATCCGGGTGGCCAGGCGGTGCGTGCGTCCCCATTCTTTGAACTGCTTTTGGGCTTCTTTGTTTGGGTTATTGGCCTGGGCTCGCCCTCAACGCAAGTGATAGATACAGTGGGCGCTTATTTCCCAGCGGTTCTGGGAGCGCTGATAACTGTGCCAGTGTATTTCATAGGGAAAGAGCTGTTCCATAGGAAAGCAGGGCTTCTTGCAGCTGCTCTTGTTGCCATACTGCCCGGCCAGTTCCTGTGGCGTACTATGCTGGGATACCCCGATCAGCATGTAGTCGAGATCCTGTTCAGCACAGTTGCTATGCTGTTCCTGATACTGGCTGTTAAGAGCTCCAATCAGAAGGGGATTTCCTTTAGGAGCTTGCTCAGTAAGGACTGGGGGAATTTTAGGAAACCTTTGCTCTACTCCCTGCTCGGCGGGATATTATTGGGATGCTATCTCACTACCTGGGCAGGGGGATTACTGTTTGTATTCATTATCTTCGTTTACGTTGTAATTCAATACATCATCGACCATCTGAGAGGCAGATCAACAGACTATCTTTGTATCGTCGGTGTGCCCCTGTTCCTGGTAGCCTTGTTTATCGTCATCCCCACCTTAGCCACATATTCAGCGGGAAATCTTCAAGTAAAATCGCTGCTCATTGGCATTCTGGCGTTTCTGGCAATGAGCGGTCTTTCGCATCTGCTAGTCAGCAGAGCCATAAAGCGAGCGTACTATCCACTGGCTCTGGCGTTGCTGGGTGGCATAGGGGTGGGCATCTTCTATATTGTCGACTCCTCGTTGTTTGACTCGATGATGAACAGGTTTAGTGTATTCACCCCTGTCGGAGGCATGCTCACTGTGGCCGAGGCCAAAGGACTCTCCCTGTCCTCCGCGTGGGATATGTTTACCACTAGCTTCTACCTTTCCCTAATATCTCTTGTCGTGCTAGCCTACTTTGTCGTGAAGGAGGGCGATTCTGGCAAGACGTTGCTAATTGTCTGGAGCCTGATAATGTTGGTAGCTACATTCGGGCAGAACCGCTTTGCCTACTATTTTGCGGTGAATGTTGCGCTTCTGGCAACATATCTTCCCTGGAGAGCACTGAATTTCGTCGGCCTTTGGAAAACCTCTGCAGAGACCCCAAAGCAAGAAGATATCAAGGGTGGGAAGGTTGAGAAAGAGAAGGAGAGGCCCAGGCCAGCCAAAAAATCGAAACGTAAACAGGCGCAGGCCAGGAGGGAAGCAAGAAGAACACTTGTTACAGAACATCGCGGCGCAACTTATGCCTACACCATCATAGCTATAATAATCGTGTTCTTTCTGGTGTTTTATCCCAATATCGGAGCTGCAATCGACCGTGTCAAGGCGGATACAGGCGCGTCACAGGATTGGCATGAATCTCTTGTCTGGATGGGAGAGAATACCCCGGACCCATTCCAAAATCCGGATTTTTATTACGCACTATACCAAAGCCTTGCAGCGGGCCAGAGCTATGACTATCCTGCCTCGGCTTATGGGGTGATGAGCTGGTGGGACTATGGCTACTATATTACCTCCATTGCCCACCGCATACCAAACGCCAGTCCGAACGGTCAGGCCGGTGCGGTTAATGCAGGCTCGTTCTTTACAGCTCAAGATGAATCCTCGGCAAATCAGGTACTAAATAAATTGGGCTCCAAGTATGTGATTATCGATGACTCAATGATGGTCGGGAAATTCTATGCCATGGCGGTCTGGGCTGGAAAGAGCCAATCTCAATTCTTCGATGTATTCTATCAGAGTACTCAGACAGGAACACTTCAAGCAGTGATTCTCTATTATGCTGAGTATTATCAATCTATGTGCTCCCGATTATACTTGTTTGCGGGACAAGAATGGATTCCTCAGCAGACCTTGGCAATTTCCTGGACTGAGCGGCAGTTGACAAGCACCGATGGCAGCACGTTCACGGCAAAGGTCATCTCCGATCAGCAATCCTTCTCAAGTTATGACAGCGCGAAGGCGTTCATAAATACGCATCCAGCCTATCGGATAGTGAGCTCGAATCCGCTCTCCAGCCCTGTACCGCTGGAGAAATTGGAGCACTACAAGCTGATTCACCAATCGCCAACTAAAGTCGCCACCCAGCAGACGGGGAATATCTCCCAGGTGGAGATATTCGAGTATTCCTCCTGACTACCTTCATACTACACCTGAAATAAAGCTACGTATTACCTGGACTTTGGTTTGTCAAACTGGCTCCCTTATGCTACACTACATAACATAGTAGAGATAGTATAGTCATGAAACAGGATCAGCCCTCTAGGGGACAACCGAAAGATAATCCTAAAATCATCGCTGCTATTCCTTGTTTCAACGAGGAGCGCTGTATCGGAAGTGTGGTACTGAAGACAAAGAAGTTTGTCAGCAGCGTAGTAGTAATAGATGACGGCTCATCTGACGCTAGCGCCGAGATCGCTGGCGAAGCTGGAGCAGCAGTCTACCAGCATGACCAAAATCGAGGTTATGGAGCTGCTGTCCGCAATGCACTGTCAAAAGGGAGAGAACTTGGAGCAGATGTGCTTGTAATCCTTGATGGTGATGGGCAACATGATCCGAAGGATATCCCTAAACTTGTTAAGCCTCTGCTTAATGGAGAAGCAGATATTGTGGTAGGCTCCAGGTTCCTGGGAGGAGGCAGGAAGGCACCTTTTTACCGCCGCATTGGGCAGCGTGTTTTGAACTCTGTTACCAACCTGGGCTCCGGACAGAAAATCAGCGATTCTCAAAGCGGGTTTAGGGCTTACTCAGCAAAAGCACTTAAGGAACTGAATTTAGCCGAGAACGGGATGTCAGTGAGTTCTGAAATACAGTTTGCCATAAGCAAAAGCGGTCTCAAGGTAGCTGAAGTGC
>Ga0315281_10002469_pt1 | contig 27435 bp, 26 predicted proteins | sample YL17G07_0_MG_FD_204540 | JGI IMG/M metagenome (GOLD analysis project Ga0315281, IMG submission 204540) | Sediment microbial communities from Yellowstone Lake, YNP, Wyoming, USA - YL17G07_0 | ecosystem: Environmental > Aquatic > Freshwater > Lake > Sediment | place: USA: Wyoming | collected...
TCGGCCATGACCGAAGACCGCAAGCGCATCATCGACGCGGGATTTGACGGCTTGCAGACCAAGCCGATCAACGTCAAGGATTTTCTCGAAACCGTCGCCGAAATACTGAAAAAACACGCGGGGGCTGCGTGACCGCAGTTTCGAACAAGATACTGGTCGTCGACGACACGCCGCTCAACGTCAAAATGCTCGCCGATCTCCTGGGCTTCAAGGGCTACCAGGCGCTGACGGCGACCTCGGGCGCAGAAGCGCTGGCGAAAATCGAGGCCGAACAGCCCGATCTCATCCTGCTTGACGTCATGATGCCGGGCATGAACGGCTACGAGGTGTGCCAGAAAATCCGTGCCAATCCGGCGACCGCCATGCTGCCGGTCGTCATGGTGACCGCACTCGACCCGGCGCAGGAACGCGTCAAGGGCATCGAAGCCGGCGCGGACGATTTTTTGTCGAAACCGATTAATCAGCCGGAACTGCTTGCCCGCGTGAAGTCGCTGTTGAACGTAAAAGCGCTGCAGGACAAGGTAAAGCATCAGGCCGATGAGTTACGCGACTGGAACAAGAAACTCGAAGAGCGCGTGCAGGAGCAAGTCGCGCAGCTCGAACGCCTGGGCCGGCTCAAGAACTTTTTCTCGGCGCAACTGGCCGAAGCCATCGTCACCGGCGGCGGCGAGGAACTGCTCAAGCCCCATCGGCGCGAAGTAACAGTGGTGTTCACGGATCTGCGCGGCTTTACCGCGTTCACCGATGCGGCCGAGCCCGAAGAAGTCATGGAGATGCTGCACACTTACCACGGCGAGATGGGGCGGCTGATCGTCTCGCACAACGGGACACTCGAACGTTTCGCGGGCGACGGCCTGATGATCTTTTTCAACGACCCGGTGCCGATGGACCGGCCCGCCGAGCACGCTGCGCGCATGGCGCTTGCGATGCACCAGTCGTTTGGCCCCATTGGGGAACAATGGCGCAAGCGCGGCTACGAGCTGGGCCTGGGCATCGGCATCGCCACGGGCTACGCGACGGCAGGTGCGATCGGCTTCGAGGGGCGCTGGGACTATGCGGTGATCGGCAGTGTCACCAACTTGTCCGCGCGCCTGTGCGGCGAGGCAAAATCGGGCCAGGTGTTGATGGAGCGCAAAACTTTGGCCCGGCTGGAAGGCGTTGCGCGCACGGAAGAAGTCGGAGAACTGACGTTGAAGGGATTTGCCAAGTCCGTTTCCGCCCACCGCCTGCTTGGCATCGACGCGGCGCCGGCCGCGTAATTTTTCTGCGGCTTCCGGCACGTGTAATATACCGACGCAGCCGGAAAAAGCGCAGCATCTGCAGTAGCCCGCGCACCGAGTTGTCTTAGCAAACCGTTAGGAGGGGAACATGTCCCAGATGACCACCACGTCGCTGACCGTGAATGGCAAGCGGCAAACCGTGACTGCGCTTCCCGACACGCCGCTCTTGTGGGTGTTGCGCGAACATCTAAAACTCACCGGCACCAAATTCGGCTGCGGCGTCGGCCAATGCGGCGCGTGCACCGTGCACGTCGACGGCAATCCGATGTTTTCGTGCCTGCGCCCGATTTCCACGCTCGAAGGCGCGAACGTCACCACCATCGAGGGCCTGTCCGCGACCAGCAGTCACCCGCTGCAGAAGGCGTGGCTGGCCGAACAGACGCCGCAGTGCGGCTACTGCCAATCCGGGCAAATCATGCGCGCTGCGGCGTTGCTGAAGAACAATCCGCGACCGACTCGTGACGAGATCGTCGAGCATATGAGCACCAACATCTGCCGTTGCGGGACTTACGTCAGAATTGTCAGCGCTATAGAGCGCGCCGTAAGGGAGGGCTAAGTCATGACTCGTATCGCGCAAACAAAAAATGGACAGGTTGTGATGAGCAGGCGCCGCTTCATGGTGGGAGCAAGCGGACTTACGTTTGGCGTGGCGTTCTGTGTCCCGCCGGTTCTCAGGTTCATGGGCGGTGAAGCGCACGCGGCCGAAGCGAAGCACACGGCGATCAATGCGTGGGTGACCCTCTACACGGACGGGACTGTCGCCATCATGTCGCCGGCGTGCGAGATGGGGCAGGGGTCGTTGACTTCGCTGCCGGTGATCGTGGCCGACGAGATGGACGCCGACTGGTCCAAGGTCAGGCTCGTGGCGGCGCCGCCCAACGACAAGGTCTACGGCAATCCCCAGTTTGGCGGCCTGATGTACACCGCGGGAAGTGCATCGGTGGCAGGCTATTTCACGCCACTGCGGCAGTTCGGCGCCCAGGTGCGTTACGTGCTGCTCGAGAATGCCGGACGCCATTGGGGCGTCCCGATCTCCGAACTCGCGACCGAGCCTGGCGTGGTGACGCATGCAAAGTCCGGGCGGCGGCTCAGCTACGGCGAAATCGCGGCCTTCGCGAAAATTCCGGCAGAGGCTCCGGTGATCGAGCTGGAACCGTTGGACAAGGCGCAGTTTCGGCTCATCGGCAATGACGTAAAACGCGTAGACGTGCCGTCAAAACTCAATGGCTCGGCCCAGTACAGCATTGACGTGCAGGTGCCGGGAATGATTTACGGCACCATCCTGCGCGAGCCCATGGAAGGCGCGGCGCCGGAAAATATCGATGATACGGCGGCGCGCGCCATCGAGGGCGTGATCAAGGTCGTGCCTCTGAAGTACGGCGTGGGCGTGCTCGCTGACACCGCATGGGCGGCGTTCAAAGCCAAAAACGCGCTCAAGGTCAGCTGGAGCCGGCAGGCCAAAGGCTGGGGCTACTCCACCGAAAAAGGTTTCGAGATGTTCGCGGCGGCGGCTCGCGATTCGCAGCGCAAGGGCGTGGTGTGGGAAACCAAAGGCGACCCCCAAGGCATGATGAACAAAGCGGTGACTGTATTCGAAGGCGAATACCGCGCCGACTATGCTTACCACGCCCAGATGGAACCGCTTAATTCCGTGGCCGCGGTAGCGCCCGCGGGCGATGCGGTGGAAATCTGGTGCGGAACGCAAAGCCAGACCATAGCCGTCACCGCAGTCGCCACAGCGCTGGGCATTCCGGAAAATCGCGTCAAGTTCAACGGCATGCTGCTGGGCGGTGGTTTCGGGCGGCGAGGCAACCGCGATGTCGAGTTCATCGTCGATTCCGTGCTGATGTCCAAGGCAGCCGGACGCCCGGTCAAGGTGATATGGACGCGCGAGGACGACGTGCACAACGGGCGTTTCCGGCCGCTTTACGTCAACCGCATCCGTGCGGGGCTCGATGCGTCGGGCAAGATCATCTCCTGGCATCACCGCGTGGTGTGCGACCGCGTACTCGCGTTCATGGACCCGGTTCGCTTCAAGACTTCCAAGGGGCGCGACAACATCGCCATGCGCGGGACCGAGCTGCCGACCTATGACATCCCGGACCGCGTCAGCGAAGGCCTGCAGGAAGATACCGGCATGCGCACCAACCCGTTGCGTGGCATAGGCGTGGGACAGAACAGCTTTGCGAACGAAGTTTTCATCGATGAGCTGGCGGTCAAACTCGGCAAAGACCCGGTGCAGTTCCGGCTGCAGTTGCTCAAAAATTCACCGCGCGCCCGGCGCGTGGTCGAGGAAGCGGCGCGGATGGCCGACTGGGGCCGCAAGCGCTCCGGACGGGGCCTGGGTGTGGCCTATCTCGACTATTCCGGAACGCAGCTTGCCGGCGTCGCCGAAGTCTCGATCAATCCGCAAACCGGTTCGATCAAAGTGCACAATCTCTGGTGCGTCATCGATGCCGGTGTGGCCGTGCAGCCGGACAACGTGATCGCGCAGACCCAGAGCTCGATCGTTTACGGGCTTGGTCTCGCGCTGACCGAGCGCATCACGATCGAGAACGGCGCGGTTAGACAGGCGAACTTCTACGACTATAACGTTCCGCGCATGCGCGATCTGCCCGAGATACACATCAAGCTCATTCAGACGCCGAATCGCCCGACGGGGGCCGGGCAGATGGCTACGCCGCTGGTTCCATCCGCGATCGCCAATGCCGTGTTCCAGTTGACCGGCGCGCGGGTCCGCCAGCAGCCGATGCTGCCATCACTGGTGAAGCAGGCGCTGCAGGATGCGGATAAACGGGTGGTGTGAGAAAAATCGCTGCTTGTTAGCGTTGCTGCGTGAAAAACTTCCCTTCTCCCGTCAAGGGGAGAAGGGGTTTGTCTTGTGGGTGAGAAAGATGAAAGCGAAGAAGGCGGGCGTCTGTGCCCTTGTGCTCATGTGCACGGTAAGCGCGCCGCTTGCGAAGGAGTCCATACCGGACAACACGCGCGCCGCCGCCCGGAACATGAAGCTCGTCGGCTACAACGATCTGCAGGGGCGCAGCGCGTTTTTGCCGGTCATCGTCGAGCAGGGTGGGCGCTGGCTGGCCTACGTCGGGCATCAGGGCGGAGAAGCCGTCAATTCTCTCACCGGAAAAAAAGAGGGCAACGGCACCTCGATTCTCGACGTCACCGATCCCAGGCGTCCCAAATATTTGCATCACATCCCGACTGAATCCCGCGAGCAGGCCGGCAGCGGCGGCGAGGGCAGCGGCGCACTGGCAGTGCAGGTCTGCGCGGGCAAAGACCTGCCCAAGGGCGAGCGCGGCAAATTCTATATGTTGCGCAGCGTCGGCAGGGAATCGCAGGAGATGTGGGACGTAACCGATCCCGCGAATCCGGCGCGCATTGCGGTCGTCGTCGACAAGCTCAAAAGCACGCACGTGAACTGGTGGGAGTGCGATACGGGCATCGCCTACATAAATGCAGGTCTGCCCGACTGGCAGGTGCGCCGCATTACGCAGGTCTATGATCTGAGCGACCCGGTCAAGCCGGTGCTGATCCGCAATTTCGGATTGCCGGGTCAACAGCCCGGTGCGCCCAAGCCGCCGAGCGTCAGGTGGCGGGATGGCCACGGGCCGTTTTCGACCGGCCCGCAGGGCAATCGCCTGTATTTCGGTTACGGCAATATAGGTGACGGCGCATTCCAGATCGTCGACCGGCAAAAACTGTTGACCGGTCCGCCGGAGCCGACGGCGGAAAACCTGCTTTATCCGCAAATTGCGTTTATGTCGGCGGGAAAACGGCAGGCCGTACACGGGGTCTACCCACTGCTCGGGATGGACATCGCGGAATTCGCCAAGAGCGCCAAAGGCCGCGTGCGCGATTTTCTCCTCGTCATGCCCGAGGCGATCGAAAGCGAATGCCGCGAAGAGCCGCAGATGATGTTCGTGGTCGACATCACCAACGAGACCGAGCCGTTCGGCGTCGGCAATTTCCGGGTGCCCGAGAAACTCGGCAACTTCTGCACCCGCGGCGCGCGCTTCGGCGCGCATTCGGCCAATACCCGGCTTACGCCGATTTTTCACAAGCGCGTGGTCTTCGTCGCCTGGTTCAACGCCGGCGTGCGCGCGGTGGATGTGCGCAATCCGTTCGAGCTGAAGGAGATCGGCTACTATGTCCCGGCGACCACCAGGAATACGGCGCCGAGTTGCGTGAAAGAAGACGGCAGGCAACATTGTAAAACGGCGATCGTGACCAATGCCGTCGAAGTCGATGATCGCGGGTACATCTACATAGCGGACCGCAACAACACCGGGATGCACATACTCGAGCTGACCGGCGCCGCGCGGAAAGTCGCGAATTTCGGCAAATGAACGGGGAGGCAATAAAAATGAAAATGATCTGGTCGATTCCGGTAGCGGTGACCTGTGCGGTTTTGGCCTCGACCGCGTTCGCGCAGAGCGTCAAGGCAGGACCGCGTGCCGAAGCCAAGAACATGAAACTGGCCGGCTATAACGATCTGCAGGCGCGCAGTGCATATCAGCCGGTGATCGTCGAGCAGAAGGGGCGCTGGATAGCCTACGTCGGGCACCACGGCGGCGAGCGGCTGAATCCGATGACCGGGCAGAGAGAATACAACGGCACTTCGATCGTGGACGTCACCGATCCGAAGAAAACGAAATATCTGTTTCACATTCCCGGCGAAGAGGGGCAGGGCGAAACCGGCGGCGCGCAGATGGTGCGCATTTGCAGCGGCAGGGATTTGCCCAAAGGCGATCCCGGGAAATTTTACATGCTGAGGGTTTTCGGCAATCAGGCTCACGAACTGTGGGATGTGACGGCGCCCGAGCGGCCGCAGCTGATCACCACGATAGTCAAAGGCCTCAAGAGCACGCACAAAAACTGGTGGGAGTGCGATACCGGCATTGCGTATCTCGTGTCAGGCCCGCCCGACTGGCGCGTGCGCCGCATGACCAAGATCTACGATCTGAGCGATCCGGCCAACCCGGTGTTCATCCGCGATTACGGACTGGACGGCCAGCAGCCGGGTGCTGCCGGGCAGGCGCCGTTCGAATTGCATGGGCCGATCTCGGCGGGGGTCAAGCGCAACCGCGTGTATTTCGGCCACGGCAACAACAAGTACGGCATCCTGCAGATCGTCGATCGCGAGAAGCTGCTTAACGGGCCCAGGGAAGTCACGCGCGAAAACCTGCTGTATCCGCAGATCAGCCGGCTCGATTTTCCGATCAACAGCGGCGCCCATACCGTATTTCCGCTGCTCGACATGGAAATCGCCGATTTTGCGAAGAGCAAAGACAGCAAGCGTGATTTCATTTTCGTGGTGAACGAGTCGATTCTGGATGAATGCCGGGAGGCCCGGCAGATGGTCTGGATTGTCGATGTGACGCAGGAGACGAAGCCGTTCGGTGTCGCCAACTGGACGGTGCCGGAAGCGAGCGGCAATTTCTGCGGCCGCGGCGAGCGTTTCGGCGCGCACGCGTCGCAGGAGAACATGACGCCGATCTACTACAAACGCCTGATGTTCGTGACCTGGTTCAATGCCGGGCTGCGCACGCTCGACATCCGCGATCCGTACAACCCGAAGGAGGTCGCCTATTACATTCCGGCGATCACCGCCAACACCAAACCCGATCCGACCTGCGTAAAGCGCCGCGATCCCGCGACGTGCAAAATCGCGATCCAGAGCAACAACGTCGAGGTCGACGATCGTGGCTTAATCTACGTAGCCGACCGCGCGGACACCGGATTGCACATACTCGAGTTGACCGGCCCGGCGCGCAAGATCGCCAATTTCAAATAACAACAGCTACTTTTTTTCCAGATACTCCCGGCCTTCGGGAGTCGCGACGTAATACACGTCGTCGTCCAGCATGTATTTCACGCGTATGAAATTTCTCGCTGTCAAAATATCGAAAAACTCATCCCCTTTGGCCTTGGTCAGCTGGAAAAAACTTATAACGGATTCCTTCGGGGTCTCGTTGTTGGCGATGTCGATGAGTATTTTTTCGGCAATTTCCTCAAGCTCCTCGATTTGCTGAGGGGGTTGTTCTTCCGGTGGCTTGGGTTGCTTCTTCTCGAGCGCCGCTATTGCCGCCTTAAGCTGCGCATTTTCCGCCATCAGCCTGGCGTTTTGCTCGTGCAATGCTGCTTGTTCGGCCTGGAGGCCTTCCATCAGGTGCTGAACCTCACCGAGTTCTTCGGCGAACTTTTTGCGATTGAAGCGCTCGGCCAAATTCCTGACGCGAGCGGCGAGATCAATCATGGCGGCCATATGCGCCGGCCTTGCTACTTCAGCAGCCCCAGGCGCTTGGCGGTTTCCATGTAGGCCTTGTTGCGCTCTTTCATGAACGCGTCCATTTTGTCCACGCCGATGTACATCAGCTCGAAACCGCTCTGGGCGGCGAGCTCCTTCATTTCGGAATCGTTGTTGAGCGCGTCCCACAGGTCGGAGATGCGTTTGCGCACTTCAGGCGGTGTCGATTTGGGCATGCCGATGCCGCGGTAGGCGCCATCGATCCAGGCAAAGCCCAGTTCCTTGAAGGTCGGAACGTCCGGCAGCTGCGGATGGCGCTTGTCCATCGCGATGGCCAGCGCCCGCACCTTGCCCTTGTTGTTGATCACGAAGGCGTTGTACGACATCGCGGCCGCGATGTGGTGGCCGAGAAGTTGTATCGTCATGTCGCCAGTGCCCTTGTACGGCACGTAGGTCGATTTGGTGCCGGTCAAAGCGTTGAACCTCTCATGCGCGGCATGATTGGCGCTGTTGAGACCCGACCCGCCGAAGGAAAGTGCGCCGGGCTTGGCCTTGGCCGCGGCAACCAGTTCCTGAAAGGTCTTGATGGGGCTGTCGGCGGCCACCGCGATCGTGTCCGGCGTGTAGTGGAACCAGTAGGTCGGTGTGATGTCTTCGGTCTTGTATTGAACTTCACCTTCGAGCGGTTGCAGCACGATATGCGGCAAATTGATGCCGACGACGTTGAGGCCGTCGCCGGGTAGAGCGTTCATCTGCGACCACATCAGCCCGCCGCCGGCGCCGGGCTTGTACTGCACAATAGTCTCTATGTTCGGGCATTTCCTCTTCAGAACTTTTTGCTGGTGCCGTGCCGAAATGTCGGACTCGCCGCCGGCGACGAAGGCCTGCCAGTACATGAGGTTTTTTTCGGGACACGGCTGGGCCCATGCCGTTGCGGCGGCGAACGCAGCACACGCCAGTGCAGCTGACGCGATAAATGTGATTTTCATTTTTTTCCTCCGGGAGCGGGTGATTGGACTTGGATCGGAACGCAGTCCGCTTTCGAGCGTTGAAACAATAGCAGCGGCCGCCTTGAAATGCAACGTGCGAGCATGGCGGGTTACAATCCGCGCATGGCGCGACGCAAATCGGATAACCATCGCTGCGACGTGGCGCTGCTCGTCGACGAGGAGACGGGCGAACGCGGGAAATCCGGCCGCTTCGTGCCCGACCGCGGCGGCATGGAGCGGCGCGTCTGCGACGCGTTGCGCGCCCGGTATGCGCAAGTTGCGATTGTTCCCTTTGGTTCCGACGTCGTCGCGACGCTGATGGAACTCAGGAAACTCAGGCCGCACATTGTTTTCAACCTGACCGAATGGGTCCACGGCGACCGCAAACTCGACCACGCGATCGCCGCGCTGCTCGACGTGATGAAGATCCGCTACACCGGCACCGGCCCGATCGGCATGCACCTTGCCCGCGACAAGGCGCTGTCCAAGCAGATCGTGGCGGCGGCCGGCGTCGACGTGCCGCTCTGCTTCACCCTCCGGCGCGGGGACCGCATTGAAAATCCGGGAGTGCCGTTTCCGCTGATCGTGAAGCCGCAGTTCGGCGACGCTTCGGAAGAAATCAGCAAGGCCTCGCTCGTCAGGACGCCTCTCGAGTTGCGCGCACAGGTTAAGGCGCTGCGGTCACGCATCGACGAGCCGGTGGTGTGCGAGGAATTCGTCCCCGGCCGCGACATCTACGTCGGGCTCATCGGCAATGAACCGCGCGTGCTGGCGCCCACTGAAATGGTGATTGCAAGCAGGCAAGGTTCGGCGCCGAAATTTGCGACGTTTCGCCTCAAGAACGACGGCGCCTACCGCACCCGGTGGCGCGTGAAATACCGTCTCGCGCAATTGCCGCGGAGCGTTCGGCGCAGGATCACCGAATTCAGCCAGAAAGCGTTCCGGGCGTTGCAGCTTCGCGACTACGCGCGGGTCGATTTCCGGCTTGCCGACGATGGGCGCCTGGTTTTCATCGAGGCCAATCCCAATCCCGATCTCACGCCCCACAACCTTGGCATGCACCTGTGTTTGGGCGACGTCGAATACTGGCGCCTGATTCCGCAAATCGTGGAGACTGCACGCAAGCGCTACCGGACCCGGTAGCACTGCGGTGTTAAAGGCTCTCCTTTGAACGTAATGGACAGGATTTACAAGATTAACAAGATTAGACCCGGCAAGAAAATCATGTAAATCCTGTCTATTCTGGTTTTGTTTGGCAGGCTTCGCCAGTATTTTTAATACGCGCTTTATCCGCTGCGGCCGTCGAAGCGTGGACGCGACAGTATGGGCCAGTACATCACGGTGAACAGGGCGAACGCCGTGACCCAGAGTGCGCCGGAGAGGACGATAGCCGCGAGATAAAGTCCGGGCGCGATTAGCGGCAGAAATACGCGCGCTACCGCCGCGCACTGCACCAGCGCATAGGCTGCGGTTTCCATCGCGCTTGCCTGCAGCGGCCGTCCGGTGTGGCCGCGCGCCGTGCGGGTCATCATGCCGATGGTGAGGCCGCCGACCGCGCCCACCGTAAAGGCATGGCTGGCGAGGCTGTCGGGCACGAAGGCGAACGCAGCCGGCGCCCGCAGTGCGAGGTGTATCGGAATCCAGGCATAGGATGCATGCAGTATCCACACCAGAGGATGTTTTGACGTGCGCCAGGGTTGCCACAACCAGAGCCGGGCGGCGTGGGCGATGGCGGCGGCCGCAGCCACCACGGCGACTGCAATTGACGGCAAACCGAAAAGATCGCATGCTATTAACGCCAGGACACCGGCGAGTGCCGAGCGTTCTATCCACAACGAGCGCCGGGGTTGCGTGCCCGGCACTCCGTTGGCGGTGAACATCGGAATGACGCGCCCGCCCATGACCGCAATGATGAACAGTATCAGGTCGAGTCCGACCTGAAGCGTGCGCCCGGCCGGCAGCTCGATCGACTGCGCCATGGCGAGATGGAACGTGACATTCAATGCGCCTAACGCCAGCAGGAGTCCGATGAAAAAATAGTTGCGGCGGTTGCGGCTCGCGATCAGCGGTACGGCAATTCCGGTTGCCGCTGCAACCGCGAATGCGCAATCCGCGATTGCAGCAAGCGCAGGCCAGGGTGCGACGACGAGTATGCGTCCGGCGAGCCATAATCCTGCAATCGCGGCCAACTTGGCGCCGGACGGAGTGGGTTCGCCGGTCCAATTGCGAACTGCGGTAAAGAGAAACCCGGTAATGACTGCAAATGCGTACCCGAAGATCATCTCGTGCGCGTGCCATGCCGGACCAGCGAGGTAAGTATGGGCGCCGAATGCACCGGCGAACTGCGCGACCCAGAAAGCAATTGTGATTACCGCGAATGTTCCCGCCAGCAGATAGAACGGACGGAAGCCGAGATTCCAGAGCGCAAATCCACGCCGCGCAGGGCGTCGGGCCGGAGTTGGAGAATCGGGGGCTCTATCGGGCATGGGGCGCTTGGTGTAATCCAGGCAGGACGTGATTATTGCGGACGCAGGGACGCATTGCCAAAAATAATAATCGACCCAGTTCCACTATTAGTCTTGTTGATCTTCTGTAAAGCGGTTGAACGCATCCTAAGCTTTTGAAGATAAAGGGCGATAACAAACATTGTGGGTGCGCCCGGCGTGGCGGGTGGACAGTGCCGGGCGAAACGCGCAAACTCGAATCGAATTGCTACTAACTGATTGTTTATACGCGATGACCCTGCAACGTTTGCTCTGCGCGGTATATATCGCAGGCGCGCTCGGCGTGGTTCCTGCCGCGTCCGCCGCTGAGCGCTCCGAGTTTGCCAATCTTGCCAAAGCACGCTACGTGCATTGCGCGTTCTACAAGAACTACGAAACCGACGCTGCGACCGGCGACCCGATCCTGGTCGAAGGCCGGGCCGACGCATTGATGCATTTTCAGGGCATCGACGTCAAAAACGAGAAGGCGCGCGCGATTTATACGCGCATGTCGGGGTTGCGCGACGTGACAGTGATGCAGACCGACAAGGCCATTCATTTCATCGACAATGTCGCTGGCATGTACGTGATGACGACCGTGCATTCGTGCATCAATTTTGACGAAGCACGCGGCATTTGCGTGACCTACGGCGCCGTCAATTCGCGGTTGTTTGATTCCGCCGTGCTTACCGATCCGGACAAGGTCTACGACAGAATAAAGGCCGATGCCGATCCTGGTTTCTGCGACCACAGTTTCATCGGCATTCCGGAAGCGTCCCACCTGTTCCCGAACGGCACGCCCAAGAACTAGTATCCGGATTCAGTGCTTCGGCATCAGCGCAGAGAGCACGCGCTGGCGTTTTTCCTCCACGTCTTTCGCGAACCCGGGATACTTCTGCTCGACAAACGAAGTGGCAAGCCCGAGTTTGAGCAGCGCTACCGCGAACGTCGCGCCCAGATCATCGAGGTCGGGACTCACCTTGGCCAGTTGCAACGCTTCGATGGTTTCGTCCATCAGTTGTTGCAGCGCGGAGTGCATTTCCTCGTCGAACATCGTTTGCATGGTTCAAATTCCTGATCGGCAATGGCGGATTTTAGCGTTTTCGGCGCGGCCCGGAAATCTGCGGCGACTCCTGTTTTCCGCAGTCATGATAACGCGTTCCGCGTGGCTCGCTTATAATCACGATACACAAACACCGGGGGCAAAATGGAATTGAGTCTGAAGGGCAAGGTCGCCGCAATCACCGGCGGCAGCGAAGGCATAGGCAGGGCGACGGCATTGCGTCTCGCGGAACTCGGCGCCAAGGTGGCTATTTGCGCCCGCCGCGCCGAAGTCATGGAAAAAACCGCCGCCGAAATCAGGAAAACCGGCGCCGAAGTGCTCACCGTGGTTGCCGATGCAACCAAGGCCGAGGATGTCGCGCGCTTCATCGACGAGACCGTCAAGCGCTTCGGGCGCGTCGATATCCTGGTCAACAACGCAGGCGCCACCGGCCAGGCGGCGTTCGACACGGTCGAGGACAAGTCGTGGATCAACGATATCGACATCAAGGTGATGGCGCACGTGCGCACCGCGCGCGCGGTGATCCCGCATATGAAAAAGCAGGGCGGCGGGCGCATCATCAGCCTCAACATGGTCGCCGCCAAACAGCCGGGCGCGAAGCAGTTCCCGACCACGGTCAGCCGCGCGGCGGGACTGGCCCTGTCCAAGGGATTGTCGAAAGAGCTTGCGCCGTTCAACATTCTGGTCAATGTCGTCGCGGTCGGAAAAATCAAGTCCATGCAGCAGGAGCGCAGCGCCGCGCGCGCCGGCTTGAGCGTAGCGGATCACTACGCGCAGACCGGCAAGACGATCCCGCTCGGCCGCGTGGGCGAGGCCGAGGAAGTTGCCAACGTAATTGCGTTTCTCGCCTCCGACGCGGCAAGCTACATTACCGGCACCTGCATCAACGTGGACGGCGGATTGTCGGGCGTGTTGTAGCGCGCAATTGCCAGCCAAATCGGCTACAATGCGCGGCTTTTGAAACCGGAGTGTTGATTTAAATGCCAGCCGAAAAACGCAAGACCTACCGGCGCATCAGCGCCCGCCGCTCCAACATACACGGCAAGGGAGTATTCGCCACCGCCTTTATTCCCAAAGGCACTCGCATCATCGAATACAAGGGCAGGCGCATGAGCGAGGACGCAGCCGACGAGAAATACGGCGACGACGACAGCCCGCATACGTTTTTGTTTCTGCTCGACGACCAGATCGTGATCGACGCCAATTACGACGGCAACTCGGCGCGCTGGATCAACCACAGCTGCGATCCGAACTGCGAGGCGACCGAGGAAAACGGACGCATGTTCATCGATGCGCTGCGCGACATCCGGCCCGGCGTGGAGCTGACCTACGATTACAATCTGGTGCTTGATGAGCGCCACACGCCCGCGCAGAAACGGCTTCACGCGTGCGGTTGCGGCACCACGAAGTGCCGCGGCACCATCCTCGCCAGCAAGCGCTGATTCCCATCCGCCGCACAACCCGTGCATCGAAGCCGGCAGGGCAATATTGCCAGTTTTGATAACAGAGCGACCCGCAACGCCTTATAATACGGGTCTCTTGCAATTCAAATGTTGGTAATTTACGCGATACTCCGAGCACCGTATTTGAAGGGTTAGGCGGCTCTTGCGGTAAGGACCTCACGGACGATCTCTTCAGGAGTGGCCCATCCCACCGCACGGCGCGGACGGCCATTAACATTTGCGATTGCGGAGCCTATGTCATAGCGCTTCAGTCCTCCGCGGCGTCGCACCAAGAGCTTGTAGTCGCGAGCAATACTGTTGATCTGCGCTGTCTGAGAGGCGTTTTTTGTCTTGGCTAGCACCAGTTCTGAGTAGGAATCGACGATCTCATCGATGTCGCGCTTTTTGTAGCCCTCCATGGACAGCGTTTGCGCGAGCCCGGCCCAGAACGCCTGTCCAATTGCGGCAGCATCGAAGATGCGGCCTTCCAGGATGACGAACGACAGTAGCGTCCGCTCGCTCATGAACAGGGCGGCCTTTCTGCCGTCTAGGGGAAACATGGTGGCGCACCAGTCACCAAGCCGGCCTGGTGCTGCGTCGGGTGGGGTTCCATCTGCCGGCAGGGCATCTACCTGGACCAGAAGGGCGACCGAACAATGGAGGAGCGACACAGGTGCCTACGGCCTAACGTTCCCGATCAGCCGCCTTGACGGGTCGCTGCATCGGGCGGTTATTTGCCGTTCAAAGTTGATACCGCGTGATATCGAGGGAGCCATGAAACACGCCAAGGGCGTCGATATTTCCATCGTTCTTAACGAGGTAGGCGATCCGATAATGCCCGTAAAGCAGAATTCGGACATTTCGCGAGGAAGCAACGTAACGGTGCCCGATCTCGGGAAAACTGGTGAGGACTTGCGTCCGCTCGTAGATTTCCTAAACGGTGCGGGCGGCGGCGTGCGGATTATCGGCGGCGATGTACTCGAAGATGTCTTCGAGCCAGCGCTGAGCTTCATCGGTCCACGCTATTGCTGCCATGCGCGGATGCGGTGCGCCATTTGCTCATTTGAGATGGTGCGCTTCGCGTCCGAGTCGGCGAGCCCGCGCTCGACCATCACGTGGAAAGCGAGCTCGCGCACAATTTCCTCGCGCGAGTTGTCTTCAGGCTGTCCCTGGATCAGGCGGGTGAGTTCTTCCTTGACCGTTGACATGATTTAAGCCTCTAAGTTACCGCTATGTTGCCACAATCACCCGCCATCGGCGAATGGCAAATAACCTTCTGTTGTGCAGCGTGCCGCTTCAGAAACAAATTGGGGTAGGGCGCTTCCGCCACGTCCACACCAACTAAAGTTAGGCGACGACAATTTAGAAGGGATCACGCGTTTGGACCTTCCACAAGGCGCGCGACTTCTTGCCCACATTTTGCACAATGTCCGTAAAGCACAAGGTTCCCGCTCTTTATTGCGCCTGTCACGTTGACGATGGAAACCGCGCCACGACAATGACCACAGTAGACATTCGCCAATATTGCCTTGCGCGCATCCAACGGCACTGCGTTCCAAAACTTGGACGCTTGTTTGGTGAGACCCGGAAGTTCGATGTCTGTCATCGGAAGAGCGTGAATTCGACGCCTAACGTTTAAATTCACCAGCCTGCGCGGCTTTCAGTACATTTCTCTGTGTTCTCTGCAACTTCTGTGGCTATTGAAGTTATCCGCGTTTACTGACGGCGGCCGCACCCGTCAGATACGCCGCAGGATATCGATGCCTTTTTGCAGCGTTTCTTCTTTTTTCGCAAAGCAGAAGCGCAGCACTTTCTGTGGTGGCGGCTCGCGATAGAACGCCGACAAGGGAATTGCGGCAACGCCATGTTCCCTGGTCAGGCGCACCGCGAAATCGGAATCTTTTTCGTCGGTTATAGCGTCATAGCACACGCTCTGGAAGAAGGTGCCGCTTGACGGCAGCAGCGTGAAGCGCGATTCGCGCAATCGGTCGCGGAAGTAATCGCGCTTTTTCTGGTAAAACCCGGCGAGCGAGAGATACGCATCCTTGTTCTGCATGTATTCGGCGAGCGCATATTGCACCGGACTGTTGCAGACGAACACGTTGAACTGGTGCACCTTGCGGAACTCGCCCATAAGTTCGCGGGGCGCGAGGCAATAGCCCATTTTCCAGCCGGTTACGTGGTACGTCTTGCCGAACGAGGACACGATAAAGCTGCGCTCTGCGAGTCCGGGAAAGCGCGCCGCGCTCTGATGCTGCGCGCCGTCGAACACGAGGTGCTCGTAGACCTCGTCGCTCACGATCACGATGTCGGTGCCACGCGTGATTTTCTCGAGCGCCTGCATGTCGGCCGCCGAGAATATGCTGGCAACGGGATTGTTGGGCGTATTGATCATGATCATGCGCGTCCTGGGCGTGATCGCGCGCCGCACTTCCTCCCAGTCGATGTGATAGTCGGGGAACTTGAGCCCGACATACACCGGCTTGCCGCCCTGCACCTCGATCGACGGCACGTAGCTGTCGTAAGCGGGTTCGAACACGATGACCTCGTCGCCGGGCCGGATGAGGGCCGCAATCGCCGTGAAGATCGCGTAGGTCGCGCCGGGCGTTACCGTGATTTCGTGCTCGGGATCATAGGCCGCGCCGTAGAGGGCCTGCACTTTTTCCGCGATGGCGTCGCGCAATTGCGGCACGCCCGCCATCGGCGGGTACTGGTTCAAGCCCGCCCGCATGTATTTGGTCACCAGGTCCTGCAGCGCCGGATCGCAGTCGAAATCGGGAAAGCCCTGCGACAGATTGATCGCGTTGTGTTCCTGCGCGAGGCGCGACATCACCGTGAAGATCGTGGTGCCGACCGCGGGCAGCTTCGAAACGATTTTATTCAGGTACGCCGGCATCGATTGCGAGGCGTCAAAACAAGGCGAGTTTATCGACTGCGGCGGGAACGAGGCCGGCTTTGGCGGGATTGACCGACAGCGTCATGCAATCTTCGGCGTATCCCTGCAAACGGCGCACCACACTCTGGCGCTGGCCAGGCGTCAGCAGCTTGTCGACTGCCACGTAAAAGCGGATGCGCTGCTCGTAGACCGTGGTGGACAGCTTTTCGTATTCCGGGCTGCGGCCGCGTTCCCAGTCGAGCAGCCAGGCGTGAAGCGCAGGCTGGAATTCCTGCTTGTTGGCACGCTGTTTGAGCAACTCCAGGAATTCCTTCTGGCGCCGGATGCGGTCCAGATGACGCAGGTGATTGATGTGCGGCAGCGGCTCGAGCAGCGCCGCGATCTTCTGCTCCTGCTCGTAAGTGAGGCTGCCGGTCCAGTCCTTGATCTGGGTGAGCGTCAGCTTCAGGCGCGTGCGCGTGCGCTGTTCGAGCGAGTCGCCGAGATCGTGCTCGCGGATGAACTTGCGGTTGTCCTTGTCCCATTGCTTCTGCAAGGCGATAATCTGTTCGGGCGTGATCGTGGCGAGCATTTCGGCGGCGTCGTTGATGCCACGGTTGACGACGATCCGGTAGCGCTCCTTGAAGCCGTCGACCAGCCAGACGATGTCTTCAGGCTTGAGTTCGGGCCGCGATTTGTTGATAAACGTGTTCAGGAAAACCGCGTACTCGGGCAATTGCTCATAGCGGTGCCAGGTATGCAGGCGCTGGATGCGGGCGTTGAAGTCATGCTTCTGCTGCGGATCAAAGTCAAAATAATCGTTGGCGCGCCACCCCAGAAGCGTGTCTGCGTTGCGATAGCCGATCGTCAAGCCGCTGCATGCGGCGAGCAGCGCAACCAGCAACAACAGTATCAGGCGATAGAAATTCATTCAGTATCCTTGTATCAACTCGACCATGCGCTTGCGCTGCTGGGCGTCCGGCAGCCGTCCGGCGCCGGCCTGCAGGTTGTCGCGCATGTGACGGACGCTGCCGGTGCCGGGTATCACGCAGGTGACCGCGGGCTGCGCAACGATGTATTTTAGAAAGAACTGCGCCCAACTGCTGCAATCAAAATCCGCGGCCCATTCGGGCAATTGCCGGCCTTTGACTTTGCCGAACAGCTCGCCATGCGCGAATGGACGATTGATGATCACTGCGGTGCCGGTTTCCGCTGCAACCGCCAGCAGCCGCGCTTCGGCGTCGCGCTCGGCGAGTGAATAGTTGAACTGCACGAAATCGTAATCGCGCGTTTTGAGCAATGTTTCCAGCTCGCGATACGCTCCCGAATGATAGTGGGTGATGCCGAGATAGCGGATCGTGCCGGCCTGTTTCCACTCGCGCAGGGTCTTCAGATGCGTCGCCAGATCGAGCAGATTATGCACCTGCATCAGGTCGATGCGGCGCGTGCGCAGCAGGCGCAGCGAAGCCCGCATCTGGTCGATGCCGGCCTGGCGTCCGCTGGACCACACTTTGGTGGCGAGAAACAGGGACGGAGCGAGATCGCCAGCCAGTTCCCCGACCGTGCTTTCAGCACGTCCGTACATCGGCGAGCTGTCGACAAGGCTGCCGCCGCCGGCAACAAAGAATTTCAGCACTTCCCGGAGTTCCTTCAATTCAGGCGTATTCGGAGCGAAGTCGAACACCATGTAGGTGCCCAGCCCGATTACAGGCAGTGCTTCGCCGCTTTTCGGAATCGGGCGCCTGATAATAACGGAGGCGGCCAAGTTTGCTGAAATGTTCGTCATGGCCATCACTGCGCCGGCGCCGAGCATTCCAAGCGTGGCACGGCGGGAACGGTTGAAAATTGTGGTCATTGTAGATGATGCCGAGTATGCGGACAGTCGCGCGGGTAAAACTTGATCTGAATCAACCAGACGATGCCAGAAACTCGACCATTTTTTTGCGCAGGCCGGCGTCCGGCAGCCGGCCGCGCCCGGCGTTGAGGTTGTCGACCATGTATTCCGGCTTGTCTGTTCCGGGCATGACGCAGTTGACCGCCGGCTGCGCAAGAATATATTTGAGGAAAAACTGGCCCCAGCTTGCGGCGTCGAATTCTGCCGCCCAATCGGGCACTGGTCGGCCCCGAACGGCGCTGAACAATCTACCGCGGGCGAACGGCAGGTTGACCAGCACCGCGGTGCCTGTGTCAGCGGCGACGGCGAGCAGCTGCTGCTCGACGCTGCGCTCGGCCAGCGAGTAGTTAACCTGGATGAAATCGAGCTTTTCGCGCCGCATCATATCCATCAACTGGTCATTGGCCCGTTCCTGGTCCTGGGAATGCGTCACGCCGATATAGCGGAACACGCTACGATCTTTCCATTCGCGCAGCAGCGCCAGTTGCGATGCCGTTTGCCCGCGGTCGGCATAGCCGACGTTATGAATCTGCATCAGGTCGAGTTTATCGGTGCGCAACCTGCGTAGCGACTGCTGCATTTCGGAAACGGCGCCATCGCGCCCGGCCACGCGGACTTTGGTGGCAAGGAAAACCCGTTCGCGGACCTGCATTTCGGCAAGTAGATCGCCGGTCACGCTTTCCGCAGTGCCGTACGACGGTGCCGTGTCGATCAGCCGCGCGCCGCCTTCCAGCATGGTCTGGATGACCTGGCGCCGTTCAGCGCGCTTGGACACGTCGTTCCCGATGTCGAAAATGATCGCCGTACCGAGGCCGACCACCGGCAGTCGTTCCCCGGTGCGTGGAATCGGCCGCGTGAGCAGTGCTTTCTCGGCGGCGCGCGCCGGCGCGATCCGCAGCGCCGCGGCAGCGCTTATCCCCGCGCCAAATGCAAGCACTTCACGGCGTGAAAAAAGTCTGCGCGTCGGAAAACAAATGGCTTTCAATTCACACTCCTTTCGTGGGCAGTGGCGCCGCCGCGGCGGCAGACGAACCGGAATGGCCCGCCCGGTGTTCGTGCGCGCGCCCAAGCGCAAGCGCAAGCGCGAGCCAGCCTGCGGCGACCGGCACGGTCGCCAGGGAAATCAGCGAAAGCTCCAGGCCCGCGCTGCGCAGCGCCGCGAACAGCCAGCCGCTTGCCGCGTCGGCACCTCGGAAGACGACGATGTCGATCACGTTTTTCGCCTTGTATTTTTCCGCGCGCTCGACGGCGGTGAACAGCACCTCGCGCGCCGGGTTCGAAAGCGCGAAGTTGGCGGTGCGCTGAATCGCCTGGAACGCGATGACCACGGCCAGCGCCGGGGACAGGGCGAGCGCGACGAAGCCTATGCCGAAAACTATAGGCAATAAACCGGCCGCGGGACCCACCCCGAAGCGCGCGATGAGCTTGCCGGTCGCGAAGCACTGGACAATGATGGTGAGGATGCCGATGGCAAGATCGATGGTGGCGAAAATGCGCGTTCGGACCGCCGGATCGTCCGAAGCGGCGGCCACGATGTTCGCCTGCTGAAAATACAGAAACGTGCCGGCGAGCGACAGCAGCGAAACCCACAGCGCGATGCCGGCAAGATAGGGCGACCGCAGCACCATTACGATGCCGGCGAGCCAACCGCCACCCAGCCCGCCGGTCTCGCGCCGCGCAGCGGGTGCGGTGTCGGCGGACGACTTGGCGGTTTCATTCCTGACGGCTGGCGCCGCCGCCTCCAGCCGCTGCGCGCACAGCACCGCGGCCTCCAGCAACAGACCCGCCAGGACCAGCAAGTTGACCGGACCAAGCGGCCCGGCAAGCCACACGGTCACAGCCGGGCCCACCAGCGCCCCCACCGACCCGCCCGCTGCGATGAATCCGAACAGGCGCTTGCCCTGTTCGCTCGCGTAGAGGTCGGCCATGAACGACCAGAATACCGACACCGCGAACAGGTTGAACACACTGATCCAGACGAAAAATACCCGTGCTACATGAATCTTGCCGACGTCAAAAGTCAGCAGCAGCCAGAAGATCGCAATGTTGGCTACGAAGAAATGATAGACCAGAGGAATAAAGCGCCGGCGCGGCAACCGGGCCACCACGGCGCCGAATACTGGCACTGCGGCAAGCATTACGAGAAAGGTCGCAGTAAACAGCCATTGCAGGTTGCGCACGCCGCCGGCAATACCCATTTCGTCGCGCAGCGGCCGCAGTATGTAGTAGCCGGCGAGCAGGCAGAAAAAATAGGCGAATGACCAGCCCAGCGCCTTCGCCTCGCCCGGGCGCACCGCGACCACCCGCGCAAGCCAGCGGGGCGTGGCTACTGGATCCGCCATCGCGGCAGAAGTGCAGGCGGCACTACGGTTTGATGCCGAGTGTCCGGCGTACTTCCGCCGCCGTCATCGCCTTGCCGAAAATAGGCGTGCCGGCATCGAATTCCCTGGCGCGCGCGAGGCCGCCTACCACCACCGGCTCGAACCCCGCTTCCTGGACCAGGCGAACGGCAACTTGGAGCGCTTGCGCATCGTCGGCGGCCACCGGAATGCCGAGCCGTTCGCCTGCGCGGTGCGCTTCACTTCTCATCGTAGCGTAGCCGACGCAGTTGAAAGCGCGCGCCAGGCGCGAGCCGGGCAGGAACTGCGGCGATGCGACGCCGGTTCCTTTGGCTCTGGCTTCATTGGCCATGTCGCCGTCGCGTCCCGGTATCGGGTTGCTTGCATCCAGCACGATTTTGCTTTTGAGAAACTCGCCCAGATCGCGGCCCAGTTGCGGGAGCGCCGAGTAAGGCACCGAGAAAAACAGCACTTCGCCGAATGCGGCCGCTTCCCTGGGCGTGCCGGCGCGTGCCCCACCACCGATGTTCTTCGCCAGCGCCTTGTCGTGCTCGAGATCGAGCGAAGAGAACATTACTTCATGCCCGGCCTTTACCCACAGCTCGCCCACCGTGCTGCCGACCCGACCCGACCCGATCATGCCGATTTTCATGCCCGCGGCGTAGGCCGGGAGCGGCAGCCCACCCAGCACAAGGCTGGCCGCGGCAGCCTGCAGAAATTCGCGGCGACTCTGCTGCATGACGTTCGTTTTCATCATAAATCTCCAAATTGATTTCTGGCTAAGCTGCGTGACGCGGCAACTGTTGGAAATTATGCCGCCAGCCTCAGCATTGGGACGAGTTTAACGCAATTCATTACGATTGCATGGCCGGCGCAGGTTGCAGTTTTGCATGATTTGACCGCGCATCCTGATTTACGTTTCGGTTAAAATCGAACTTTGGTCCGTCGCGCTATACTAACGGTAACGCGGGCTCCTTTGACCCGCGACTATCAAATCGAGGAGCAATCCATGACGCATTTCACGTATCGCGCACTGTGCTCGTTGGCAGCCGTTTTTTTCTGCACGCATTGGTCAGGTGTTTGGGCCCAGCCGTACCCGAACAAACCCGTGCGCATTATCGTTCCGTTTGGCGCCGGCGGACCCGCCGACATTTACGCCCGTTATCTCGGCCAACGCCTGCAGGAGCCGCTTGGCCAGTCGTTCGTCGTCGACGACCGCCCCGGCGCGGGATCGATCATCGGGACCGACATGGTGGCGAAATCACCTGCGGACGGCTACACGCTGCTGCTCATGTCCAATACGCATACGGTCAATGAATCGCTGGTGCCGAAAAAGCCGTTTGCGTTAATGAAGGATTTCGTCCCCATCGCGCCGATCAACTACTCGGATCTGGTGCTGGTAGTGCATCCGTCGCTGCCGGTAAAGTCGGTCAAGGAACTGGTCGCGCTCGCGAAAGCCAAGCCGCAGGCGCTCAATTACGCATCTTCGGGCACCGGAACGCCGTATCACATGGCGGGCGAGTTGTTCAAGGTCGCGGCGCACGTGGATATCGTGCACATTCCCCACAAGGGCAGCGGGGAAGCGCGCACCAGCGTCATGAGCGGCCAGGTCGAGATGATGCTCGACGCGATTACGACCATGGCGCCTATGGTGCAGGCTGGAAGGGTCCGGGCGCTGGGGACGTCCGGCCTGAAACGATCCACGGTATTGCCGAACGTTCCGACCATATCGGAAGCGGGCGTGAAGGGCTACGAATCCACGATCTGGCTCGGCATCATGGCGCCGGCCGGAACACCGACGCCGATTATCGACCGCCTCAATGCGGAGATCACCAAGATCGTTTCCCGGCCTGATGTGAAGAAGGCCTGGAACGAGCAGGGTGCGGAACCGATGATGATGACGGTGGGCCAATTCGAGAAATACCTGAACGCTGACATCGCCAAATGGGCGAAAGTGGTCAAGATCGCCGGCGCCCAGGCCGACCGGTAAGATTCCATGATACGTTGTTCGTGGCACGTGATTCGTAGCTCGTAAATCGGCACGCGTTAACAACGAACGACGAACGACGAACGACGAACCACGAGGCACCCCTATGCGCTTGGTAACTTTTTCCGATGTCGGCAGCACTCGCATCGGCGTGCAAGACGCCGCATCCAATACGATCGTCGATTTGGCGGCGACGACGCGACTGCCGAAGGACATGACGAGCTTCATCGCGCTCGGGAAGAACGGGTTAAAGCGCGCGCGCGCCGCGGTCAAGAGCGGAGAGGGCAGGCTTCCGTTTGACAGCGTCAAGCTTCTCGCACCGATTCCGCGGCCGGCCAAGAACATCCTGTGCGTCGGCAAGAACTATTACGATCACGCCCATGAGTTTCACAATAGCGGTGTCGATGCCAGTGCCGGCAAGGATGCGATCCCCGAGGTGCCGATTCCCTTCACCAAGTGGCCTAACTCGGTGATCGGACCGGGCGCGGCCATTCCGAGCTATCTCGATTACACCAATTCCACGGATTACGAGGGCGAACTCGGGGTCGTGATCGGTCCGGGCGGCCGCGGCATCAGCAAGAAGGATGCGCTTGACCACGTCTACGGCTACACCATCTTCAACGATGTGACGGCGCGCACGCTGCAAAACCGGCACCGCCAATGGTTTCTCGGCAAAAGCGTGGACGGCTACTGCCCGATGGGGCCCTGCATCGTTACCGCCGACGAAGTGCCGGACGTGACGAAATTGCGCCTGATCACCCGGGTCAATGGCGAAGTGCGCCAGGATGCGCCGGTCAGCCAGCTGATTTTCGACGTTCCGACGCTGATCGAAACTTTTTCGCGCGTTATGACGCTCGACCCGGGCGACCTGATAGCGACCGGCACGTGCGCCGGTGTCGGCATCGGCTTCGACCCGCCGAAGTACCTCACGAAAGGCGATCGCGTTGCGATTACCATCGAGCCGATCGGCACGCTCGAAAACCCGGTGGAGTAGATCCGGGAAGAATTTCAGCCACATCCATACCGATAAAAAACGGAGGAGATATATGAAACGCTGTGTTATTGCCGCATCGCTTGTACTGACCGCAGCTTCCGCGCTTGCGCAAGACGTCTTTCCGTCCCGCCCCATCACGATGATCGTGCCGTTTCCGCCGGGCGGGGTCGCGGACATCACAGGGCGTCCCACCGCGGCCGCCATGGAGAAAGTACTCAAGCAGCCGGTGGTGATCGCCAACCGGCCGGGAGCCGGCGGCGCGGTCGGCAACGCCGCGGTGGCCAACGCCAAACCCGACGGTTACACGATACTGATGGCGCTCTCCAGCATTACGGTCATTCCCGCGGCCGACGCATTGTTCGACCGCAAACCGGCGTATTCGCTCGATCAGTTCATGCCGATTGCGCTGATATCTGCCGATCCCACCATACTGGTCGTGCATCCGTCGCTGCCGGTCAAGACGCTGAAGGAACTGGTGGCACTGGCGCGCTCGAAACCCGGCGAGATGTCGTACTCGTCCTCCGGCATTTACGGCGCGCTGCACATGCCGATGGAAATGTTCCTGCACTCGGCGAAACTGAAGATGAGGCACGTGCCGACCACCGGCGGCGGCCCCGCGATCACCGCGCTGCTTGGCGGGCACGTCGAAATGACCGCCGGCGGCCCGGCCGCGATCACCAGTCACGTGCAGGCCGGCAAGTTGCGGCCGCTCGCGAGCTGGGGCGCCAAGCGCCATGAGGCTTACCCCAAGGTGCCCACGTTCAAGGAACTCGGTTACGACGTCGAGTACTACATATGGGCGGGCATATTTGCGCCCAAGGGCACATCCGAGCCGGTGATGAAGGTGCTGCGCGATGCGACGCGCAAAGTGGTCGATGATCCCGATTTCAAGGGCGTCATGGCCAAGGTCCACTCACCGATCAATTACCTGGATGCCCCGGATTTCGCCAAATACTGGGAGGCGGACGGCAAGCGGCTCGCCGCGCTGGTGAAGGTCGTCGGCAAGGTCGAAGACCAGAAGTAATGAACGAACCCGTTGCCGCCGGCGCGCAGCGCGGACTGCGCGGCGATCACGTGGCCGGCCTCGTGTTTATCGTGCTCGCGCTGCTGGTGGCGTGGGAGAACCGCGCTTACCCGCTCGGCTCTCTGTCCACGCCGGGGCCGGGCTACATGCCGCTTATGCTCGCCAGCGCGTTTGGTGTGTTCGGCCTGCTGATCGTACTGCGCGGTGGCGCTTCGCCGCTGCTCGCTACCATCGACTGGACCGAAAGCAGGCGGGCCATCGTGCTGCTGATTGCGTGCGGCGTGGCGACACTCGCGCTCGAACGGATCGGCTACCGGCTCACCATGATCGCGCTGCTGGTATTCATGCTCGGCGTGATCGAGCGCAAACGACCGCTGCCGACTGTGCTGGTTGCGGCTGGCTTCGCATTCATTTCGCATTTCGTTTTCGCGACGCTGCTCAAAGTCCAGCTGCCGTTCGGGCCGTGGGGCCTGTGATGGCGGAAGTCCTGAACAACCTGCTGCTGGGATTTTCAGTTGCACTTCAACCGTCGATTTTGGCCTATGCATTCGCTGGCTGCGTAATCGGCACTCTGGTCGGCATGCTGCCCGGGCTGGGACCGCTGGCAGGCATCAGCCTGCTGCTGCCAGCGACTTTCGGTCTTAATCCGATCATCGCGATGGTGCTGCTTGCCGGTGTTTATTACGGCGCGATGTACGGCGGCTCGACGACCTCGATCCTGATGCGCATTCCGGGCGAAGCGGCCTCCGTGATGACGTGCATCGACGGCTATGCGATGACCCAGCGCGGGCGCGCCGGTCCGGCGCTCGCGATTGCCGCCATCGGATCTTTCGTCGCCGGCACGCTGTCGGTGATCGCGCTGATGTTCCTGGCGCCGACGCTGGCATCGTTTGCGTTGCGGTTTGGCCCGCCCGAGTACACGGCGCTGCTGCTGATGGGGTTATTCGTGCTGGCATACATGAGCGGCGGTTCGATGTTGAAAACGCTGACAATGGCGACTGTGGGCTTGATGTTCGGCATGATAGGCATCGACGCGATGAGCGGTTACACTCGTTTCGGTTTCGGCGTCCTGGAGCTCAGCGACGGCATAGGCATCGTGCCCGTCGCAGTCGGCATGTTCGGGTTGTCCGAGATATTGCTGACGGCGGGGCAGGCCACGCCGCCGGCGGTGCAGCGGCCGACGTTGCGGCAGCTGATTCCCTCCGGCGACGAATTGCGCCTGTCGGTGGGGCCGATTGCGCGCGGCAGCCTGATCGGTTTCATGATCGGCATCATTCCCGGCTCGGCGCATATTATTTCCTCGTTCGTGTCGTACGGCGTCGAGCGCCGGATGTCGAAACATCCGGAGCGCTTCGGCAATGGCGCGATCGAAGGTGTTGCCGGGCCCGAATCGGCGAACAACGCGGCGGCTACCGGGGCCTTCGTGCCCATGCTTGCACTCGGCATTCCTACGAGCCCGATCACCGCGGTAATGCTGGCGGCAATCATGGTGCATGGCATTGCTCCCGGCCCGATGATGATCACGGAGCAGCCGGAACTGTTTTGGGGTTTCGTCGCGAGCATGTACGTCGGCAACGTGGTGCTGCTGATTCTAAATCTGCCGCTCGTGGGCGTGTTTGTGAACCTGCTGCGGATACCGTATTCGTACCTCTACCCGGCAGTGCTGTGCTTCTGTGTCCTCGGCGTGTACTCCGTCAGCAACAGCGTGGTCGACGTCTGGATCATGCTGGTCATGGGCGCGCTCGGCTACCTGCTGCGTAAAATGGATTTCGACCTGGCGCCGATCGCGCTCGGGCTGGTCCTGTCGCCGATCCTCGAACTGTCGGTGCGCCAGTCGCTCGCGATGTCGGGCGGCACCTACGCGATATTCTTCAACCGGCCGCTCGCCGTAATCATGTTTGTCATCATCGGGCTGTTGCTGTTGCTGGCGTTGAGGCCGCTCGTCTTCAAGAGCAAGGACTGGCGTGCGAACGTCGGCCTGGATGAGCAAGGCTAGCGGTGCACGGTGGCGGGATCACCGTAAAGTGCACGGACCGCGCGACTGGTATAACATAACGCCCAGCTTTTCACTGTGGCCGCCGATGTAACGCGGCAGGCTCGCCCGCGAATTCCTGCGGGAAGGCATCGATAAAGAGCCATGATGACCAGTTTCGTTCGGAACGGATAAAGGGGAGGGCAGGTGTTAGCAAATTACAAAATCGCCTTACTGGCCGCGGCATTGCTGGTCGCGCTGCTGGCCGGTTGCGCGACGGAGCCGGCGGTGCCGGATTTCCAGGCGTTGCTGGCGAGTCCTGACCGCAGCGACGCCGACCGCAAGAACGACCTGCGCCGCAATCCGGCGCAACTGCTTGCGTTCTATGGCGTGCGGCCGGGCATGCGCGTCGCCGATCTCGGCGCCGTCGCGGGCTACAACGTCGAGCTGCTCGCGCGCGCCGTTGGCCCGTCGGGCAAGGTTTATGCCCATAACATCCCTGATTTTGCGGCGCGCCTGGATGAGCGCATGAAGAAGCCGGTGATGCAGAACGTGGTGCCCGTAGCGCGCGGAATCGACGACCCGCTGCCTCCCGAGGCCGGCAACCTCGATCTGGTCACTTTCAATTTTTTCTATCATGACGCGGTGAACCTCGGCATTGATCGTGCCAAAATGAACCGCGCAGTGTTTAACGCGCTCAGGCCGGGCGGGATTTACATCGTCGCCGATCACTCGGGGCGGCCGGGCACGGGCACCAGCGAGACCAAGTCGCTGCACCGTATCGAGGAAAGCGTGGAGAGGCGGGAAATCGAAGCCGCCGGTTTTCGGTTCGTGGCGGAA
>Ga0315281_10002470_pt1 | contig 27434 bp, 18 predicted proteins | sample YL17G07_0_MG_FD_204540 | JGI IMG/M metagenome (GOLD analysis project Ga0315281, IMG submission 204540) | Sediment microbial communities from Yellowstone Lake, YNP, Wyoming, USA - YL17G07_0 | ecosystem: Environmental > Aquatic > Freshwater > Lake > Sediment | place: USA: Wyoming | collected...
AGTTCCTACTATCCAAAAGTGAGAGGGCTTCTAGGTATCTGAAGCCGCCTCATGTCCTCCCGCATGTCGCTATATTCGTCCTGATATATATAGATTCGTCCTGCTATATCCTCCGTTCATCAATTAAATCCCAATCGGTTGATGGTTGCGCGTCCGATACACGTTTAAAATTCACAGTTATTCGCATCAGAAGGTGCATTTAGCGGCAGGAAGGGCGAAAAACAGGAAACCAGCGCCGTTGGCGGCGCTTATCCTGCCAGCCCTTCCCATACCCGGGAGGTGTTTGTATTGTCTGACAAAAATGTAAGAAGCATGCCTGTTTCCGAGAGAAAAGCTACCGCTTTTCTCGCATACTCTTTATTGATCCTGTTGATCATCCTCCTCCTTCCCGCTTCGGCCTACGCTATAACTGGCACTCCTACTTTCGGTGCCGAAGCGACCTTTAACAACGCGTTGTTTGGTACAACCAATGTTTCCTCTGCAGCCCTGTCGGACAGCAAGTTCGTAGTTGTCTATCGCGATAACTGGAATTCAGGCAACGGCACGGCTGTTATCGGTAGTGTATCCGGAACCGACATGACCTTCGGTTCAAAGACAGTCTTTAACGCGGCTGGTACAACCGATATCTCCGTCTCAGCCCTGTCGGACAGCAAGTTCGTAGTAGCCTATTTCAATTCAAGCTACGGCATGGCTGTTGTCGGGGATGTTTCTGGAAGCACCATCACCTTCGGCCCGGCGAAGGACTTTAATTTGGCTGGTACATCCTATATTTCTACTGCAGCTCTATCGCCCAGCAAGTTCGTCGTTTCTTATCGCTGTTACAGCAGTTCAGGTAGGGCTAAAATAGGCGATGTTTCCGGAAACGTGATCACCTTCGGTTCACATACGATCTTCAACCCGGGTAACACAACGTACATTTCTACTTCAGCCCTGACGGACAGCAAGATCGTAATCGCCTACAGCAACAAAGCCGACTCAGACCAAGGCACGGCCATTATCGGCGATGTCTCCGGAACCGACATCACCTTCGGCGCGGAAACGGTCTTTAATGCGCCCGAAACAACCTATATCTCCGTCTCAGCCCTGACGGACGGCAAGTTCGTAGTCGCCTATTTGGATGGTAGCGCTCCTGAAACCGGCACGGCTGTTATCGGTAGTGTCTCCGGAAACGTTATAACCTACGGTGTAGGAGCGATCTTTAACAGGGCCAAGACATACTTTACCAGCACTTCAGCTATGTCGGCCAGCAGGTTCGTAGTCGCCTATGAGGATAAAGCCGGGCTGTCAAGAGCCGGCACGGCCATCATCGGCGATGTCTCCGGAACCACCATAACCTATGGTTCAGAGAAGGTCTTTAATCCGCCTGACACGGACTTTAATTCCGCTTCAGCGCTGTCGGCCAGTAAGTTCGTAGTCGCCTACACTGATTCCTTGTTCTCACTTGGCAGGGCTGTCATTGGTAGTATCAATGCTCCCAGTGTCGAGACAAATCAAGCCAGCGGTGTTACTTATTCCGGAGCAACCTTGAGTGGCAATATAACTAATACCGGTGGTGAGGATTGCAGCGGAAGAGGCTTCCAGTATCGTATAAAGGGTAGTAATACATGGACCGAGCAGATCACATCTGGTCGTTTTGGCACTGGCTCCTTCAACCAGGCCGTTTCGGGTCTTTCACCCGACACCACCTACGAGTTCAAAGCCCGTGCCTCCAATTCAGGCGGTCCTGGCGAAGGCAGCGTCTTGACTTTTACCACGGCAGCCGCACCAGCAAAGCCAGCCCCCGCGCAGCCACCGAGTGGTCCCACAAAGGCAGGTCCTACGTGGTACCTAGCGGAGGGCTCCACCGCCTGGGGCTTTTCGGACTACATTTCCATAGAGAACCCGAACTCCGAGGCCTGTACGGCGAAGATCACCTACATGACGACGACCGGCCCCGCCTCACCTCCTAACGTGACGCTGCCGGCTATGAGCCAGACAACCGTGAATCCACGCGACTTCTTGGGCGCCCAGGACTTCTCCACCTTGGTAGAGTGCCTGGAGGGTAAGGACATAGCGGTGGACCGCACAATGACGTGGACGGGACCAGGTGCGCCCTCGGAGGAGGGTCACAACTCGATAGGGGTCACGTCACCGAACACCGTCTGGTACCTGCCGGAGGGATCCTCCGCCTGGGATTTCGAGTGCTGGCTCCTGATACAGAACCCGAACCCCACCGAGGCTATCTGCAACATCACCTACATGGTGGAAGGTTCGGGGCCAGCCACCTTCTCGAAGAAGGTACCGGCAAAGTCCCGTAGGACCTTCAACATTGCGGACGACATAAAGAGTGCCGACGCTTCCATCAAGGTGGAGGCTAACATCCCCGTGATCCCGGAGAGGGCGATGTACCGCCACAACCGCAGAGAGGGGCACGACTCCATCGGTACCACTTTGACGGCCAGCGACTACTACCTGGCAGAGGGTACCTCCGCATGGGGTTTCACCACATACGTGCTGATACAGAACCCGAACAAGGTAGCCGCAAACGTGACGGTCACATACATGACACCTGATGGCACGAAGATCATGCCGAGCTTCACGATGAACCCCAGCATTCGCAAGACTGTAAGGGTGAACGACGAGCTTCCCAACACGGATCTATCCATACACGTACACGCGGACCAGCCCATCATCGCGGAGCGCGCCATGTACTGGGGGGCCGGTACATCCCTGGGAGAGGCGTGCCACGACTCCATCGGGATGGAAGCCCCGCGCACCAGCTTCTACCTGCCGGACGGCGAGACTTCGAACGGCAGGGAGACCTGGACCCTCGTTCAGAACCCTAACAACGAGCCGGTCAATATCAGGGTCTCCTACTTGGTACCTGATGGAAAGACCAACGTAGTCTTCACTGACACCCTAAAGGGAAACTCGAGGAAGACCTACAACATGGCCGACCAAGGGATAAAGGGCAGGGCGGCGGTCTTGGTAACGTCGCTGACCCCCGACAAGAAGATAATGGTCGAGCGTGCCATGTACTGGAACTCGAGAGGCGCCGGGACGGACACCATCGGAGGATACTCCGACTGAGTGTAACGTGAAGCGGTAAAGGGAACAGCACCCGCCCAGCCGGGCGGGTGCTTTCTTATGTGATCATAAAAGTCATTTGCAATCTGACGTGGCGCACCCTGTTGATTTAGTCAAAATACGGGTGTATTTAATAATCTCGAAGTGTGAATTCAAAACAAGCGCCGTTGTCGATATAGGCTCTGATCTCGCCGTGATAGACTTTGACAATCTTCTCCACGGTGGCGAGTCCTATTCCGGTTTCGCCGGTCTTTCCTTTGAAGAATGGAACGAAGATTTCGTCAAGGTGTTCAGGACGTACTCCAGAGCCGTTGTCCCTTACGAGGTATCTGTGGAGGCCGTTCTCATCATCGCCCAGGTATGAGACCTTAAGCACAGGATTCTCATTGTCGTTGTGGTTGATGGCGTTGCCTATGAGGTTTGCAAATACCTGGTATATATGGGTGGGATTGGCCCTTACTGAACCCAGGCCATCTTCAACCTCTACAGTTATTCCTCTGCCCTTGATATCATCGTTTCTTTCCCTGAGTATCGTCTCTACTACTTCCGAAACGTCAACATCGGAAACCTCTTCGGGGACCTGTCCGGCTTCAGCAAGCGCAAGGATATCTGCTATCAGTGTTTCAGCCTTATTGACACCGGCATCTATTATCTCTAATAGCTCCTGAATATCTGTCTCAAATTGATTGTCTTTGCTCTCTTCCCTCTTCTGTAACACGCTTTGAAGCACCAAGTTGGCCCCCATGATGGTTGTTATGGGCCCCCGTAGATCATGGGATACCGAATGAGCAAAGCCGTCGAGTTCTGCGTTGATCCTCTTGAGCTCTTCTTCGGCTCGCTTACGTTCGGTGATATCGACTGCGGAGGAACGGCTCTCCAGTACCTTTCCCTGCATATCCTTTATCGGGTTTACTGACAGGCTGACCCAGATGACCTCGCCATCGAAACGCTGCATCTGGAGCTCCTCATTATGGACGCTCTCACCGGAACGGAACTTATCGAAGACAACCTTTGCCTTTGTCTTTCCGTAAGGTGAGTCAGCATAAAGGTCGAAGATCGTGCTGCCAATGAGCTGTTCCGAGGAGCATCGCAGAAGTTCGCAGGCAGCACGGTTTGCCCTCTTGATGAGAGCGTCTGTCCCCACCGAGAAGTAGGCGTTTGGAGCCTGATCATAGAGGTCGCGGTACCTCGCTTCGCTGTCCCGCAGCGCCTCCACAGCCCTTTTGCGTTCGGAACTCTCGATGAGCTCCCAGGCGCCGTTGTGCTTCAACAGGGCGAATTCATGGTTTTTCACCACGTCCAGGACATCGGTGGCACTACACTTGTCGAGAGAATACGTACACAGCGCCATCATTCTGTATTCGCCGATGATGCTATCTATCTCTCGCTCGTATTGTGTGAAATCCTTCCAGTCTTCTGATTCGAGCCAGGCGGTGTTGCCGGTCGCTCTAAGGCCGCTGTACCCGTTTGCCAGCGCTTCTTCGAGCTTCTCGATCCAGCCGTCAAGGACATGCTGCAGGTTGAAGACGCCGTCTTTCAGGTACCACTCGTCGTGGGGCACTATCTCTATCTGCCCGCTTTTGAGTAAACGATTGAAGCGGGGCACCGCTTTGCTGATCGCCTTCCGAGCTTCTGCCTTGGCAAGAGGCTCGGAAGTGATCCACATGCAGAACTCGTTGTTCTCGAGGCCTGCCTTGAAGTATGGGATGAGGATATCTGAAAGATCGTCAATGGTCTCATAGAAAAGGCAGAAGTGGGTGCCCCAGGGCACCTCGCCGATTATGTCAATTCCCGAGTCTCTTAACGGTCCTTCCATTCTTACCTTGATATCGGCCGAGCCATTTACTATGTTTACGCATTAAACTGAGATAATAATACAACAGCCGTCCGGTGAATCAAAGGCGCGTACTTATGTGTTTCTTTGAAATTGTCCGCCTGTTGACTTATACACCCCGGAATGTTTATACAGGATTGTTATGCCCGATGAATTCGACATAATTAACGTAAGCGGACTTTCAACGGAAGAAGCAGAGAGGAAGCTTGCCGAAGAGGGTCGCAACGAAATCCCTTCCGCCAGGCGGAAAAATATCTTCTCGATCGCTTTCGAGGTACTGCGCGAGCCGATGTTCCTGCTGCTGGTCGCGGTAGGCTCCGTATATTTCGTGCTCGGCGAGATTCGTGAAGGGCTGATCCTCCTGAGCTTCGTACTGGTCGTAATGGGCATCACCTTTTACCAGGAGCGCAGGACAGAGCGTGCGCTCGAAGCTCTGAAAGACCTTTCGAGCCCCCGCGCGCTCGTGATCCGCGACGGCGAACAGCTGCGCATAGCCGGCCGCGACGTCGTTCGCGGCGACATCCTCCTCCTGTCCGAGGGAGACCGCGTTCCCTCCGACGCGGTCGTACGAATGTGCATAAACCTTTCCGTTGATGAATCACTACTGACAGGCGAATCGGTTCCCGTTCGCAAGTCGTTTGCCGACGGCGATATCCGCATGGGACGTCCGGGAGGCGATGACGAACCGTTCGTCTTCTCGGGGACCATAGTGGTCGGGGGGCGTGGTGTCGCCGAGGTGATGGCGATCGGCAAAGAAACCGAGATGGGAAAGATAGGGAAGGCCCTTGAGGAGATCGAGCAGGAGAGAACGCCCCTGCAAAGGGAGACAACGAGGCTTGTTCGCAACATCGCGATTCTGGGCGCGTTGCTCTGCGCGTTGGTGATCGTCGTTTACGGGCTTACCAGGCATGAAGCCAACGCGTGGCTCAACGGTTTCCTGGCAGGGCTCACCCTGGCGATGGCGATGATCCCGGAGGAGTTCCCGGTAGTCCTCACCGTCTTTCTGACAATGGGGGCGTGGAGGATATCCAAAAAGGAAGTCCTCACACGGCGTGTCCCTGCCGTCGAGACCCTCGGCTCAGCCACGGTGCTATGCGTTGATAAGACCGGGACCCTTACCTACAACCGCATATCGGTAAGCAGGATATTCGCGCAAGGCGAGTTCTACGAACTGGGTGAGCATGTGCGTGAGCCGCTTCCCGAGAAGTTCCACGAGGTCGTGGAGTTCGGTATCCTGGGCAGCCAGAAGGACCCGTTCGACCCGCTGGAGCGGGCGGTAAAGCGCCTGGGGGACCGCAAGCTTTTCAAAACAGAGCATATCCACGACGACTGGAACCTTTTGCGCGAGTACCCACTATCGGAGAACCTGCTCGCGCTCTCGCACGTCTGGAAATCGCCGTCGGGACGGGAATACGTGATTGCCGCGAAAGGAGCGCCGGAGGCGATAGCAGACCTCTGCCATCTCGACGAGCGGCGGAGCCGGGAGGTCATGAGTGACGTGGGCCTGATGGCCGAGGATGGGCTGCGCGTGATAGGGGTGGCAAAAGCGCAGTTCACGGAAGCAGACCTCCCCGTGGATCAGCATGAGTTCGTGTTCGAGTTTCTGGGGCTGGTCGGCCTTGCCGACCCAGTGAGGCCGAATGTCCCGAACGAGATCAGGGAATGCTACGACGCGGGAATAAGGGTCATCATGATAACAGGCGACTACCCGGGCACCGCCATGAACGTCGCACGCCGGATAGGCCTCGAGCCGGCCGACGAGTTCGTAACAGGGGACGAGCTCGATGCCATGGACGACGACGTACTGCAGGAGAGGATAAAGTACGTGAACATCTTCGCGAGGGTCGTGCCCGAGCAGAAACTGCGCATAGTGGATGCCCTCAAGGCGAACGGCGAGATCGTGGCTATGACCGGTGACGGGGTCAACGACGCGCCGGCCTTGAAGTCGGCCCAGATAGGGATAGCGATGGGAGGAAGGGGAACGGACGTTGCGCGCGAGGCCTCCGAGCTGGTTTTGCTGAACGATGATTTTTCGTCGATCGAGGAGGCGGTGAGGCTCGGCCGCCGGATATTCGACAACCTCAAGAAGGCCATGGCTTATATCCTCGCCGTGCACGTTCCCATCGCCGGCATCTCGCTGTTGCCCGTCCTCTTTAAGTGGCCACTGGTCCTTCTGCCGGTTCACATAGCGTTCCTGGAACTCATTATCGACCCCGCGTGCTCGGTCGTCTTCGAGGGGGAGCAGGAGGAGACCGACGTGATGACGCGACCGCCCCGCGGTCTCACGGAGCCGTTGTTCAATAAAAGGACCGTGGCCCTGAGCCTTCTCCAGGGACTCTTTGTATTGGTCATCATAGGGGTCGTCTTCAGGGTCGCCCTGTACCGGGGTCTGGGTCCGGCGGAGGCACGCGCACTTACTTTCACCACGCTGGTTCTAGCGAACCTCGGCCTGATACTCATCAACCGCTCCTGGACGAGGACCATCCTGGACACCTTGCGTTCGCCCAACAGGGCTCTCCTGTGGGTATTCGCCGGAGCGCTGGTCTTTCTCGGCCTCGTGCTCTACGTGCCGGCGCTAAAGCAGATATTCCACTTCGGGACACTGAGTGCGGTCGACATCGCAATAAGCTTCGGTGCCGCGGTTCTGAGCATCGCCTGGTTCGAGGTGCTTAAACTGTTCAATAAGAGACAGAAGAGTCCCGTCTGATAGATCCACGTGATCTACTTTATCTTCTTCATATTGCGTCCCGGGGATTTCATCTCACCCCGCTCGGTTTCCGTTCAAAAGGTCCCATGCTAACATCCGCAAAATGCTCCAGTAACGGAACCTCGCCCCCTCGACCGGCCACCATATCTCCTCTTTGACGATTGCGCTCTTTTGATGGAGGAGGTCTGATTCCTTCTTTATCCCGGCCAACTCTTCTTCTCTGTCGGCCGTGTCGGCAATATCTTCTGCCTCGTCCAGGCGTTTGAGGAGCGAGACACAGTCGTGAAGGAACCGGTCCATTTCGTTCATATGATCTTCTGAGACCAGACGGTGCTCACCCTTGATACGGTTCAGCTCAAGCAGGGCGGTATACGTGGTATCGACTATCTCCTGCCTGCTCATCCACCGGGTCTCGTAGCCGAGCATGTCCCTCCAGTGAGGATGAAGCATCGCGGTGCGGTAATCCTCGAGGTTATGGTAAAAGAGCCTGTACCCGTTTTTCTCGGGGTACTCGTTGGCTATGCTTCCGGGGTCGAGGAAGGGGGCGAGTGGTCCGATAAGGGGATTGACCCTGTTGCCGTGCTCGGCCAGCAGGCGCGAGCAGTAGCCCACCGTCTCATTGACGGACCGCGGGGTCTGGTGGGGAAGGCCGATCATGAAGAACACGTCGACCTTGCTGCACCCCGCTTCCAGGGCCCACCTGATGTTGAGCTCGAGCTCCTGGTTCGTATAGCGCTTGCCCGCCGCTAGCCGTACTCTCTCGTCGTGGCTCTCCGGGGAGATCTCGAGGTCAAAGTTCGGAAGGCTCTCGGCGACGAGGTCGAAGAACTGCCGTGGTGCCGGCTCGAAGAGCTCGAGCACGACATGGTTCTTCGGTCTGACGCGCTTCAGGGCTCTCAGTATCTCTGTTGCGTATTCGTCTCCCGCCTGCCTGACATCCCCGATTATGAATATCGGAGCGCCCGTGAAGCTCCCTATCGTCTTCACGTCTCTTGCGATACTCGCGGGTGCCCGGAAGGCGGGCTTTATCCTGTTGAAGCACCTGGCCATAGACCATGACGACCCGCCGCAGAACGAGCAGTTCTTCATGCATCCTCTGCATGTGAGGACGGCGGTAAGGGGATACGACCACCAGTTCTTGAACGCGCGAACTCCCCTGATATCCGCGTGCCTGATCGCGGATTTCAGCATGAACAGGTAGTTGTCGCCGAGCTGGTCGAGGCTCTCCGGCACGTAGGAAAGCTCGTTTGCCTTGGGAACGCCGGTCAATGGGTCTCGACGGGTAAGGTTGGGGATATCTTCCAGTCTGCCTCTCCCTTGAATCGCCGACAGGAGAAGCCGCAGGGGCTCCTCGGCGGAGTCGCCCCTTATCACGTAATCGACCTGGGGGTGCTCGAGGAGATCCCGGTGGAAAAGGCTCGCGGAGTAGCCACCCATCACGACCGGTATGGAGGGATGCGCCTTTTTGCATATCCTGGCTATCTCCAGCGCGCCGTGGCAGTGGACGAGCCAGTGGAAGCTTATCCCGAAAGCGCGTGGCTTAAGGCGCGAGATGACCTTCTCCACGTCAAGGGCCGGGTCCTCGAGCATCATGGTCGCAAGGTTAAGAATGCGCACCTTCATACCGTGCCGCTCCAGGTACTCGCCGAGGAAGGAGAGCCCCACCGGGTACATCTCGAAGTGCTGACCGGAGGGGATGAGGTCGGCTATCGGGCTCGGGATGATGAGCATTTTCCTGAAATCATAGACGCTCGGCGGGTGGAGCAGTAAGAGATCGGGTTCTGAGAATACCGTCAACGTCCTGTTACTCCTGCTTGCTATGACAAAGGCGAATATGGTTATGAGAGCGCTCTCTCTATGGCGGCGTTGAAGTCCTCGAGGTCACCTGGCTGCCGAGAGGTTATGAAGTTGGCGTCTATCACAACTGGCTTATCGACGAAATTCGCGTCCGCCTCGAGCATCTCTTGCCTTATCTTGTAGTAACCGGTTATCGTCCTGCCCTTCAGCAGGCCGGCTGCAGCGAGCATCTGGGGACCGTGGCAGATGGCCGCAATCGGCTTTCCCGTTTCGAAGAATGCCTTCACCAGCTCGACGGCCTCAGGGTGTTTTCGAAGGCCTGCAGGAGAGCGGCCTCCGGGTATGACCATCGCGTCATAAGAGTCGGGACTGGCTTCAAGGACCGTCATGTTGGCATCGATCTCGGCGCCGTGCAGCCCCTTGAGCTTTCCCTTGTTTATGCTGACGACATCCACTTGCGCACCTTTTTTCCTCAAGAAGTCCAGCGGCACCTTGGCTTCTTCGTCCTGGTACCTGGGACCCAGGAGCATAAGTATCTTCTTGTCCTTGAGAGCCAACGCTATCAGCCTCCTTTGCTGCGCTTGTGCGTATTAGATTATATTAGAAGTCCGAAGGGGGAAGAATTCTTGGAGGGCACCGAGCGCAAGTCTGTCCTCTTTCTATACCATCCAGGTCCGCCTTTTCGACTGGACGGGATGGTTGGTAGAATGAGAAGACGAGAGATTCAAAGGGAGCCCCACTCGTAAACGGAGGTTTAAATGGGCAGGACGTGGGCGGTTTCCTTCGGGGAGACCGAGCGCATGGACCTCGAGCGCATAGTCATGGACAGGGACCCCGATTCCGCGCTTGAGTTCTTGAGGAAGGTAATATACCCGAAGGTGAAGGAAGCCGAGAAACCTGGCAGCTGTTTTCACGATGTCGCCAAGCCGGTCGATGATGTGGGAAGGCCCATAGACAAGCACAAGGACCTGGGCTCTTCTTGAAGGGGTTCCGGGGCAAGGAAGACAAAGAGGGGGTTTACCCGTGACTTTGACTTATGCGCAGGAGGAGAGGTACACCGAGATAGAAGGTCACCGCATCTGTTACGTTGACGAGGGCGAGGGCCCGCCCCTGCTCTTGATCCACGGACTGGGTGGCTCGATCCTGAACTGGCAGGCAACGATCGATTATTTCAAGAACCACTACAGGGTCGTCGCGCTCGACCTTCCCGGATGCGGCAAGTCCGAGATCGTCGAAGGCGATTATGGCCTTGATTTCTTCGCGCGCCACATCCGGGGGCTGCTCACCGAGCTGGGGATAGAGAGGGCGTCGGTAGCGGGCCATTCACTCGGCGGCCTCATCAGCCTTCACCTTGTCCTCAATCACCCGGACATGGTTGATAACCTCATCCTGGTGGACAACGCCGGCAGCCACTACTTCCCGGGGATACTGAAGCGCGCTCTCAGGAGCCTGCCGCCCAGCTTGATCAAGCGGTTCCTGCTGTTCTTCATTTCGTACCTGCCCAGGATACGTGTTTTTCGCCGTGCCGTAGGTGTGCAAAACGTCAACCAGTACACGGACGCACTGGTCGCGAATGCGGTGGCCCTTGCTTATCGTAAGGACATCGACGAGTACCTTGACGCGTATATCGAGACCGCGCGTACGGCGTTCGAAGTGTCCTACCAAGATCGGCTGGGCGAGATCTCGAAGCCGACGCTCATAGTATGGGGGCAGAATGACCTTACCATATCCAACAAGGTAGGGCAGAAGGAGAACAAGAAGATCGCAGGGTCGTTCCTGGTATCCATATCGGATGCCGACCACGTGGTCCAATTGGACCAGCCGGAGATGTTCAACGCGGCGGTTGCCCGCTTCCTCGCGGGAGCCACTGCCGTAGCCCGATAAGTAAGGGGGAGTCAAGTGATGAAAGGCGTCGTCGCATATTACAGCCGGTGGGGGAACTGCAAGCGGGTGGCGAAGTCGGTCGCGAGGGGCCTCGAGGAATCCGGGCACGAGGTGACCCTCGCTGACGTCGGTTCGCTGGAGGCGCTCGGAGGGGAGCCGGACTTCATAGTGGCGGGTTCACCGACACGGGCCGGCAAGATGACTGGCAAGATGAAGCGGTTTATCAAGCGGGCTATCCCTGGCTCGTGGGACGGTAAACCTTTCGCGGCGTTTGGAACGGGACTGCAGTCCGCGCTGGAGAAATCAGAGCCGAACGCGGCGGACGGAATCTATATGGCGCTCGTGGCCAAAGGTTTGAGGCCGATTGCGCCGGCTTTCAAGGCCGGGGTGGCGGGAATGAAGGGACCGCTCGTTGACGGTGAACCGGAGCGCGCGCTCGAGTTCGGTAAGGAAGTAGGGGCCGCCCTGGGTGGGTGAAGCGATCACAGGTGGTTTGTGCTGTGGACGGTCAATCTGGTACTGAAGAGGAGGAAGTCTTATACAGGGAGTCCATCGGTTACGGGGTCTGGTTCCCGCTGTTGCTGGCTTTCTTGTTTGGGATCTTTATCGCTGTTTTGGTGGTCGATCTCCTGCGGCCTATCTCGCGGCTGTTTCTGATATTCCCCATCACGTGCATAGTTCTTTTTGCTTTGGCCTACTTGAACTTCAGGCGGCTCCTCTTCGAGGTTACGAAGAGCTATGTGAGGTTCGGGTTCGGTCTCGTAAAGAAGGAGTTCCGCCGCTCGGATATCACCTCGTGTGAGCCTTATGAGCTGACCTTCCAGAATTACCTCGGTTACGGCATCAGGTTCGGCCGTGACGGCACGGTCGCGTACAACACGCGGAACGGAAAGGGTGTGAAGATGGTGGTGGAGGGGCAGAAAAGGCCTTACGTCGTATCGGTGGACGATCCCGAGCGCGTCTGCGAGCTACTGCAGCAGGCGGCCTTCTAGCCTCTAGAGCACCCTGTTATAGCCACTGCCATTGATTATTCTCATTATCGAGAAGATCGAGATCGATTAGCATCATCACGAGATGTGGATGATGACGATGAAAAGGGCAAGACAGCGTCACGGAGTGCGACGTGCCGGGCAAGCCGCTTGTGCTACCTGAAGGTCACAGGAAAACGTTGATCAGAAGTATTATTGAGCGTCTCCGTAATCATATCTACAGGAACGTCACGCTGGTCGGGCTGCTCTCTCTCGCCTGGCTTCTTATTCGCTCCGGAAGAAAGCCGACGAGGCTTCGGTATCCGTGCCAGAGGGCCGCGCTCGCGAACAGTATGCTGTTGTTCGGCGGGGCAGTGGTGCCGCTTGCGGCCAGACTGCCGCGCCTGTCAACACGGGGCGTAGAGAGTATCCGGTTCCGCCGTTTCATAAGGTTTGCAGAGGTATCAGGTACTGTTGCGCTCATGGCGATGGTAGTGGTCGGGCTCATCGGTCTGGGTAGTGCGGGATATGGGGTTCCCGGAGGCCGTTCCTTCAGGAGTATGAGCGCGGCGGCGGCGGGCTTGAGCCTTCCCGAGCTACGGTCCGGTGCGTCGGACGTGTCTAACATCTATGTCGCGGAGCGCATCCCCACTGCCTCTGAGATGGGCGTGGACACACTCATCGACATGATGGACGCGAACGGCCTCGATTTCTTCCGCAGCTCGACCTCCGGGAAGGCGGCGGGGCCGTCAGGGATAATCGGAAACAACGATGTCGTGCTCATAAAAGTGAACGGGGAGTGGCAGGACAGGGGCGGTACGAACACCGATGTCGTGAAAGGTCTCGTCGGCGCGATTTTGAAGCACCCGGACGGTTTCACCGGGGAGGTCGTCATCGTGGAGAACGGCCAGTGGGCATCCTTCATGGATAACAGACCGGACAACAGGAACCCGGACAGGTGCAACGCGCAGGACCACGGGCAGTCGTTCAACGACGTTGCTATGATGTTCGCAGGACGCCACCGCGTCTCGGTTTACGACTGGACTGCCGTGCAGAAGAACGAGGTAGGCGAGTTTTCGCAGGGTGACGCGAGGGACGGGTACGTGTACGTCCCAGAGCAGGAAGTCGGCTACCCGAAGTTCACGACCGTCTACGGCACCCGGGTGTCGCTCAGATATGGTGTGTGGAGCGGCGCCGGATATGACAACGCTCGCGTCAAGTTCATAAACGTGCCGGTACTCAAGAGCCACAGCGGACTGGGCGTGACGGCTTCCCTCAAACACTTCATGGGCGTGCAGGACCGCTGGAGGAACACGGACGACGCACCGCACGGTCCGATGCAGACCGAGGGTTTCATGGGAAAGATGATGCTTCTCGCGCGCTACCCGGACCTCAACATCGTTGACGCAATCTGGGTGTGCCCCGGCGCGAGCGGCCCCAGCGCTCCATACAATGCAGCGGTGCGACTCGACAGGCTTGTCGCGAGCCGGGACCCGATAGCTCTGGATTACTACTGCGGCAAATATGTACTGTGGCCGGTAAGCGGATGGGGGAGGCACGACCCCAACAGTACAAACGCCGAGAGCCCGGGAGCGAACCACAGCTACTCCGACGGAACACCCTGCCAGGGTTTTGACTACAACGCTTTCCACCAGATGCTTCTGAGCACTTACAACGTCCTGGCAGCCGCCGGAAAGCAGGTCACCATGGACGAGGGCCGCATGAACGTCTACAAGGGGGTGGCGCCCGAGCCGCCTCCCGAGACCCCGTATGAGTATTTCCTCGCCGAAGGCTGCACCGACTACGGTTTCGAGACCTGGGTCCTTGTGGCGAACCCCAACGGCCAGCAAGCGACGGTCCGCATCACTTATTTCACAGCCGACGGCCCCCGGAATCGTGAGCCTGTGGTGGTCCCGGCCAACTCCCGCCTGACCGTCAACGTTAATCGGGACATATGGCAGCAGGACACGGGCGTCCGGGTGGGCTCGGACCTCCCTGTTTACGTCGAACGCGCCATGTACTGGAACGACCGCGCCGAGGGCCACGACTCCATCGGCACGGACTCGGGCGCGACAGAATGGTACCTGGCCGAGGGCTGCACCGACTACGGGTTCGAGACGTGGGTCGAGATACTGAACCCGGGTACAGTTGATGCTGCTGCGGCATTGACCTACATGACATCACGGGGTCCGGTCGCAGGGCCGACCGTAGTTGTTCCCGCATGGTCGAGGAAAACAATCGAGGTCAAAAGGGATATACCGGCGGACGATGTCTCTGTGCGGGTGACCTCTGACCGCCCCGTGGTGGTGGAGCGGTCGATGTACTGGGACGGGCGGAGGGGAGGCCACGGATCGATAGGGGTCAAGGCACCGTCACAAGACTGGTACCTGGCCGAGGGCGCGACTCACTCCTGCTTCGAGACGTACGTGCTCGTCTCAAATCCCGGAGAGAAGCAGGCGAACGTGTCGCTGGAACTGATGACGGCGGCAGCGGCGGGCGCCGGTCCACTCAGAGCGGATCTTCTCGTTCCGGCAGGTTCGAGGAGGACCGTAAGGCTCAACGATATTGCCCCGGGCGTGGATGTCTCGACGAGAGTTCATTCCGATGTACCGGTGGTCGCGGAACGATCGATGTTTTGGCCTGTAGCCGGCGGCAGGGCGGGTCACGATTCCATCGGGATGACGACGCTGGCTCAAGAGTCTTTCCTCCCCGAGGGGTGCACCGGATACGGGTTTGAGACCTGGCTTCTCGTGCAGAACCCTGGAGAGGACGAAGCAAGTGTCTCGGTCTACGCGATGAACGAGGGAGGGGAGAGCAGGGTAAGCGAATTCTCCCTGGGCGCGGCGCAGCGCATGACTCTGCGGATGAACGATTACTATACGGGCAACCTGTCGATTCACGTTAGGTCATCGCGGCCGGTCGCGTGTGAAAGGGCCGTCTACTGGGGCAACAGGTCCGGCGGCACCAGCTCGATAGGGTATTCCAAATAGTGGTCTGACCCCTATTTTGCGCTCGGTGCCTAGAAAGAAAGAGGGCGGGCTTGAGCCCGCCCTCTTTGGATTTCGCCCCGGGTCGGCCTACATTGGAGGCATTGGAGGGGCCCCCGTGCCACCGATGGTGTCGGTGCCGGCCCCCCGGTTGTTCCAGTACATCGCGCGTTCGACAATGGCAGGCTGGCTGCACTCCACAAGAATGGCCGCACGCCCGCTACTTATCTTGTCGGACATGGGGTAGGTCTTGCGCGATGATGCGGGGACCTGGTCGGTAACCGTCTTGTTGTCCTGCCCGGTCGGTGTCAGGTACTTTATGGTTACATCGAGTGGCACCTCGCCCGGGTTCTGAACTAGAGTCCAGGTCTCCCTTCCTTGAGAAGTCTGACCATCAGGGAGGTATATTACATACTGCGGCAGATCCATGCCGATCGAATCGTGGCACGCCTCTCCCAGAACCGTGTTCGCGCCCCAGTACATGGCGCGCTCGGCGATGATGGGCTGACTTCCGTGTACCTTGGTTGACAGGTCCGAGTTTGTGACGAAGTCGTTCACCCTTATTGTCTTACGAGTGTTGGCCGGCATCTTGATGGGGTTCTCGGGGTGCGTAATGGGGCCTGTAGGCGTCATGTACGTGACCGTCACGTCCGTCTCTGTCCGGTTCGGGTTCTGTATGAGCACGTATGTTGTGAAGCCCCAGGCGGTGGTCCCCTCGGCGAGGTAGTATTCGTTTGCCGGGACTATAGTACCTATGGAGTCGTGCCCTTCCCGCCTGTTGTTCCGGTACATGGCACGCTCCGGGATCACCGGGATGTCGCTATCCACCTTGATGGAGGCGTCGGCATTCCCTATGTCGTCTGCCATGTTATAGGAGCGGCGAGAGTTGGCGGGTATTTTCTTGGTGACCGTGTTAGGACCGGCCCCCTCCACCATGTAGGTCACCTGGCAGGTGGCCTCTGTCGTGTTGGGGTTCTGGATCAAGAGCCAGCACTCGAATCCCCAGGCGGAAGAGCCCTCGGCCAGGTACCAGGTGTTGTTGGGGGATGTCACCCCGATCGAGTTGTGGGCTTCCTCCGAGGCCGCCCCCGGCCCTGTCCAGGTCATGGTGCGGTCTACCGCTATCGCTTTGCCCTCTTTACACTCGACCCTGGTCGAGAAATCCTGGCTGCCGATGTCGTTCTCGGGGTTGATGGTCGCCTGGCTCATGGCGGGAAGCGTGACGTCGGCCCTGTTCACGGGTCCGCCCGTAGTCATGTACGTGACCGCCGCGGTCACCGCCGTGTCGTTCGGGTTCATTATCGAGATGTAGGTGTCGAATCCCCACGAGGTGGTTCCCTCCGCGAGGTACCAGGTAGCGGGTTCCGGCATCGGAGGAGGCCACACGCTGAATATCTCAAAGCCATTGGCAAGCACGCCGACCGGGGGAGTGCCGTTATCAACGTTGACGTCCCATTTCCCGAGCTCCGCGTTGTTCGGAATGTCGAAATCACAGGTTATCGATGTGTCCGAGACCACCACGATGTTATTGAAGGATATGTTGGGCTGACCGGTCTTGCTCAGCCATCCCGCCGTGGTGGTGTTGAGGTATTGCCCCTGTATGGTTGCGCTCACCTTGTTGCCCCACGCTCCCTGTGGCGGCTCGATGGAGGTAACGACCGGCGGATTCAGCACGGTGCCCTTCCCGCTGCTCTGCCCCGCGTCGTCACCAAGCGCGGTTGCGAGAACCAGCAGTGTGAGCAGAAGCGCCACAGTACAAGCCGCGAGTGCGCGGTACCCCCCCCTTTTTCCAACTGACGTCTTCGACGATGATTTCCTCATGCGCAACACCTCCCGATCCAGTGACTTCACTATTACCGATAGTTTTCATATTTATGTTTCATCAAACCCGGTTCTAGGACCTTTAGATGTGCTTCGACAGGAATTACTGCGGGGTATATGCCTGCCAGCCGTATAATCATCGCAACCTTTAACCATAAGGCGGCGATACCCGATCGGTCAGGTTTTCCAGAAAAGAGAAGAAGCGGCCCTGCGGGTCGGGCCGCTTCCGATTCGCTTAGATTCGGTGCTCCTGATGTTCCGTTGCCTACGCGGGCTCGAAATGCATGAGTAGCATCGGGTGATTGACAGGCTCAGTCGCGTAAGCCACCTTGATGGGAATACCGACCTTGATGTTCTCGAGCTCTCCGTAGTTCCGCAATTGGTGGGTGAAGAGCGTATCAGCCCCGTCCAGCCTGACCATGGCGAGTATGTAAGGGATTTCCACTTTCATGAAGGCCGGGACGAAATAGGAGACGGAGTAGCTCTCGAGGGTCCCCTTGCCCGATAGCTCCTTCCAGCGCGTTATGCTCAGGCAGTCGGAGCAGAGAGGCCGGGGAATGGCCCAGACTTTTCCGCAGCCCTTGCACTCGGTGGCGAGGAACTTCTTGTTTGAGAGTTCTATGAAGAACTTGGAGTACTTGCCGAGTACGTGCTTGTACTTGAAGTCCATAGTCCATTCGATGCGCATTATCTCCCGGAAGTCTGCCCAGGGGTCGCCTTCCGGGTGGTCGAAAGCCATGGGGTCCTCGGCGGTGTAAACCTCCATAAGATTGCTTACCAGTTCCAGTCCCATGTTCAATCCCTCCTTTCGAAGATGTTGATCACGCAGAACGTGCCCGTGCCCCCGTGGGAGTCCATACCGCCGCGCTTCGCGTTGAGCTCTACCTGGCGCTTCGGATGGGCTTCCTGTCGAAGCTGGCGCAGCACCTCGATTCCCTGCGCTATGCCGGTGGCCCCTACCGGGTGTCCGAACCCTATCAGGCCACCGGAGGTGTTTGTGGGCAGTTCACCCCCGAGGTCGAAAACGCCTTTCTCGGTCAGGGGACCGCTCTCGCCGGGCTTGCAGAACCCGAGGTCCTCGTAGCTTACCAGCTCCACCCCGGTGTACGCGTCGTGGACCTCGAAGCAGTCAAAGTCCTCGCGCGGGTTCTTCACCCCTGCCATCTTGTAGGCCTGCTCGGAGGCGGTGCGCTTCCCGCGGAAGTGCGTGATGCCGGGGTAGGGGAAGGGCCGGTCGGCCATGCGCATGAAGTCAGTGCCGCAGCCCGTACCGGTCACCTCTACCGTTGGCTTGTTCTGCCAAACGCTCGAGTGCTTCTCCGCCCAATCTTCCGTCGCAAAGATCAGCGAAGCGGCGCCGTCGGAAAGCAGGCAGTTGTCCAGCAGTTTGTACGGGTAGGTGATCATCTTCGAGTTCATCACGTCGTCCACCGTGATATCCATGGGATAATGCGCCTTCGGATTATGCATGGCGTTGCGGTGGTTCTTGACGCTTATGCGCGCAAACTGCTCCTCCTTGGTGCCGTACTTCTCCATATGGGTTACCATCATGATCGCGTAGTACGCGATGTAGAAGCCCGCGACCTGGACCTCCCAGTCGGTATCGGACGCGAGGGCGATGAACTGCTGCGCGACGTCGGAGGGGACCTGCCGCCCCATGTTCTCAGCGCCGAAGATTATCATGGAGTCGCACAGGCCGGACATTATGTAGGCATAGGCGTTACGGATTGCGAGGCCGCCCGTGCCGCCGCCGCCCTCGACCCTGACGTTCGGCTTGGGGCACATGCCGATGTTGTCGTGGAAGATTGCCCCCGCCTTCAACTGCTTGTCGAAGTGGTCGCTGAAGTAGCTGGTCGTGCTGTGCTCGATATCTTCGATATGGACCCCGGAATCCTCCAGGGCCTCCAGGACCGCCTCGTTGATCCAGTCACGCATGTTGCCGTCCACTCTCTCGGCGGCGAACTTCGAGACGCCGCCTCCCAGGACGAAAACCCTGCGTTTCTTATCGAGAATCTCCATATCCTCCCTTCCTTTCTGGCTCCATCCGCAGACTCCTGTTAACCTTTGATATTCTTACCTTGCCGTGGCAAAGGCCGTATAAGTATATCAAATGTAAAAAATGCAAAAATGGGGTCTGACCCCATTTTTGCATTACGGCAGGAACTTCTCGAGTTCCGGGTCGTAAGAGATGAGAAGCGCCCGTATCTGGTTTCTGGCCGCGTCGAGTGCGGGTCTGCTCTGGTTGTATATGGCCTCGAGCTCGGCTGCTGTTCTTGCGGAAAGGCACGCTTCGAGCTGGTGGACCCTGTTGCGCAGGTACTCCGCTGTGAGCTGCTGGGCCTGAACGAGCGTCTGGTTCTTGAGCTTTGAAGGAGCGGATACGGTGGAAATAAGCGACAGAAGGCTGTGCGTCTGGTCTACGAGGTCGTCGAGCGCAGTCTCGAGAGCGTACTGGCCGCCTTTCACCCTCTGGATAACGTTTATGGTGTTATTGTCAAGAGACCTGTCGCCGGCAAGCGCGTCCGTGATAGCTTCGCGGGCTTTGAACTCCATCTCGGAGGCGTCGTCGACTGTATGCTCCGGCTGCTTCCCACAGGCCAAAGGTATAGTGACCAGAGCCACGGCGAGCGCCAGTGAGAAGAACAGCTTGAAAACACGCTCAAAGTCCAACGTCTTCTCCCAGATTTGTTCGGTCAATACCAATTATCAGTGACAATTGTTTAAAAGCAAATAGCAGCGCAGAACAAAGCCCGGGCTTAAGACCTGTTCACCGGTAATTGATATAATCACTATTTGCTCGAGCAAGGGGGTCGCAATGGGAGAAGCATTTGACGGTGAACGCGCGTTTAAGCATATTGAAGAACTCGCGGCGACCAAGAGACTACCGGGTACTCCGGGGGAGAGGAAGGCCCAGGAATACATAACGCGCGCGGGCGATGCCATAGGGGTGCCTATGCGCGCCGAGGAGTTCACTTACTCGAGCATGCCCCTCACGGTGGTCTTGCCCGTGATCTGCCTTCTTCTCGGGATCGTCTGCATCATCGGCTCCCTTACTTACCTGTGGGAGACTTCACTTTCCATAATCCCGGGTGTCGTCCTGCTGGTACTGATCTACCTTGGCTTCAAGTGGTCCGCGGCTTTTGAGCACTTCGGGGCGACGGGCGGCTCCAGGAAGTCGCTGAACCTGATAGGCGAGATCAAGGGGAAAAACCCGAAAGGCACCGTCATCCTTTCCGCGCACTACGATTCCAAGAGCCAGTTGATGCCGGTGGTGGTGAGGGCGGGCCTCTACATGGTGGGGTTCTTCACCGCGACACTACTGGGGCTTGCGCTCGTTGTTGTCGGTATAGTGTCTCTCGCCGGCGCCGACGCCTTTGGAAGCCGCGCCGGTTTCTTCTTAAGCCTTTTTCCGGCGGCCTGCCTGGTGCTGCTCGTCTTTAACTTCACTGGGAACAGATCGGCAGGCGCCCTCGACAACGCGTCCGGCGAGGCCGTGATACTGGAAGCCGCCAGGGTACTCGCGATCGAGCCGCTCGAGAACTACGACGTGCTCGTCGCGTCGTTCGGCTGCGAAGAAGTCGGGTTGTGTGGTGCTATCAATTATCTGCTCGCCCACGAGGATGAGTTAAAGGCCCGACCGACCTACATGCTCAATTTTGACATGCCTTTTTCGACCGCCGGAAATATATTCGTGAATACCGCATTTGAACTCCCACCTCAGTACACGAGCAAGTACCTGAACGATCTTGCCAGGAAGGCTGCGGCAGACATGGGGCTCGAGATCAAGGGTCTTTACTTGCCGGTCGGTGCCGCGGCCGATCACATGCCGTGGGACAAGCACGGAATTGAGGCTACCGGGTTCGTGTCAGCCGCCGGCTTCATCCACAGCTCCAGGGATTCGGTCGACAAGATAAACAGGGACGGGCTGCAGCGTACGGGCGAGGTCACCCTGGCGGTTGTACGGGGTATCGATCAGGAGGCTTCCCCTTCGCCCCGTTCGGCGGACCGCGGCGTCGTGGAGAGGTAACGGTGGATACCGAGCGCCGCCTTCCGCCCGTCCGCGCATGCTGAAACGACCATGCTTTTTGCGCCCACGATGTCTCCGCCTGCGAATACACCCGCTCTCGAGGTCATATGGGTACCCTCGTCTACTTTGATGGTACCCTCCGGCGTGAGTTTCAGGTGGCCCGCGAGGTATCCGGCAAGCGACTCGTCGGGCCGCCGCTTTGCCGCGATAACGACCGTTCCGATCTCGAGTAACTCGGTTTCTTCCTCGCCCGGAGTCTCAGAGACCGGTCTGGTTCTGAGACCGGTTACCCTGCCGTCTCCCACGAGCTCGGCTGGCACCCTTTCAGCAAGGATTTTGACCTTCTGATTCTCGAGTTCCTCAGTCCGTCCTGTTATGGATTCAAAGTTCTCGGGTGTTACGGAGGTCACGAGGAAGACTTTCTCTGCGCCGAGCTCCCTCGCGAGAAGTGCCGCCTCGATTGCGATGTCGCCGTCACCAAGGACCGCGATCTTCGGGGTCATCTCTCTTTTGACTCCGCGCTTTGCGGCGCCAAGGAACGAGAGCGCGTCTATCACTCCCGGGAGGTCCGTCCCGCCCGTATCGGGCATACTTGTCACCCCGAGCCCTACACCCAGGAACATTGCGCTGAACCCTTCCCGCCAGAGCGACTCGAAGTTAATGTCCTCACCAAAAGTAGTGTTGCCCCTGAACTCTATGCCGTCCCTCAGCGCCCCCTCGATCTCTCTTTCCAGGATCTGCCGATCAAGCTTAGAGTCGGGCATCACCTGGGCGGGGAGGCCTCCTGCCTCGACGGCAGCCTCGAAGATCTCGACCCTGTATCCGAGCAGGGACAGGTAGTAGGCGCAGGATATGCCGGCTGGCCCGGAGCCCATGACTGCGACCCTGTCCGTGCGCGGGCCGCGGAACGGCTCGGGCCATCCCTCACGCTCCGGGACGAAACTGCAGGTCAAAGTCTCGAGCTGGCTGATTTTTACGGATGTGCCGGTCTTTGACAGGACACAGGCATCCTCGCAGAGACGGCCTGCTGGACAGACAAGCCCGCAGACCTCGCCCAGCGGAGTGCTTTCCCTTATGCAGCGGGCGGCCCCTGGGAAGTCGTTCGCCCCGATACGCCTGGTAAACGTCGGGATGTCCACACCGGCCGGACAGCCCGCGATGCATGGGGCATCCGGGCACCGGAGGCACCGCTGGGATTCGAGCACCGCAGAGAGGGTGTCTACTACGTCCTCCCCTGATATCTCCGGCCTGACGGGCACGGTCTCCAGAACGAAGCTCTCCTTTTCAGGATGGAACCTCGGGGGATTGAGGCCCAGGTGGCGCAATGTCGCGAACGCCCCGTTCAGGCCCGACGCCGCTGCCTCCGCAACGCCGCGCCCGAAGAACGTCGAATCACCCACCAGAAAAAGCCCCTTGAAATCTGTGACCGCGCCCGGCAGGGCTGCGGGAAAAGGCTCCGGGCCGAGCCGGGGTCCGGCGAGAGCTCCCTTTTCCCTGCGGGTGAACCGCTCGAACGTCGATGGACTGGCAATATACTTCTCGATTGCGGAGTCCGAGACACCGGGGAGCAGCTTCTCCACCCGATCGAGTAGCTTTTTACCTTCCTCCTCCTTGATGCGCCTGTAGCCCCCTGACCCGTACGTGGGGTCCTGTGGTGAAGGCCAGATCCCAGCTTCGGCAATAGTGTATATCGATATGCAGTGGTAGCCCTCGGGCGCGAGGTTGGGGTCGAGGAGCGAGGGTATGCTGACCGATATGAAATTGTCGGGCTCGCGCTCGGGGTCGTCGATTAGGACGGTGTTGGGGTTGAAGTCCTCGGGTATCAAGGTCTCGGGGACCCCAAGGTAGGCTGCGATTACGGATGGGGTAGGCTCGAGAGAAGAGACCCACTCGACCGTCTGTGGCTTGAGGTTTTCTACCGCCACGAGCCCGCTATAGAGAGCACGCACCGAGATGTCCGCGATAACCGCCTCCGCGTGGATCGTACGTCCCCCTTCAATGCGGACACCTGTCGCGCGTCCACCTTCTACGATGACCTCCTCGACGGCGGTGCGGTATAGGGTGCGGCCTTCGTTCTCGGCAATGCTCCTCGCCAGTCGGTCCGGTATCTGCTGTGATGAGCCTATCGGGTAATGCGTGCCGCCCGAGTGGCGGTCCATCATCACCATGGCGGCGTGCGACGCCGAAAGCTCCTCCATGTGGTAGCCCGTGTTGTAGATGAAGTCCGCCTCGAAGAAAGAGCGGGCCAGGGGGTCGTCCAGATAACGGTAGAAGATCTGGTCGGTACTTACCCTTCTGTATCTCGAGGCGCGTAAGAAGCTCACGGGGTGGCGGACGAGCAGGCTCAACCGGTGGCCTGGCGGCTCATCTGCTGCCGGTCTCGGAGGCCCCGCGCAGTCCAGCACCGCGTGGTAAAGGTGGTCGAGCTCCCGCAGGAATGAGAGGATGCTCCCGGCTGACTGCGGGAATAGCGCGCCGAGCTCCGAGGTGAACGCAAGGCGGTCGTGGTGGAAATCGACCCGCTGGTCCCCGAAGTACATCGAGTACGCGATCTCCAGGGGTAAGAGCTCGACCTGCTGGTTCAAATAATCGAAGACTGTCCTCAGGACGTGGAAGCCGAACTGGCCGAAGCCTTTGACGGACGATACTGCGGCGTCGAAGGTAAAACCCCCCGCGCGGAAAGAGGTACAGCACCCGCCGGGCTGGTGGGCCTGCTCTATCACAAGCACGTCGATTCCCTCGCGGGCAAGGATCGCGCCGGCGGTCAGACCGCCGATACCGGCCCCGACTATTATCACCTCGTATCTGTCTCTAAGTATAGGCTCTACGACGTTCAACGCGTTTCCCCTGGAGTCGGTAATTGCTTTTTGCGTTATTATACGCGAGTGGAAATACGTGGGTGCGGGGAGGCAGCAGTGTCGGACACCCCGGTGAGTGCTCTGGCGCCGCCGCCGTCCTTTATCCTCTCGGTGCCTGTTCCATGGTCTGCGCCCGCATCAGTCGACATCTACTAACGACTCGAGGCTTTTTTCCCTGAGCACCTCGGGATAGATCTTGAACGCAGGCTTGATAACGGGCAGGAGCTTGAGCAGCTTCGGCATGGAGCCCTCCGACTTGATCTCGCCGCTTGTCAGCGACTTTATGAGGTTGAGCTTGCCGAGCCAGAACCTGTGGGCTACGTCCGTGTCCATGATGAGCGTCGCGTCCGGGGTGAGGTCCTGCCTGCCGGGTATGAGCACCATGTCGTCACCGGTGCAGTCTATCCATACCTCACCTTCCGGATCCCTGAAGACGAAGTTCACAATAAGTTTCGACTCCAGAGCTCTCTCCTTGATGTCTGGGTCCTTAGAAAGACGGCCGAACAGATCTGACATGCAGTCGTAAAAGGTCTGGACATCGCTGAAATACGCCACGGGGCAAATCACTCTCTTCTCGCGAGCTTCCTGGCCAGGACTGAAAAGGTAGAATGTGGAGCGCGTTCTTAGAACCTGCTCGATACATTCAAGGTTCTTAATTATTATTTGACCGGTATGGTACTGTCAATTTGCAGGCGGTTACGTTTGCCCGGGCTTCCTCACACGGAGGTGGTGTAGTGGCGGAGAACATCGTTGTCGGCGCAGGGCTTTCAGGGCTCGTGGCTGCCATAAACCTCGCTCGCGAGGGGCGCGACGTACTTGTACTCGAAAAGGAAGAACGCATAGGCGGTTCGCCGCTTTATCACCCGTCGCCCGAGGGGACTCCGGTGGATCTTCCGGCACTCTCCCGGTACACGGGTATCGAGATAAGCAACGCTGTCTACAGTCTCAAGGTAGGGCGCGCGGTCGTCTACGGAGAGATGGTCCCCATCGATATGGATGCGTTGTCCGCCTGCATGATCGAGAGGGGTCCGCGAAACAGTTCGCTGGACAGCTACCTTTATGGGCTGGCTCTCGCGGAGAGGGTCAGGTTCGAGTTCGGCCATCCCGTTGTCTCGCCGGGCGACTTTGCCGAGCTCCCGCCCGACACCGTCGTCTCCACCGGCCTTTACTTCGAGGGCTTTGACGCCCTGGAAGTACCGTATCTGACCTCCTTCCATTACGTGGCGCGGAAGACCCTCGCCGATAAAGAAGGGAATCACGTGACCGTCTACCACGGCCGCTTCACAAGAGATTACTCGTACACCAGCTCAGTGAACGGGATCGCTTTCGCGCACGTCTTCCAGCGAAGCCCCATAGGCCGCGGCGAGCTCGAGGCGTTCATGGAGCAGGTCTTCATATCCGAGGGGCTTGAGTTCGAGGGCTGGGAGCACTTCACCTTCCCGGTGCCCGCCGCATCGGCAGAGAACCCGAGGCTCTTCGCCGGCGACAAGATTCTCGCCGGCTCGCTGGCGGGCTGCATGGAATCATGCATGTTCTTCGGGATACTGGGAGCGCTCGTCTCCGGGAAGATAGCGGCCGTCGCGGTCTCGGACAAGGCTCGCGCTCTGGAGGAGTTCGAGCTCGCTACCGCCCGCTTCCGCGCAGCGTACACCTTGAGACGCGCCGCAAGCATGCTGCCCCGTGCCGTGCAGAGGCATGCCCTCCGGTTCGCGCTGGGACGCGCCTTCGACGATCCGGCTGTGGCGAGGACGGTTCGGGAGTCGATGCCCGGCTGGCTGAACTGCCAGCGGGTCTGAATCATCGCGAGAGATAACGGCTTCCGCTTGAGCGGCTGAAAAAACACTGATATAATCCCGGTCAAGTAATGCTGAGACCTTTGCAGCACGCCTGGAGCTCGTTCCGATCGAATCAGTTACTCTTGACGCGGTGCTTGGGCGTGCCGCGCTTTCCCATGCAGGAGACCTTGATAAGGCCGTCTCCGAGGCTTGCCGTATACTGGCAGCGGGGGGCGTTTCTCAGGGTTCGAGCCGCTGACCGGAGAGATGTCTTTGAGCGCAGGAGAAGGCGAAGACGTTAACGAATTCTTGGAGATGAAAAAGATTCTTATGGGGTGTGAAACAACCGTTGTCGAAAGGAGTACCGGATGAGGTCCGAAAGTGGTTTCAGGATGCGGGGTGTGCCGGTTCTGGCGGTAATACTGTTTATGCTGCTCTCCTTCACGTCGTTCGCTTGGGCAGGCGGGGGCACAGGAGCTGCTGAGGACCCCGCACGCGTTGAGGCGAACAAGCTTATCGAGAAGGTCTGGGACGTGACGAGGGCGAATCCGGCAGACCCGGGTGCCGTCCCCGCATGGTACGGCGCGGTCGCGGGCGAGCCGTTCCTCTTGCGCTCGTTTTCGGGCAAGCCCTCCGAGTACATAGTCCCGGTTATCGACAGGCGCGGCAGGGTCGTATCGACAATCGGCGTGAGCGCCGAGACCGGAAAATGGACTTGGTACTCCGAGAATTACCCGCTCGCGAAGTTCCCCCTGGTGGGCGCTACCGAGGCAAGGATCAAAGTCTCGGGTCTGTTGAAGGACAGGGGGATAACCGCTGGCGCTCCCGCGCCCGAGGCGAGGATGGCCCCCGACAAGCTCATCTACTGGTACTTCAAGATAGGCGGCGACCAGCCGGTAAAAGAAGTCTACCTGCCCGCCTTCCTCGAGGACCGCCCCTATACGAATCTTGAGGCGGCGCCCTGGAAGAGCGAAAGAAGCATTGAAAGCATGAACATGCCCGCGGCGCCGGAGGGCGATGATGGCGCGGGGCGAGAAGTGACTGTCCCGCTGCCTTCGACCGATGCATACGACATACAGGGGGTTCCGTACCACGTTCAGCAGACGAATCTCTGGTGCGGTCCGGCATCGCTCGAGATGGTCTTTGACTACTGGGGTGAGGATGTAAGCCAAGCGGAGATCGCGGGGGTAGCAAACGCGGGCGATGAAGGGGTCTATACGGACGAGCTCGTAAGGGCCGCCCATTTCTCACAGTTGAGCACTTCCTTCCAGAACCCATCGCTTCACGGTTATACCGCAAGGAAGCTAGGGTATGCGGTTTCAGATAACCAGTGGAGCTCCGGTGATGGATACACCGACCTCAAAACTCTGATCAAGAACAACTATCCCGTGCTGGCCTTAACCTATTACGATACCGGTCATTCGAGCAACCATTTCCGCGTCGTAAAGGGTTTCAGCGATCCGCTTAACACTTTCATAGTTCACGACCCCTGGTATAATGCGCCCTACTTCGGCCCTGATGTGAACTTTAACCAGCAGACGTTCGTCGATAACCTTTGGACGACATTCAACCGCTGGGGGATGGTAGCCGCGCCTCTTCAGGTAAGCCTCTCAAAGCCGTCGAGCGTGAGCGCGGGACAGAGCTTCCAGGTCGGCACGAACGTGGCATATCCCGGTCCTGTAACCCCGCTCGCCGGGCAGTACGAATGCA
>Ga0315281_10002471_pt1 | contig 27431 bp, 25 predicted proteins | sample YL17G07_0_MG_FD_204540 | JGI IMG/M metagenome (GOLD analysis project Ga0315281, IMG submission 204540) | Sediment microbial communities from Yellowstone Lake, YNP, Wyoming, USA - YL17G07_0 | ecosystem: Environmental > Aquatic > Freshwater > Lake > Sediment | place: USA: Wyoming | collected...
CCAGCGAATTGATGTCGTTTGCCAGACTAAGCAACAATAATGGAAAAAATCTAGCGAAAGTTCGAAATAAGATATAATGAGTGCAGGAGATAATTTTATGCCAATGTATAACTGCGTATGCCAGGAATGTGGACAAGAGTTTGAATTTTATAGTCGATCGATTCAGATCAATTTTGAATTACGATGCCCCAAATGCGGAGGAAACAAACTTTCTCAGCAGCAAATCACTCAATGGCAGGATTCAGAATTAGAAGAAGACTATGAAGAGTGCCCGACCCGCGAATCATCCTGAGGAGTCCCTCTCTGGTAGACAGTCTGCCTGCGTGAGAAAACCAAGTTGGGCAAGACAAACAAGATGATTTTATGGATTGCAGTCGGTGGTGTCGGTGGAGCCGTTGTCGGTGGTCTGTTCGGTTACTTGATGAAGTGTACAGGCGGCGGCTGAAAAATTACCTCGAATCCCTGGTCAGGGGCAATTTTCGGAGCTTTTATAGGAATTTTCATAGCCATATTTATGCACAAATAGTGGGTGACATGAGCCAAAGCAACATGGCTATCTTATTTCGGATCAACCAGCCATTCTATGTCTACGTTACACTCGGACTTTATTTTATTAAATTCAGGGTCACCGGTAACTAAAGTGGCTTGTTTTGCTTGTGACAATGCTGCCGCGAAACAATCGGCATAGGCAATCGGGCAGTCCATCTTCAAATGTGCTGCTGAAAGGGTAAGCTGGCGGTCGACATTCACTATCACAATAGGCAGCTCATCGATACGCGCTAGCGTTTCTTGTGCTTTCTGGATTCCTAGCTCTCGCTCCACTATATACATTACTTCCCCGAGATTGACCACGCACATGTACAGTCGGACTTTGCCTCTTCTTGCCAACTCTAATAGTTCCATAACACGATTAGCACCTGGTTCAGCCTCCAGATATGCAAAAAGAGCATAGCTATCCAAAACGAAATCATCGACTTTTCGGGAGTTACTTACCTCGTTTTGCATCTAGCTGCCTTGACTTCATTAACTCTTTAACTAACGATGTTTTGCCCTTTAACATCCCAATAGAGTTTTTAATTGGCGCTCTGGAAGCCGGAATAATGGAAATAATACCTCCGTAGTCGATGACATGCACTTTATCACCCTTCTTGAGATTGTAACGCTCTCTCAATTCCTGAGGAATGACGACCCATCCCTTTTCTGACAGCGTAGAAGTGTTCATTAGATACCATCCGTATATACTTTATTATTTATAGTATATACTATTTTCATATTATTATCTACTATAGAAGATGTAATGTAATTTTTCTGAAGTATAAATCGGTGAATTTTATTTGACGAATACAATTCTCTAAAATATAATTCCAGAGATGAATATTATGTGAAAATGGTTTTGGATAATATAACTAAAGCAATCATTTTTGATCTAGATGATACTCTGATAGTGGAAGAGCCTGCCGCTACTGCAGCCTTTATGGAAGCATGCCAACAGGCAGAACAGCAATGCGGGGTCAAGGCTGAGAAGTTGTATTCCACCGTACGCGAGACAGCCCGGAGTATTTGGCGTCAGTCTCCAGCTCGTAAGTACTGTGTTGAGATAGGTATAAGTTCTTGGGAAGGGCTCCGGGCAAAATTTGAAGGCGATGACCCAAATATGAAAATACTTCATGAATGGGCACCCACTTACAGACTAGACACTTGGAATAACAGCCTTACAAAATGCGGAATTAGCGACAGCGTGCTTGCCTCTCAACTTGCGGATGCTTTCTTCCAAAATAGGCGAAAGCATCATATTCTATATGATGATGCAATAAATTGCCTTGGAGATCTCTCGAAGCTGTTTCCTCTGGCTTTGCTCACAAATGGTGTGCCTGACTTACAGAGAGAAAAAATTGAGACTACTGGAATAGCAAAATATTTCACAGAAATAGTAGTTTCCGGCGAGGCAGGATATGGTAAACCCGACCGCCGCATATATGAGTTGGTTCTGTCACTACTCGGAGTCGAGCCGGAATCTGCATTTAACATTGGAGATAGCCTGGAAAGGGACGTGCTCGGGGCTAAAGTGGTGGGAATAAAAACCGTATGGATTAACAGACACGGATTGTCAAGAGACGGATCCATAGTGCCGGACTATGAGGTGCCGAATCTAAGACAACTTATGGATATTATTAAGTGACCGCCAGTCCTATCAAAATCTCCTCAAGAACTCTCTCCCAACTTCTCCCCGGCTGCTTCATGCTGAACCGTGACTGCGAACCGCTTGTCTGGATACCATATCGATAAAATGGCTCTATCTTCTGTTGGTCGAAGCGCATTCCCTCAAACAGTCTCAAGACAATGTCGTTTTCTTCGGCGCTGATTGATTCAACGCCTGCTTTGCTGCCCAGCGCTTTGATTTTCACGATGTAAAGCAGGTTGTTTACCTCAAACGGCGGCGGTCCGAAGCGGTCGCTCAATTCACGCAGGAACGGCTCTATTTGATTTGTTTCCGTCATATCAGCTAACCGCTGGTAGAGTTCCAATCGGGTGATGACGTCGTCCACGTAATCAGCAGGGATAAGCGCCGGCAAAGGCAAATCGATGCTGGGTGCGGGTAATTTCTTCTCAGGTGGCGGCTGAGGCATACCTGCCCGCTGAGCTTTCAGATTTTCAACCGCAGAAGCCAGCAGTTGTGAATACAGGTTAAAGCCAACCGCGCTGATATGCCCGCTCTGGTGAACACCCAGTAAAGTTCCCGCCCCTCTGATTTCAAGATCGCGCATGGCGATGTTGAATCCTGCCCCAAGTTCTGTAGCTTCGTAAATCGTGCGCAGTCGTTTTTCCGCGATAGGTGTGATGCGCTTTCCTTTATCGAAGAGGAAATAAGCATAAGCGAGAGTCGCACCCCTCCCCACCCTACCCCGCAGCTGGTAAAGCTGGGTCAAACCGAAAGTGTCGGCGCGATTGATAATAAGCGTGTTGACATTTGGCATATCCAAACCGGATTCAATAATCGTTGTACAAACCAGCACATCCGCTTTCCCCTGGAGAAATTCAAAGGTGACACGCTCCAATTGGTCTTCGGGCATCTGTCCGTGTGCTACACTGACCCTCGCTTCCGGTACGAGGTTGCGTATTTTATTCGCGACCAGTTCGATAGTCTGCACCCGGTTATGGACGAAGAACACCTGTCCATGGCGTTCCATCTCCCGCAAAATAGCTTCGCGGATAAGTCGTTCGTCATATTCGGCGATGTAGGTCTTGATAGGCAGACGATCCTCCGGCGGCGTTTCCATCGTGCTCATATCCCTTACCCCGACAAGCGACATATGGAGTGTACGGGGGATCGGTGTCGCGCTCAGCGTGAGGACGTCTACTTCCTGCCGCATCTTTTTCAGGTACTCTTTATGCTGCACACCGAACCGCTGTTCTTCATCGATAATCAACAATCCCAGGTTCTTGAACTTCACGTCTTTCTGGATAAGGCGGTGCGTTCCTATGCAAATATCTACGGTGCCGTTCTCCAGTCCTTCGATGACCTGCTTCTGCTCCTTAGGAGAGCGAAACCTGCTCAACACTTCCACTCTAACCGGGAAGGGTTTCATACGCTGACTAAAAGTAAGATAGTGCTGTTGAGCAAGGACAGTGGTAGGAACAAGCACTGCTACCTGCTTGCCATCCATGACAGCCTTAAAAGCGGCGCGCAAAGCGACCTCTGTTTTACCATAGCCAACATCCCCGCAAACGAGTCTATCCATCGGCTTCGGCTGTTCCATGTCCTGTTTAACCTGCTGAAGAACAGTCACCTGGTCGGGTGTTTCTACGTAAGGGAACGAAGCTTCGAGTTCTCTCTGCCATAAGGTATCCGCAGAGTACCGATAGCCGCCGACCACCTTGCGGCTGGCATAAAGATTGAGCAAATCTCGAGCGACCTCTTCGGTGGCTTCCTTGACCTTTTGCTTGGCGCGAGCCCATTCTTGAGTACCCAATCGACTCAAACTAGGGACTTGCTCACCAGCACCGACATACCGGCTTACCCTGTCGACCTGGTCAGTTGGGACATAGAGCCTGTCGCCGCCGGCATATTTCAGCACCAGGTATTCGCGTCGGGCACCCGATGTCGAAAGCGTAACGAATCCTGTAAATTCACCAATGCCGTGCTCGATGTGCACCACATAGTCGCCCGGCTTAATATCGGCAAAAAGCTTATGACGAGCAACCGGGCGCTTCTTTTGGAAACGCTGTACCCTGGTGAATCCGAAAATCTCGGAGTCGGTGAACAGGACCGTATCCTCGCCAAGGCTCCAGCCTCCGTCCAGCAGCCCCTGCACTAGAGTCAATGAGCCGGCTGGAGGTGCTGCCTTGATATTGGTAACAGGCTCGGTAAAAACATCCTCCTCCTGGAACAACTCCTGTAGTCTTTTTGCCTCGTGACTGACGATTATCATTCGTTGTTTTTCAGCGATCGAATGCTTGACCCTTTTAATAAACACAGGCATTTGTCCGGTGTAATTCGGAAGGGTTTTGAATCCCAGGTCAGACACATTTTCGTCTTCAACGATTCTCCAGCTGGAGAGTGTTAAGCGGGGCAGCTTTTCCATGCGTGCCGTAAGTTCGCTCCAGTTAAAGTAAGGTATGGGAAAATTCAGAGGAAGTTCGCCCTGTTCTTCCAGACCGGTGCGTAGTTCCCGAGCTTTATCATCAAGGTCTTCGATAGCTCGCTGCACCGTTACCGGTTCATCTACTATCACGATGGTTTCGGCCGGCAAGTAACCCATCAGGCTGTCTTCGTTAAAAAGGGGCGCATAGAAATCCCGGTCGACTGACTTCTGTCCTTTGACGAGAGAAGTGATTTCCCTGGTGAAGCGAGACCGGACTTCTTCATTACATTTGGTAATATCCAGCCGATTTAACACTGTATCAGGCGTATCTATCTTCCGGACGGTAAATAACCTTGTCGCAGGACCGATCGTTACTGAGCTAGCCTTTTGCATCGAGCGCTGGTTGACGGGGTCGAAGAGCCTGATGCTCTCGACCGTATTGCCGAAAAATTCGAGCCTGGTGGGGAGGTCTGCAGTAGGCGGATAGACATCGACGATGCCGCCGCGGCGTCCCATTGTTCCCGGTACCTCGACGATATTCTCTACCTGGTAACCCATTGACTGCCACCGCATCATCAAGGCTGACGGCTCTATATTCATCCCTTCCGAGATAGTATGAAAGGCATCAGAGAAATCGCGGGCAGAAGGCTGCTTCATACCGAAGGCATGTGCTGACGCAATTACCAGCGGTGTTTCATTGCCTGGCAAGCAGCAAAGGGTAGATAGGACACGCAGGGTATCAAGTTCAGCGAGATTGTCAGGCATGATACGCTCATATGGAAGGGCGTCTGGCTCAGGGAGAAGTTTTACATGGGACGGATTATTCCAGATACAGAGCTGTTCGTATAATTTACGCGCTTCCTCAGCCTGCGACGTTAGCAATAAGACAGGTTTATTGAGGTTTTGATGAATAGCAGCAATAAAATAAGGTCGCGCCGCCTCAACGACGCTGGCATTAGCGTTCCCGTTTATCAGATTCTTTAATAATTTTTGAAAACTGGGCGTTTCTTCAATTATCTTAAGAAGTACGCTGAGATTTAGTATTTCCATTTATTATCTATACACCCTGGTTCTTTTGTCCCTTTATCATCCCCGTGTAGATCGGGAATCCTTAAGATTGGATTTATTTGTTCAATGCGAAAAGTAATCCTGACACGAACGCCCTCACCCTAAACCCTCTCCCTTAAGAAAATGAGGGAGAGGGAAAATATATTTAGAGGATTGCATCCTCTAACACTCCTGCATTGTAAACATGTTATTTATTTCCATACTTTGCCTTCCACCATTCCAAAAACTCATCGAGCGTACGAAGATCGCAGTCAAGTACAGCCTCGTATATGTGGACCGATAACAGCGTCTGTCGGTATTCGGGTAAGTGACAGACAGAGTCTTTAATTTCTAGAATGTGATGCCTTGTTCCATCCGTGAGTTTTCTCATCCATTTGAGTCTCTCAGGTAAAATTGGTTCCCATTCTGACTGACGTGCCGTCCATAAGTCTATTTTCCAGGTTGGTCCACCCTTTGGGTAATCCAGCTGAATTCCCCAGTACAATCCTAAATCTTTGCCGCCGTTACGTGGGTCAGCATAAGCATCCACGCAGGAGAATTTCCAGACAAATCCCAAATGGGAGATGTTGTTTCCAATCCTCCAGTGGTCGTTCCAGTCGGGTGGTTCTTGAGAGCGTTCAAAATCGAGGTCGCGCCATGTCATCGTACGCATCACATAAGAGCCGACAGGTTTGTAACCAGCCTCGCCGATTATTTTCCCCAGACCGGTCTCTTTTAGCATGAGGTCGGCTTCGATATGAAGACTGATGTCCAGGTTGAACAACTCTTCCTTTGTCTTTCCCACTGCTAAATCTCCTGTAAAAATCACAGAATATAAAACGCCAATTAGGACTAGCCGTAACGGCCTAGCCCTCTGAAAATAATTTTAACATAAATCCATATGTTATAATGACTCTATTACAAATTAAGGTATACACATTTGGCTAAAAAATCTGAATGTGCCCTCCCTTATCGGCGCGTAGTGGTTAAATTCGGAACAAGTCTCCTCACAGCAGGAACCAGCCAGCTTAACCACGAAAAAATGGCTGACCTGGTCAGCCAGATTGCCTGCCTGCTTGAAAAAGGGGTAGAAGTAGTCTTAGTAACCTCCGGGGCTATTGCAGCCGGGAGAGAAAAGCTGGGTCTACCCAAGGTTAAAAGTATCCCCTATAAGCAGGTGCTTGCTTCTGTAGGGCAGGGGAGACTGATGAACCTGTATGAGCGACTTTTTGACCAGCATGGTATTACAGTCGCACAGGCACTTCTCACGAAGGCTGATTTACTCGACCGCCACGGATATTTGAACACGCGCAACACTTTGCTGGCTTTAATGGAGATGCGTGTTGTCTGCATCGTAAATGAAAATGACGTGGTCGCCGTGGATGAAATCCGCGAAGCCAAGTTCGGTGACAATGATAACCTCTCTGCCATGGTGGCTAACCTCATCGATGCCGACCTTCTGATGATCATGACAGATATCGACGGGTTGTTTACAGCCGACCCTAATAAGGATCCGGATGCTAAGCTCATTCCAATCGTTGAAAAGATCGATGCATCGATTGAAGGACTCGTGTCCGGTTCGACGAGCGGACTGGGAACTGGAGGCATGGTCACCAAGATTGAAGCAGCGAAAATGGCAACTGCTTGCGGCGTCATGGTGGTAATAGCTAACGGACGCCTGCCTGACGTACTCGTAAAACTGGCTGAGGGACAATCCGTCGGCACTCGTTTTATGCCTTTTACTACGCAATTAGGGAGCCGCGAGCGGTGGATAGTCAGCGGTCTGCGGACACGAGGAACAGTTATTGTGGACAGCGGCGCAGCGCTGGCACTTAAGCGTCAAAAACGAAGCCTATTAGCCGCCGGCATCAAAGAAGTCGAAGGAAATTTTCATCGCGGCGACATTGTCAACATCCTCGATCCTGAGGGAACGAGACTGGGATGCGGTATTACCAACTACGATTCGGAAGAATTAATTGAGATAAAAGGTATTCATTCTGATAAGATCTCTTCACGCCTTGGACACGACTACGGCAGCGAGGTCATTCACCGCAACAACCTGGTAGTGCTGTAAGACCATAATATCTCATAAGTTAGAAGTCAAAACTCAAAGCCACAGCTAATAGCTCAAAAATTTGTCTAGTCATTTCAGTTTTTTCCTTTTTCTCTTCTTCGTGTCATTGCGGGTGCATACGAAGCCTTGTCCCACATTTGATACGGGAAATCTCGGGAGGAAAAGGTGTCGCCACCACCTTGAGACTGCATTGTCACTGAGCTCCTCGCAGTGACAATGCGCTGTCAGATTGCAGCGCCGTCTAGTTTACCTTCAAATTATTGAAGGGCTGCTCGCAATGGCAGGTGTGAGTTCACACTTTTTCGTTATGGTTTTGACTTTTGCCTTTTCCGTTTTGAATTAATCTTTTTACATAAAATTTACGTTGCGGAAAAACTGCGATTACATCTCCTGATTATATTGGTTACTAGAACAAGCAAAAAACAAACGTGGTCCAGGTTAAAAAGCTGAATGTTCTAACAAATATAAAAAGGAGAAATAAAATGAAAAAGAAGCTTTTACTAATCGCAATTACCACAGCAATTCTTGCCCTGACCATTACACCGATGGTTGCCTTTGCACAGGACCAGGAGACAACCACGGCGGTTAGACCGATTAAAGACGGACTCGCGATCGTTGCACCGCGCGCCGCGGCAGTCGGCCAGTTGATTTCCATGACGGTCTTCCAGTGCTCAGACCAGACCACGGTTGAAGGAGCTGGCGTCTGGGCTGTGACTCCCGACAAGGTTGAATCACTCAAGGGGGAAATGTCTAATCTGAAGAACTTGAGCCCCGTGGACCAGGATAAAAAGAATGAAGAATTACTCAATCTCCACGGCATATTCATCGGTAGAACAGATGCCACTGGCAAAGTATGGCACACTTTCAATACCGCCGGCAGCTACATGCTGGTGACATTCAAACCCGGATACTGGCACGATATGCGGTTGATTGTAGTAGGGAAACCCGCTGGAACAATTCCCCGCCTGGTTATCGATGCTCCTGATAAAGCCGAGGTTGGAGAAAAAATAACTATTACAGTAATTGAGAAAGCTAACCAGGAACCGGTCAAAGACGCAGGGGTTTGGGCTCTTAGCCGTGAAAAGGCCGAGGCTATTAAAGCCCAATTCAGTTCACAGTCCACAGTTACCGACCAGGATGCGGTAGCAGCCCAGGTTGAAAATGCTCTCAATTTAAGCGGCATTTTCCTGGGGACCACAAACGGCGCCGGTAAATTAAACTACGCTTTCGAAAATGCTGGCGGATATTTGCTGGTCACTTTCAAACGCGGTTTCCTCCCCGGTTATCGTCCGATATTAATCGGCTCGACCCCCAAAGTTCTATCCATCGATGCGCCTTCAAAAGCAAAAGTAGGCGAGAAAATTACAATCACCGTAACCGAAAAAAATTCACAGGATGCTGTTAAGGACGCAGGAGTCTGGGTGCTTACACGGGAGAACGCACTATCGGTTAAATCTCAAATGGATGCTTTAAAAACAGCCGGTGATGCAAACGCTATTTTAGCACAAATTGAAAGCACTCTGAATATTCATGGCATCTTCCTCGGCACAACTAATGGCGCCGGAAAAGTCCAATATACCTTCGAGAACGCGGGCGGTTACGTGCTGGTAACTTTCAAACCCGGTTATTGGCCTGGATTTAAGCCGATCCTTATCGTTAGTGAACAACTCAAACCAACCACAAGCAATAGCGCTGCAACCTTGCAGTAAATTCAGATACCGTTCCGGGGGTGGGGCAACCTGCCTCCGGAATTTTTTTGCTTAAACAATCTTCCTCAGGAAAAGGAAAGTAAGGGTTTTAGACACCCTCTCCATTAAGAGAAGAGGGTGTCATGATTTTTAAAATTAATCTTCTCGCCCCCTGTGGGATTCATCTGCAGATTTCATACAGAAACAGAGAAGCAGGAAATCCATGCTAGATTTTACATAGATTTTACATTGACGTAATAATCAGATTACATTAAGAGCTTAAATTAATAGTAGTGGGAGGTGAAGTATGAAGAAGAAAATTCTAATTATCGGGGCGGTTCTGCTAGCTCTTGTCGTTCTTACAATCTGGGCCGTGCCGACATTCGCGGCTGACCCAGGTCCGACAACATCAGGCACCTTGACAGCAGGCAAAGTACGCATTTTAGCTCGGCTCTTGCTGGTCCAGGATGAAGCTAAGGTGGATGCATATATCGCTAAAGCCCAAACTGCCGACAAGATCACTGAAGAACAAGCCGCCAAGATCAAGGAGTTTTGGACAAACCATCATCAGCAGTTTACCAGGAAGGTAGTCCTTACCCGATTACTCTGGGCAAAAGATGGTACTAAAGTTCAGGCTTTCCTGAATAAAGCAGTAGCATCCGGTAAGATCACCCAAGAGCAAGCCGGGAATGCTATGAATCTATGGAACAAAGTAAATAGTAAATAAGTACCCTCCAAAATTCTCCATCAATAAGAGCCGACAGCGGTATAATAGTCCCTGTCGGCTCTTTGTATAAAAGCTGTTTTTTTATCGTGTATAATACATCTATTCGAGGGTCGAATGCCGAATATTTTAATTGTTGATGACGAACCTAACATTATCGAACTGGCGAAACTTTACCTGGAACGCGAAGGCTTCAAAGTAGAGGGTGTATCTACAGGCAAAGATGCCTTAACCAGGCAGGAAACAGGCAAACCTGATCTCATAATCCTTGACCTGATGCTGCCGGACATCGATGGTTTTGACGTTTGCCGTAGAATTCGCGCTAAAAGTAATATCCCTATATTGATGCTCACGGCACGAAAAGAAGACGTCGATAAAATTATCGGGCTCGAACTGGGAGCCGATGATTATCTAACGAAACCTTTTAATCCCCGCGAGTTAGTAGCCAGGGTGAAAGCAATATTGAGGCGCAACCAGTCACCCACCAAACCGAGTTCTACTTTATCACTTGGTAAGCTCACTATCGATACCGCACGCCATGAAGTAACCATCGATGGAAAGCCAGTATCTTTAAGAACTAAAGAATTTGCTTTACTTGTGACGATGGCGCAGAACTCTGGAATTGTTTTCAGCCGGGAGAAACTGCTCGAAATGGTCTGGGGATATGATTACTACGGGGAAACGCGGACGGTTGACGTTCACATAAATCATCTTCGCGATAAAATTGCCGGTTCAGGAGTCGATATCGAGACTCTCCGCGGTTCCGGCTATAAAATGATCGCAACAGAGGCCTCAAAATGACTCTCCGTACGCGACTTTTTGGCACCTATGTACTAATCGTAATATTCTGCCTGATTATTGTTGCCTTAGCAACGGTTGCCTTGCTGCGCGGTTACCGTGACCGTCTTACTATGACTAGCCTCGATAACATTGCTCGTCCTATATCCGTACAAATACGATCGCTGGCAACAACGTCAACCACGGCAGAAAATATTTGGACGAGTCTGGAAGCACAGGCAGAGAAAAATAACGTATATATATTGCTGGTGGGTACCGGCGGTAAAATAATCAAGCAAATACCGCCAACTACATCGTCGGAATTAATCTCTTTACCGCCGAACTGGACCCCTAAGACTATAACTCAAGCAGTGCAGGGTAAAATTACACTCTCTGATGGCAGAATTTTCATTTATGCCGCATATCCCCTGACCAAATTGAATACTGTCTCGGCAACTGCCTCCACCGAAGCGATCGTTGTCGCGGCACCCAGGACTGGCTCTCTGGCAATCATCGCTGGACTTGTCATGCCTTTTACAATTGGTGGAATTATTGCATTGATCACCTCGCTTGTAATTGCCATCATCTTTGCCAGGTCTATCTATAAACCTCTCAACAATGTGAAGGAAGCCGCTAACAAGATCGCTCAGGGTGATTATGAACAGAGAGTTCCGGAAGAAGGACCCAGGGAAGTACGCGAACTTGCTGCCGGTTTTAATCATATGACAGAAGAGGTGAAGCGCTCCCAGCTTCAACTGCGCCATTTTATGGCTGATGTCTCCCACGAATTGAAGAGCCCGCTAACCTCTATTCAAGGATTCTCACAGGCACTGGTTGACGGTACCGCCGGCGACAAACAGACAATGGCAAGAGCGGCTAACATCATTAACGTAGAATCAAAACGCATGAGGCGACAGGTTGATGAACTTCTCGACCTCTCGAGGATGCAGTCAGGCCAGTTCAAGATGGCACATGAGACGGTCAATATCAGTGAAATCCTCCGGCAGTGCCACGATGTTTTTGAGGTTCAAGCGAAAGAAAAAGGGATTCAAATGGAATTGACGAGTGAAATCCCTCTGTTTATTAACGGCGATAGCGACCGTTTAGAGCAGGTCTTCTCCAATTTACTCGATAATGCCATAAAGAACACGCCAGCCGGGAATAAAGTGCAGACATTCGCCAATAAAACGCCCGATGGATTTATTGAGGTTAAGGTCAAAGACGAAGGTGCAGGGATTCATCCAGACCAACTGCCCTACGTTTTTGAGCGGTTCTACCAGGTTACTGGAGTCAGGACCGGGGTCGGACTCGGTTTAACAATCGCGAGGGAAATAGTACGCGCCCACGGGGGCACGATTGAAGTAAAAAGCGAACCTGGAGAAGGCACCGAGTTTATTGTCAGGCTACCAGCAGTAAACCTTGATACAAAAACGACATAGAACCTGAAGTATAATCGACCTGAGGAGCAAGAAAATGAAAATAGGTGTGCCGACAAGCAGTTCGATCCGGTTGTAAGTCAGCACGTTTCTTAAAGTGCTCTTAACTGACATCACACACGCGTATAAATAGATCACGTCTATCAAGTTATCTTTGTGTGATTGACTTGCCTTTCTAACTCAATTAAGATGTGATTGTACTTGAAACCAGTTTTATAAAGACTGTGAAACTCGGTACATCCTTCAAATAATCATTTTTCCGTATTTTTGCAGGAGGTAATTCCTTGACGATGATTTCTCGGCTACCTGTATACCCGATGGATTCGAGAGTGAACCGCGCTGGTCACCTGGTGATCGGCGGATGTGATACTACCGAACTCGCCGACACATTCGGGACTCCATTATATATTTATGATGAATACACCCTGCGTTCCAAGATCAATGAATTCAAGCGTGAGTTTGGAAAGCGTTTCCCCGAAGTCGTCATCCTCTATGCCAGCAAGGCATTCATTAATGGTGCGATGGCGATGCTCATAAATGAAGAAGGACTGGGATTGGACGTCGTTTCTGAAGGTGAGTTGAGTATCGCAAAGTCCGTCAAATTCCCTATGAAAAAGGTTTTTTTTCACGGAAATAATAAGTCTAAACGGCAACTTGAATTGGGTCTGAAGTGGAAAGTCGGACGAATAGTTGTCGACAACTTCTATGAGCTTGAAATCCTGGGTAAACTGGCTCATCAGAGAGGAGTCACCCAGGACATTCTACTCAGGATCACACCTGGGGTCGATCCGCACACTCACCAGTACACCTCAACCGGTACGATCGACAGCAAATTTGGCATCCCCTTACCGTTAAAAGAAGAAGCCGTTAAGAAAGCGATGTCGACGCGCGGTTTGAACCTGGTTGGACTCCATTTCCACATCGGCTCTCTGATTTACGAAACAGAACCGTACATCGAATCTGTTAAATTTATCCTTAATTTTGCCGCTGAGATGAAGAAAAAATACGGCTTTGTTTTGAAGGAATTGGATACGGGCGGCGGATTTGCTATCCAGTATACGATTGATAAACCGGCTCCGCCTTTTTCCAGTTTTGCCGAATCGTTAACAAGGACAATTAAAACCGAGTGCAAACGGTTGAAACTGGAATTACCTCGACTATTCATCGAACCAGGCAGGTCGATTGTTGCACAGTCGGGAGCGGCACTCTATACCGTTGGAGTAGTTAAGGACATTCCCGGCATCAGGACTTATGTATCTGTTGACGGCGGCATGGGTGACAACATCCGACCAGCACTTTACCAGGCACGGCTCGAAGCCGTAGTCGCCAACCGGATGCGGGCAAAGATAGCAGAAAAAGTGACTATCTCTGGTAAATTCTGTGAGTCGGGCGATATTCTCATCAGGGATATCGAATTACCGACAATGAAGGCTGGGGATATCCTGGCAGTAGCGGGTACTGGAGCGTATAGCATTCCTGAATCGATGAACTATAACGCCTTCTACCGGCCTCCGGTTGTGCTGGTAAAGGACGGGAAAGCACGACTTATTCGTCGCCGTGAAACGCTCAAGGATATTACCGCTTGCGATATCGCGGGAAATACTAAACACTAAATACTAAATAAATCCAAAAACTTGAAGTTTGTTCTTAGAGTGATTTCAGCGGAGGTTGATTAATCTACTAGTATTCGAGGAATTTAAGAGGGCGCAACCCTCTTACCGAATGATCATTTGCGTCTAAAAAACAAATTTTATATTCGTAACCATTCATAATTTAGAGTTTAGAACTTAGAGTTTTAGGTTTTATTTATGTGGAATATCATTAATCATCAAGTAGCCGTCTCGTTCCTGCAGCGCAGTCTGGAAAAAGGAACAATCGCACACGCCCATCTATTCGCAGGACCGGCTCATATTGGAAAGATGACGCTGGCAATAAACCTGGCACAAGCCCTAAACTGTTCCTCGGCGGAACGTCCCTGTGGCGTTTGTGATTCCTGCCTAAGAATCGCTGCCGGCAAACATGCCGATGTCCAGACCATCAAGCTTGAGCAGGGAAGTGAGTCAGGTGAATCTACAAGTAAGACGCGTATCAGCGTGGAGCAGGTCGATCAGATATTGCATTCCGTTAATCTGCCGCCTTTTGAAGGTAAATATAAAGTATTTATTATTGACGGGCTCGAATTCCTTTCGATTGCGGCTGCAAACCGGTTGTTAAAAACGCTCGAAGAGCCTATCGGCAGTGTCGTTTTTATTCTTCTCACCACGAATGAAGCAATGGTCCCGGCGACCGTTATTTCGCGCTGCCAGCGGGTTGAACTTTTCGCCGTAGCAACTTCTCTCATTGAAAAAGAGCTTATCGCCCGTTGGAATGTTGAACCGGAAAAAGCGAAGCTGCTCTCCCGACTTTCTGCCGGATGCCCGGGTTGGGCGGTCACGATGTCACACGACACCCAATTGTTACACCAGCGAAATGAGTGGCTGGAAGAATGGATTGAGATCATGGACGCGGATTTCGACGTTCGTTTTACTTTTGTAGCAAAAATAACCGAGCGTTATACTCAGAACCGCGACACTTTGCAACAAAAACTCACCCTGCTCAGAGACTGGTGGCGTGATGTGCTGCTTGTCAAATCAGGGAATAATGAAGCTGTCACCAATATCGACCGTAAAGACATGCTGCAGAAATTCGCAGATACCTGCAATTTGACGCAAATCCGCCAATTTATAGGCTCGGTTGAATCGACGATTACCCAACTTCGCCAGAATGTAAATCCTCAACTCGCATTGGAAGTGTTAATGCTTAATATCCCTGAACGTGGTAAAGTAAAGAGGGAGAATCCTTAATCGACCTTTTATGGATGAAGTAAATAATAATAATCAGAATATTGTAGATAACCAACCAACTACCTCACCGTCTACAGAACCGCCAAAATTCGTCAAGATTATCGGGGTCCGATTTAAAAGAGCCGGACGCATTTATTATTTCGACCCTAAAGACCTTGAACTCAACCTGAATGATTTTGTCGTTGTGGAGACTGCTCGCGGCATCGAAGTTGGACGCGTAGTGCTTTTACCTAAACAGATCCTCGCAAGTGAAGTCGAAATGCCGTTAAAACCTGTTACCCGCAAGGCTGAGCAATCAGAAGCAACGCGTTCCGAAGAAATGGAAAAGAAAGAACATGAGGCACTAGTCGAGTGCGGAAAGATAGTTGCTCGTCTTGGTTTGCCTATGAAACTCCTCTCTGCGGAATACAGCCTAGATGGCAATCACATCACATTTTTCTTCAGCGCCGGAGAACGGGTCGACTTTAGAGAGCTGGTACGTGAGCTTGCCAGCCGCTTCAGGGTAAGAGTTGAACTGCGGCAAGTTGGAGCACGCGACGAGACCAAGATAATGGGTGGGTATGGTCGCTGCGGCAGGCCGTTATGCTGCGTCTCCTGGTTGAGTGAATTCCAGCCGATTTCAATCAAAATGGCGAAAGAGCAGGGCTTACCGTTAAACCCGATGAAAATTTCTGGCGTCTGCGGCCGCCTTCTATGTTGTCTTTCATACGAAAACCTTTTCTATCGCGATATGCGCGGTAAGCTTCCAAGGGAAGGACAACCGGTAACTACGCCGATGGGTCCAGCGCGCGTTGTAGGCAGCAATCCCCTCAAAGAAACCGTGATTGTCGAACTCGAAACCCAGGTTACAGTTGAGTTACCCCTCGATGATATCAAAATTGTAGGTCCGCCCGTGGCTGAGAAGAATTCAAACAATAATACAAAAGAGACGGACGAGTTAGAGGGCCAGGAAAACACATAGGTTTCCAGGGTTATTTTCTGAGGAAGGGCGTCCTTCTAGTAGTCTCTGCTATCAGTGGGGGAAATACCTTTCCCATTCACGGCGGGACTGCAGATATTGCGAAGGAATATAAGAGTAGCGGCTGACGCGGGGTGGGGCTGGGATATGTCGCAATTTCATGCCGGCTTCCTCAGGGGTTCTTCCAGCTTTCTTCCGATTGCAGGATACACAGGCACTAACCACGTTCTCCCACGTATGCTGACCTCCCCTGAACCGGGGAATGACATGGTCCAGTGTAAGCTGCCGCGTCTGTTTACCGCAATATTGACATGTATGGTTGTCCCGGGCGAATATTTCCATGCGGGTAAGCTTGCGATTGACGTGAAAAGGACGTTTTACCAGATAAGGTAAGCGGATTACCGATGGGATAGGAAACGTACGCTCGGCAGTATGAATGTAACCGATGCCATTTTCCAACATCTCAGCTTTAGCCTGGTAGATGAGGATAATGGCTCTGCGAACGTGGCAGACATTTAGCGGCTCATAGTTTTGATTTAAGACGAGGACAGGATGGTTAATCATTATGGGCGTGACTCCACTGGATTTCAGCATATTTTAACTCAGAATACAGAGTGATGCAAATCTACTGCTATCTCTATGCGTCTCTTGTTATTATGTCAACTGACAAGTGTACTGAGAGATGAAGCGGATTTTGTGCGAGTCCGTTTGTATAAGCTATAATTGTTAAACATTTACTAATTTTCTATCTTCAGGAAATTACTTTTATGCCTGTTCTCTATGTGGTCGCAACACCCATTGGCAATCTTTCCGATATCACCTTAAGGGCTTTAAAAATCCTCAAGGAAGTGAGCCTTATTGCCACCGAAGATACACGTAAGACCCGGCGCTTGTTGACTGCCTATCACATAGAGACTCCTATGACAAGTTATTATGAGCACAATAAGTTGACTAAACTCGGATATATCATAGAGCAGATATCAAAAGGTGACGTCGCTCTCGTTTCCGAAGCCGGTATACCGGGAATTTCTGACCCTGGTTATGAACTCATAAAAGAGGCAATCCGGCAACGAATTACCGTTGTCCCTATCCCTGGTGTTTCTGCGTTGACAACGGCGCTGGTTGTCTCCGGGTTGCCGACCGACCGATTTGTTTTTCTTGGATTTTTGCCAGCGCGTGCACAGGCTCGACGAAGATTTTTAAAAGGGGCTTCCGATGAGAGAAGTACTCTAATTGTATATGAGGCTCCGCATCGTTTACTCGCTTCGCTGGCAGATATATTGAAAGAATTGGGAAACCGCCGCATTGCCGTCTGCCGTGAATTGACTAAATTACATGAAGAAATTTTTCGGGGAACTATTAGTGAGGCGATTGCTCACTTTACGATCCCACGCGGCGAATACACACTCGTCATCGAAGGGGCTGTAAATAAGCCTGAAGCAATACCTGCTCATGACATAGAGTCGCTGGTTCATAAACTGCACAGCTCTGGAGTGAAAGCTAAGGAAGCAGTCACAACCCTGGTCGAGCAAACAGGATTATCGCGCAAAGAGTTATATCGAATCTGGCTCAAGCAAAAATGAGTGTAATAGTGTATAGTAATATTTGAAATAAGATTCAATTTGGAGGATGTTGGTGCGTATTGGGACGATATCTCAGGGAAAAATAAAATGTGATAAATGCGGGCAAACAGTCGTTTATGCTGATCGCTATTTAATCGTTAAAGAGAAAAACGGGGTTGAGGATGAAGAGAATGGCGAAGTCAAGCGATACTGCGTAAAATGTGCCACCGAAAAAGGGTACGTGCAAACCAGGCAAGAAAAAGGAGAACGGATTTTAACCTTTTTCCAGGCAGCCGAAAAGGGACTGGAACCGGTAGAACGTGTAGAACCGGCAGAATCTGTAGAACCTGTAGTGTCACCAGAAGAAAAAGTAGAAGGCGTGGAAGAAGACGGAGATAATGCGTGACAGAATTTTGGTGTGCGTAGCCTGGCCTTATGCTAACGGCTCGCTGCACCTGGGGCATGTCGTAGGATCGCATCTACCAGGTGACATATTCGCGCGTTACCACCGAGCTAAAGGTAATGAGGTGTTGATGGTTTCTGGCTCGGATATGCACGGCACACCGATTACTATAAAAGCAGAACAGGAAGGGAAAACTCCGGCTGAGGTAGCCCATTTTTACCATTCGGAAGACGTCGACGTTTTGAAGCGGCTCGGAATCACCTATGATTTATTCACACATACCGAGACAGCTAATCACGCGCAAGTGGTCCAGGAATTTTTTCTCAAACTGCTGGAAAAAGACTATATTTACAGAGATACTGTCTCACAGGCATATTGCCCCAAGTGCCAGCGTTTTCTTCCTGACCGCTATGTAGAAGGCACTTGTCCGTACTGTAAATTTACCGGGGCTCGAGGCGACCAATGTGAAAACTGCGGTAAACCACTCAATGCGCCGGAGTTAATCGGTCCCAGATGTCGAGTTTGCGGAACGGTGCCTGAATACAGAGAAACCGAGCATTTTTTCTTAAAACTCAGCGCCTTTAATGACCCGCTCCTGCAATGGGTAAAAAAACAAATTCATTGGCGTCCCAACGTCTTGAATTTTACTACTCGTTACCTCGAAGATGGGCTAAAAGACCGAGCCATCACCCGTGATATCGAATGGGGTATACCTGTCCCTGTTAAGGGCTTTGAGCATAAGCGGATCTACGTTTGGTTCGATGCAGTTATAGGCTACCTATCCGCGAGCAAAGAGTGGGCAGTGTCAGTGGGGAATCCAGAGAAATGGCGCGACTTCTGGCAGAAAGACTGCCGTTCTTATTATTTCATCGGCAAGGACAACATTGCTTTCCACACAATTATCTGGCCTGCGGAACTGATGGGTTACGGCGGTTTGAATTTACCCTATGATGTCCCTGCCAATGAGTTCTTAACGATGGAGGCAAAAAAAGCATCTAAAAGTCGTAACTGGGCGATCTGGCTGCCGGACTACCTTAGTAATTATGCACCCGACCCCCTTCGTTATTTCCTTTCTATCAACATGCCTGAAACCAGCGATACCGACTTCTCCTGGCAGGAGTACGTAAGACGTAATAATGACGAGCTCGTCGCTACCTATGGTAATTTGGTGCATCGAGTGCTGACCTTTACATACCGGAATTTCGACGGTAAGGTCCCGGTCGGTTCGGAGGCAGATGCAGTGAGCCAACAGCTTAAGGTAATGACTGATGTTATATTTACAGAAGTTGATATATTAATTGCCGCCTGCAGTTTTAAGCAAGCAATAAAACGGGCGATGGACCTAGCGCACGAGGCTAACCGCTATCTCGATGATAAGGCACCCTGGAAAGCCTTCAAGACAAATAAACAGGATGCTGCCAATTCATTGTTTACAGTGATAAGAGTCATTTCAGCTCTTAAAACAATGCTCTATCCGTATCTTCCATTTAGCTCTCAAAAGCTGCATGAATTCCTTGGATTCAATGGTAGCGTCGAAGAAGTCGGCTGGCGAATACAAACTCCTGAACAAGCACAGCAACTGCGGCAGCCTCAACCGCTCTTCACTAAGCTGGAAGATGAAATTATCGAAAAAGAAATGCAAAAATTGGGACATTAACCACTAGGGGGAGTTTTGCAGTTAAACGATATTTACGAACCAATTAAGAATGACATGGCTAAAGCTGAGGAGGGGCTACGGGGAATTGGCATTGGCGACGCTCCATGGCTCAACGAGTTACTCAGTTATACTTTAAAAGGCGGCGGCAAACGTCTTCGTCCCGCGCTTGCTATTCTCTCGGCGCAATTTTATGACTACAGCCTTCCTCGAGTATTGCCATTGACAATCGCAGTCGAATTAATGCACCTGGCAACCCTCGTCCATGATGATACTATCGATAACTCAAATGTCCGCTGGGGTAGACCGACTATCAACAAGCTCTGGGGCATGGAAAAAGCCGTACTTCTCGGCGATTACCTGTTCGCTAAAGCCGGCGAGTTTACTGCCAGCACAGAGAATATGCGGGTCATCAAGCTTCTTCCTGAGACACTGATGATTATCACTAATGGCGAGCTTGCCCAGGCAGCAAGTGCATTTAAGATCGACCAAACGCGGGAAAACTACCTTTTCCGGATCAGCTGTAAAACCGCGGCTCTGTTTGTTATGGCTACAGAATCGGGGGCAGTTTTGAGCAAAGCTCCGGAAGCATCTGTGCGGATCCTGCGCGACTACGGTTATAACCTGGGGATCGCCTTTCAAATCGTCGATGACATCCTGGACTTCATAGGCACGGAAGAAGAAGTAGGCAAACCGGTTGGTTCCGATCTGTTGCAGGGGACTTTAACACTTCCGGCAATGTTGCTAATTGAAGCTTTTCCAAATGAGAATCCGGTAAAACGTCTTTTTACCGGTGGCGATAAAAAGGCAAATATTGCGCAGGCAATCGACATGGTGCGGAATTCGAATATTATTCAAAAATGCTTTGATGCAGCCAGTGAGTACCAGGATAAAGCTTGCGCAGGATTAAAAAAGTTACCAGAAATCAAAACTCGTGAGACGCTTATGGACCTGGCGGAATTCATCGTAACCCGCAAACGATAATCCTATTTCAATTGCATACGTTAATTGTATAAATCTTGTGCTGCTTCACTTTTTTCTAATGATAATCAGGAAGAACCTGTTTGGATAAACCCAAAGCTATAGAAATATTCCTCGAGCGCGTAGAGCAGTTGACCCACCTTCCTTTTGTTACAAATGACGAAATGAATACTCTTTACGGCGAAGAAATGCCAGCTGTACTGGATAAACTTGCGCGTATCAATGATGACAATCGCTTCTGCCAGGACTGCCAGTCGCGGTGCTGTCCGGCGGTAAGATGTGAATTTTATGCTCCCCAGTTCAACTCCTGTCCGATTTTCGAGCTGCGTCCGCCTATTTGCCGTTTACACTACTGCCATCGCTTTTTCACTGATCGCGATACCTTGCTCAAGGATATGAGCGATGTCTTTTTTGATAGTCTGATCAAAGCCGACAGTTTAGGAATCAACAAGGTTAAGTTTTTTGATGCGCCGCCGTTAATACATTGCTGCCCGGAGCTGATCGAATCTACAAAGGATTGGATAGAATCAGTCCGAAATGGCACGCTGGACCCTGAAGAAGCGAGATTATTGATAATGCAAGAAACTAAAAAATTCCGCCCGACTTTTCCATTGTCGACGCTCGAGTGACTAATTCTAGTTTCATTTAGGTTTCTTCCCAAGATAGAAGGCTAACGTTCCAAATGGCGTGAAAAACGCCTCCAGTTCCGAAACATCAGCAAAGCCCGCCTGTGTCATCATCACCGGCATAAGTCCCCGCACGTTATCAGATACGTCTTCGATCTTGCCCAGCACGCGTGACATCATCGACATTATAAAATTACCGGGCTTTCCAAAATCGGCAAGGAGGAACTGACCTCCCGGCTTTAGCACACGCAGAACTTCCTGCATTGAAGAAACTTTTTGGTCGCTTCTCAAATGGTGGTAAACCAGGCTGGACAGCACTCGATCAAATGTTTCCGATGCATAAGGTAGCTGAATAGCGGACCCCTTCACTAAAGCAATTGAGGACTTAGCCTTATAACTTTTGCGGAGAGCTAAGGCAAGCGCTTTTGTATCAATATCCAATCCAACCAGACCGGCTGCCGGGTACTTTTGCTTTATCATCAGCATTAGAGTCCCCGTACCGCTACCAAGGTCGAGAATACGCTGTCCGTCTTCAATAGATGCATCATCGATTAATTTAGTTTTTATTCTGGCATCCCTCATTGTTAATCGCATGAAACAATCATAAATGACTGTTAGTCGATTAATATGAAGCGGTGGAATATAGTCGATACGCTGACCAGTAGATGAAGTCATAATTTTATTATTTCACTGTGCTGTCTTTCTTCAGGCTTTCCCGGTATTTCCGCCTTGCTTTGCTAATCGCACGCAAAGCTGACTCCTTATCTTCCCATCCCTCAACGCCCGTTTTCTTTCCCTCGAGATCTTTATAAATAGTGAAAAAGTGTTTGATCTCTTTAAGTAGATGAGGCGGAACATCCTTGAGACCGTGAATATAATTCCAGAGTGGATCGCCGAGGGGAATACAGAGGATTTTTTCATCGCAGCCTTTTTCATCCCACATTTTGAAAAGTCCCACCGGCCTTGATTCGACAAGACAGCCGGGGAAGGTGGGTTCCCAAACCAGTACCAGAGCATCCAGAGCATCGCCGTCGTCTGCGAGAGTGTCAGGGATGAAACCGTAGTCGCTGGGGTAATGGACCGATGAAAAAAGCATCCTATCGAATTTGATCATCCTGGTCTTCACATCATATTCGTATTTATTGCGGCTGCCTTTGGGTATCTCGATCATTACAGTCACGTTCATGATATCCCTCCTCGGGGAATTGACATGATTCCAAGCTTATTTTATCACGTGCACATTTCACTTCAAGCTCTGTTTTTTAACGAATCACAGACGCATGCTTGACTATTCCAGCCCGATGTATGAAAATTAAGCGTTGGGAGTCGATGAATCCACGAGACTCCCGTCAATGGAAACGGGGTGTAGCGCAGCCTGGTAGCGCACCTGAATGGGGTTCAGGTGGTCGGAGGTTCAAATCCTCTCACCCCGACCAGATTTTAGCCTCAAATTGTTAAGCAAATAGAGGTTGATTTTCATTTTTTGGTTTTATCACAACCAGACTATTTCCTCTGATACGAACCTCTTACAATACTTTCTTGATTAGTGATACTTTGTTTAACAACGATTGCCATCAATCACCTACACCAAGTTTCGCTGTTTCGCAACACCGTTAAGAGCAATATAATTTGTAACGCCAAGGGACGGCTCAACGCCGTCCCTTTTATTTTCGTGCTAACGCCATTCGCCTACCATGAACTGGAGGAAAAAACGAGGGCCATTCCAAAGAGAGCCACGAGTATTACCCAAATAGCGACCCCTATAATCCCACAAACCAATCCAGCTATGGCCATGCCCCGGCCTCCAAGATTTGGGTCTCTCCTGGTTTGCCCCATTCCAATCCCGCCAAAGATTATGCCAAGTATGCCAAGAATAATACCCACAAAAGGAGCCCATACCAAAACTAAACTCAAAATCCCTAAAATCATTGCTGTTATGCTTAATCCACTGGTTCGCGTTTTTTCCATCGTTTTACCTCCTTATTATGATTGATTCAAAATTATACCTACTTTAATACCAGGTCAAAATTATGTCAATACATTAATTCAGAAATACACTAGACGCTGGGCAATCGTTCATTACTACAAGGTGGAAATTTGGAGGTTTCTTATTCTGGAACTTTCTCAGATTCCTTGCCGACATTCTGCCGACGAATTGTTTACAACTGTTTAGTACTGGTTAAAACACTACGCTCAACCAGTGGTTTTTCAGGTAGGCGGATTATCACCATTTAGACGCAAAACTATAGGTTAGACAAACGCCTTATAAACGTGGTTCAGGTGGTCGGAGGTTCAAACCCTCTCACCCCGACCATCCTCTGAAGTTTTATCACTTATCAGGTCAGCTAAAAAACATAGGACTCAGACTCTGGCAGACCACCTGGGCACGACACTAAGACCGGACACATCAAGCCTGACGGTTGTCGGTGACCCTATGCACTTTCGAAGCCGGTCTGCCTTGGCAACTTACTGTTCGCTCCAATCAGTACGAACGCAATCACACAGGCTTCCATCCCTCTGTTTCGCCAGTTATGCCTCGTACCATTCTGCACAACATTCTCTCAGAGTATGGTCCTGGATTGACACCGTGGTGCCATGTGAACTATATTAGTTGCAAAAAATGAAAGCCAGGATACCTCACTGCGAATTGAAATGGTATCCTGAAATATTCTAACATGGAAATCAGGATTTGATTCAGGTTAGGTCATGAGCAACAAGATGATTGAGAAAAAAGAGTCGATATGCATAAGAGAGTAATAACAACGCAGTGATTAGAAGGAGGAAATCAATGTCTACCAAGAAAGAAGTACCATCGGCGCAGCCAGACCAGAGTAAACTGATCAAGCCCGGCACGGCTCCGGATGTCGGACCTTATCCCTGGCCTGAAATCTGGGAAAAGCTGTCGCCCGACATCAAGGAGGTTATCGAACGCTATGCCAGGATGCCCGAAGACCATCCCAAGCCGAAGGGTTTGCGCCCTCTCGCCATGGTCGATGCCCGTTTCCCCATGTACTACCAGACCTCGGTAAAGCAAGGTATGAGCCTGTTGACCGACTACTTCGCCGCAATGGCAGCCCGTGACATAGGAGGTGTAGCCAGCACGCTGCACTTTCCATACGCCACCTTCGACGAAATCTTTGGTGAAGTGGATCCTATCGTGTACAAAACGGTTGACGATTTTGTGAAAAATCCGCCCCCATCCATGAAGGTAGGCACCGGCGTTGATGCCACTCTGAAGCCGGACACCTATGACATCCTCGACAATATGCAGTTGCACGTGTACTCGCCGATCCATGCGGGATTGGAGCTGACCTATACAAGATATCGTGGAGACGGTCAGAAGCTTGGCACCAGCCAGGGTATTTATGGTGTTACCAATAATGACGGCAAATGGGGCATCCAGATCTCTTCGTTGTTGTACACACAGGCTGGCTGGGAAAATGTCGCCCGCAATGACGTGGATGTCGTGCATTATAATAACGAGCGCAATACGATGTGGGGTTACAACATCATTCCCTGGCCTGGGGTGGGCTCGACGCAGGAACTGATTGACCGGCGCGGTCTGGGTGGTTCGGCCGAAGAAGGGGAGGAGGTCGTCGGAATGCGCACCACCAATTTGCGTTTACCGTGGACCGTGCAATGGTTGTACTCCTCTCGCTCCGGCGCTCCCATGTCTCCCTACAACTACAAGGGCGTTAAGGACCGGCTGCGCGTCACTGAACCCGGGACGACGAGACGGACGGGCGGGGTCAATGGCGGCAGCACCGACCGGACCCTGGGCAATTCCCCTCTGGTTGGCGACGAGAAGACGCCAGGTTTATTCTTCAGTGTTGCCGGGCAGGGGATGGGCCGCTGGGCATATTCGCTGCCACTCCACGATACGCGCGTGCTGCATGCTTCCATGAACAAGGCGCACGTCATCGGAGGCTACGTTCGTTTTACCGCCGATGGCTACCAATCATGTGAGCTCCGGAGCCTGGGCATTATGGCGTACCGGCGTGGCAGGTGGTCCAGCGCGGGCGGACTCGGTGGGATGGTGCGTCGGGACTGCACGAATGACCCGATTCGAGAAGCGTAGTGACGCAAGCTGCTGCTGACGCGTAAAACGATTTGAAACGGCACGGCCGAAGCCGTGCCGTCTATCAATCCAATATAATGAAACTCATCTATTTTAAAGGTTATCCCTCTCTGATTACCTTATGGTGTAAAAAGAGATATTGACAGTGTTAATGTAGAAGAATCCCAAAAGCAGTAATGAGCCAGGACACATTTGTCATTGCGAGCGCGAGCGTGGCAATCTCAGGGTTGCCGGGCGTCTTCTTTTTATTTGAAGGTCATTGCGAGCGAAGGCGTGGCAATCTGGTGGTGGAGCGGTCATTTTACCACCCCTCCAGACCGCCGCAGCCTGCCCCCCTACGCCTGTCCCGATGACATAAACAGAAATCCCCCACTGTCGTTGCGAGGAGCACTCCACTACCCGACGACGAAGCAATCCTCAGCGATTGCCCTCAAACACACTGCCTGTCTTGGCTCGAACTCATATCACCCTTCACAATCTTCTCCCCTCAAGGGCGAAGAAGAATGATAAATTATTGTCTATTGGCTATTGATTATTGTTTGTAATTTGTCTCTTGTATCTTGATTATTACTTTACATCAGGGGTTTAAGGGGGCGAAGTCCCCTTTGAAAACAAAACCCTCGCCCTACCGACAAGGGCGAGGGTAAGGGAGTGGGTCGTTGTGTCCATTTTAGTCTGGGAGAAAATCACTCCAGCCTCTGACAATTCTTGATTATTGTCTATTGTTTTTTTTAGTGTGTTTATTGTCATTTTTCTTGGCATTTTGGTATTTGGTATTTGGAATTTTTTTCGTATTTCGTGCTTATTTAGGGTTTAGAGTTTAGTATTTAGAGTTTGTAGCATCGCGACAAAACTCCCTTGCCCATTATCTTCTACATCCCTTATCATATCCTTACAACGTGGCGGTCTCCGGTAATAAAGACGCCGTCGATTCTGGCTGTGTAATTCATTCAGGACTTTGGGGTGTAAAGTCCATGAAGGAGCAGTAAAATCTGTCGTCAGAATCCATCCCCTCGCGTTAAAACACGCGGGTGCCTGTTCGAGGCATAGAAATAAAGTGGTCGCTTAAAACACTGACAGCTGATCGCTGACAGCCGACCGCTCCTTTCGGTTCGAGGGACACCGAACAACTCATGTGCAATTCGGCACAAGAGGGGCTGCGCACGTTAACAACCTTATGTTTCTGAATTTTCACCCCTTGTTGATAAAACGAACCGATTTTATATTAGTTCCAGCGTGTAGGATATGTCATCGGAGTACATCTAAAGATGATGAATACTTTCGTCTTAAGATTTCATGTAAATGGCTTCGATTGGTCGGAGGTTCAAATCCTCTCACCCCGATAATAGTTTCTAAGCATTGCTGACTTTGTTAATATAGGTTTATCGTTGTTTCTTGATGCGCTTACGGGATTCAGGCTCCGGTATCAGCCGGCGGAAGTCATTGAACTCGGAAAGGTTGCCCTTTTTAACTTCGTGTGCTTGAGGGTCACCTCCAGTAGATGAAACCTTAGACATCGAGACCTGGGGTTCTGGAATAAAATCGTCTAATTTCCAGACATCCGTGCCGTCGGTATACCATCTTCCAATATCCTCGGTGGTGATATTAGGTCTACCGCGCTGGATGGCTGGTTTTACTTCTACTTTCAACGGGCGACTTGGTCGCTTTTTAGCAACATCCACGACCGTTGTTTGCTGTTTATTAACATTTATTTTTTCTTTGATTTCCATATTATCCCCCTTATTTTCTTGCCAGTTTTTAGGATTCAAACCAACTTTCTTGATAGCTTCATCTCTTGTCGCACCTTCAAGCTCAACCTCATTATCGCCGACTCGCAATATGAACTTAGGCATATTATTTACACATCACTAGGTTTTCTTTATAGATCAGACCAAGTAAGCAAACTTTAATACCAGACAACAATTATGTCAATGTCTTTCTGATGCCGGCTGAGATTGAAACCGAAAACTGTAACTTGTCAGCGGGATTAATTATAC